>Ga0180301_10001193_pt1 | contig 20346 bp, 27 predicted proteins | sample GuaBasSediGuay16_FD_121797 | JGI IMG/M metagenome (GOLD analysis project Ga0180301, IMG submission 121797) | Subseafloor sediment microbial communities from Guaymas Basin, Gulf of California, Mexico - Guay16, Core 4569-2, 12-15 cm | ecosystem: Environmental > Aquatic > Marine > Hydrothermal...
CCTCTCCAAGCTCTTCCATGGAACCGCCCTCCAGAGGAACGAGCTGAGAAAAATTGTAAAGGTTAGAGAGATTTAGCCTAGGTCATTTACGGGATCTATCCCTGGTGGTGTCGTACGCTCAATAGTTAGTATGGCGCCTACAGATGGCCTTATCTCTATCTTGAACCACTCATTAGGTCCTAGGAGTGCATCCGTATCACCTATAGCTTTTAGATTAATAACTATTTTAGCAACTTCACCAGCTTCAAGTAGATCATCCGGTGCTGGATAATCTATGAACGTGACCCATTTTATCGTAGCGTTCGTGCCATCATAGATGTTTGCTACATGCAACCTAGTGTTAGTGTACGATATGGTCAGTTTGCCTAGGCCGACATCTATAGGCTCATTGCCTGGAGCCAGTTTCACACAAATCTCAATGAGGTCTATCGTCCTATTACCCGGCTCTTCATTATCATAATCTTTATCGTATCCTATTACTGAGCCATGTAACTGAAGAGCTGATGCAGCCTGTCTTAGGCCTCTTGTACCAACCTCCTGTGCTCTCTGCGTAGCTGATAGACCCATGTTCAGGACAGCGAATGCTAATACTGAAGCTACAACGATAAATGCTATCATTATTATCGCTGTCTGTATTCCGGTGACGCCCTTCTTCTTGAAGCTCATATTCTAGCCTCAAGTTAATTCGTAGTTGGACGTCAATATATTCCTTTACGAGATGAAAGAAGTTTGATGAAGAGGTAAAAAGCTTTAACGATATATTATGCTATGCTTATAATTTTATAACGCCTATAACTACTCCTCTTTAATACCACTTAATACAGCCTTATTAGGCAGTACATTGGTTACTATGTGCATCAAGTCGCTAAGAGATCTTGTCTTGGGTCTTCCATGCTCTGATGTCCATGGAATCTTGAGGACACAGTTCTATCCGAAAGTTAGATAAGGCTAAGGGAGATATTCTTCTGTGGGAGCATTTGATGAGTGTTGAGGAGAGGCTTTCAAGGCTTGAGGCCGAGGTTAAGGATCTAGGCGGTAGAATTAGTAGGCTAGAGGGTCGTTTAGAAGAAATATCTAAGAGGATTGATGACCTACGTAACAATATGAACCATAGATTCAGTGAACTGGGCAGTAGAATTGATGACCTAAGAAGTGAAATTAATGACTTAAGAGGTGACGTTAGGGAGTTGAGGGGTAGGATTTGGTGGATTATTGGAATTCTCATAAGCATGTGGATTACAATAATCCTAACAATATTATTCAAATTATGAAATTATCACTAGGTGATGTTATGAGCATTGAGGAATACTCATCAAGGCTTGAAGAGGAGGTTAAGGATTTAGGTGATAGAGTTAGCAGGCTTGAGGGTCGTGTTGAAGAACTAAGCAAGAGGATAGGTGATTTACGTAATGACATGAACCATAGATTTGCAGAATTAAGCAAAAGGATTGATGACTTAAAATCTGATATGAACTTCAGGTTTAACATCCTTACAGCTTTAATGATATGCGTATTAGGAGCCATTCTTGGAGTTCTCTTTAAACTGATACTATCACCCTGACATAAAACTAATAAAGTCATTCCTGTACGAGCATGTAGTAGAGTTGTCAACATTTTGAAAACCCTCTTCAAGAGCCATTCTCTAATCCAAACAAGTTCTTAGACGTGTAGTCCAAAATCACTATCATACTGAAGCATACATCAAATAATTTACTGTACTTCTTGTTTGAATGTGTCATTGATGGACCCCCAGCTCTGGCTGGGAAGGAGATGACTGGGCTATAGGGCGATGAGGACATGTATAGGGAGGTTATATAGGGGCGAGGTTTGGGTATCAAGGGCTAGGGAATGTATACTTCGGCGAAGCTGAGGTATGAACCTGAAAAGGTGACATGATGTAGGTGGCTGATGAAGCCCACAGAGCTATGGCCTGTGGAGCTGAGGTCTTAAATGGCGGGTAGTGTTGCATGTAGAGAGACATATTGCTGATTAAGAAAGAGCACGTAATGAGTTGAAAAAGGAAATGGATCTGAGAATAGGAGAAAGCGTTCCCCACTTACCGTGACTTTTCATTATATTTTAATCACGATAGGTGGTTCATTACGCTTCCGCTTGGGGCCCTTCACCGTAGTAGCTCACCCTTAGTCGCCTAGGGGCTCATAGCCCTACAGCTCTTGGAACCCCAAGGTCACCAATTAAGCTCACAAGCTCCTGAAGCTATAAATCTTTTCCTGCTTACCTAATAGCTCTAACAAAGTATTTGGAAATAATTAAAATCACTTAAAGTATCAACACTCTGGGAACATCCTTAGGTAATCTTCATGATGATCTTTAAGGATACGCTAAACTTACATAATCATGAGATCTCCAGTGGCTTGGGTGGGATTCCCTTTCTCTTAAGCCTTATCTCAAGGAGCATTATGAAGATTCTCAGCCTACTTGCATAGTCGAGGAGGTCATCTCTTCCTGACTCCTTTCCTTCAAGCTCTATGAGCTTGGCTATGTGCTGTAGCTCCTTTATGTCATCCCATGTATATTCATCGAGATCCTTCTTGAGTAGCTGACCTAGCCTATCATAGACTTCCTTTGTGTAGTACTTGGTAGCTACTCTTGGCCTTAAGGTGTTGAGAAAGCCTTTAAGAGCTACCACCTCAGCATCCGTCAATATATTCTTAACGTGAAGTACTTCGAGAAGCGTTCTATTGAAACTGGCTATCTCATGTCTTAATAAGCTTATCTCAGACCTGATGAACCCTTTAATCCTTTCCTCAAAGTCCTTAAATCTTTTATCGATGTATAGCATAATGACCACTAACAGTATAAGTGCTAAAGGCCACTCGGTGATTACCGAGTGTATTATCTCCTCGACTAGGCCAGGCATGTCGCTTACCAATATCAGCCTTATTCCAGGACATATTTTTAGCTTTTGCCTAAACCTTGATTTAATGAATAGTATGAAATGTATGAAATAATCGTTTCAGTGATCACCTGTCTCTGACAAGGTAGCTTAAAGTCAGAGGTAAAAAGGAATTTGATAATTCACGATGAGGAGAGAAGATGATGATTAGGAATTCTCTGAGCAGAGATAACACAACCATCGACAGCATGCTCTTGCTATCGCATTCTCTATCTCACAGGTCAACTTATCAGCAAGCACTGGCACTCTATCCAGCTGCTTACGCTGTTCTTATGTTTTCCTCATGACTAAAGGCCATTACATATGTGTTTGTGTTCCGGCGACTATACTCATTACCGATCTCAGTATATTGGTACTGGAGGTCAAGGAGTTGGTTAAGGTAAAGACTAGCATCTACATCGAAAGGACTTTATGGGAATTGTTTAAAAGACATGCTGCAAGAAGAGGCATTGAGATCAGTAAACTACTTGAGGAATTGATTAGAGATGAGATCGTCGAGCACTCCTTAGACGATATCCTCTTAGAGCTAGCTGGTTCTAAAGATTACGAGCTTGATTTTGAGCCTATTGAACCTAAGGAGGGTACCGTAAGTGAGTTAGTGAGGGCTATGAGAGATGAAAGAGCAGATAGTGTATCTGGGTAGCAGCGCTATAATCAAGAGGTGTATCAAGGAGCCTGGTAGTGATTACGTGAGGAAAACGTACTTAAAATGTTACTCTGGGGACATCACTTTATCGTGTAATATATGAAATATCGGCGAGGTATTAGATGCATTTGATAAGGCCAAGGATGATTGGTAGGATAGATGATGAGGCATATACTATCGTCAAGAAAAGGTTCCTTCTGGAGGTTAGAAGAATAACGAGGTTAGGATCTTTGTTGATAGTTCCATTGAGAATAAGGATACTTAAGGATAGCTGGAAATTAATAGAAAGACATCATATCTACGAGGCTGATGCTATACAGATAGTTTCTGCAAAATACGTGAATAGCGTGGAGTTTCTAACTGGTGATAAGAGATTGCATGAGGTGGCCTTGAAGGAGGGGCTGAAGAGTAGGTATCTAGGATAATCTAGCCTCACATGAGGAGTATTTCACGGGTCCTAGCTCCTCTCTTACAGGATCTGCTTCCAGCCCTAGTTCTTGCTGGCTAGACTAGTATTGCTTTAATGCCTAGCTTTTGCGCTACCTCATGTTGTCTCTTATCGCTCGTCAAGAGCTGGGCTCTATCAGCTTTTGCCTTTACAACATATAATGCATCGTATATGGTTATCTTCATGTCAAGCGCTGTCTCAAAGGCCTCTTTCAAGTATTTCATCTCATCATCCAGGGCTATGACTTCACCTTCAACAAGCTTCATCAACGCTATATACTTCTCCTCAGCTTCCTCTAATGATATATTATGTAGCAAGATGGCTTGCTTCCATATAACATTAACAACCTCCTTCAATGCTAAGTCCAGGGTGTGCACTTCCTCCTCTAACAAATACCTCTCAACATCAAGCCATCCCTTCTCCTTGATTATATACTTAGCCAATGAGGATGCATCAATGACTATCACGATCCTCCCTCACGAGCCTTGCTGCAGTACCTGGTGGTGTAGAAGGGTGCCTCTCAAGGATTTCATGGACCTCCTTTATAGTCCTCAACTTGTTGTAGTACCTCACCCTCTGATAGAGAAAGCTCACGACTTCCTCCCTCCAGTTAACCATATCCTTCAACTCCTCAATCTGTCTCTTCAACTCTCTTGGAACGCGTATACTGAAGACTTCAGTCATGGTATTCACTCCTTTCATTATGTATACACTGTCTACGAATAGTATAAGTATTTCGTCTACAGACAATGTATTCTCTTCAACTGTCGAAGTGAGGACGTACTACCTTTCCCTTAGGATTCTTGAACACTAAGATTGTTATACATGGGCTTAAGAGCAGACCTTGCCCTTCTTCTTTCTTGAGATTCGAGAAGCACTTTAATACGAGCCTTATTAAAGCTTGACTTCTCTGTTTCTTTTTATTTTTATCTTTTACATGTCCTACATACTCATGAGAAGGACCTTCATAAGGATAGGGCTGAGGAGGAAGCATGTGTAGGTCGATAATCCTTAAAATCTAAATTAGATATTGTTATCTAAACGAGGTTGTCTCTTGACTTTGCCAAGGAATTTCAGAAAGAATATTGAAAGCGTCTAGACATCCTAGCAGAAAGCTTATCAGGTATGATAGAGGGCTTGCTGAGAGGTATTTGAAGTATGCTTTCGCGATCATCAAATGAGTTGGCTACTATAAGCATCTGGGATGGCATATATGAATCTCTACGATAAGCAAAAATATTTCGAACAGCTAGTTTTCCTACGAAAATTATGAAAGTAGAAAATATAGTGAGAACAATTCACGAATATGAGATAGCGCCTTTAGGGATAAGATTCGTCGACAGGGACTCAGAGGTATGTAAAATGCTTCAACTCCTTGAGAGTACTGAAGTGAAGGCATGGATCTACATGATAACAGGACCATGGGGTTGTGGAAAGAGTGAACTACTAAGAGCCCTTACCTATGCCATGAATAGAGTGAGTGAAGACTGTCAGATAGTGTATTTTGACCTTACAGAGAAGGAGATTAGTAGATTCTACGCTACAACAGATGTTAACATAATGTTAGAGGTTGAGAAAGTTCTGGAAGGCCTAATGGGAGAAAGAGCAAAGATACCATGGCATGTATATAGGATCATCAAGACCTTGTATGAAAGGAGGAAAATGAAAGGTGAGAAGATAATCCTCATATTCGATGAAGTGACATATTCTCTGAAGAACCTAAGGGAAATAGAAGCCCTTATAACAAGTCTCTCAAATCACCTAGCCTCCTTAGTCAAGGATCTAAACTGTATAGCAAAAGCATTAGTAGTGACAAGTGAGCAAAGTGCAAGTGAGGTATTCACGAAGATAAGCGGGAAGTATCTAACAAGCTGTCTAATGTGGAATCTTAACAAGGAGAGCTTCTTTGAGCTCATGAATAGGTTAGAGTGCCCACTCGATCAAGAGTTATTATGGAGCATAATTGGAGGAAATCCAAGATTGTTAGTGGAGCTCAAAGAGAGAAACTGGGATCTGAAGGAGATATTGAAGGGACTCATCGCTAAGGTGAGAAAAACCATCAGAAGAACAGCAACTGGAAGAGGAGAAGCTCTATCAGCCATACTCATGGATTTGAAAAAAGGCATTGATAAAGTAGAGGACCTTGACCTAACCCTTGCCTGGAACGTTCTACTTGAAGATAATATAGTGATGCATACAGGAGCCATGTTCCTTAACTTATCCGAAATGCCAAAGGAGAGATGGACTAGCAACTGGTGCTCTTTTCAGATACCAGCATATTACTGGATATTGAGGACTATGATTGAGCTCAAGACAGACAAGGTAGAAGTAGAGGATGTAATGAAAAGGATAAGATGCTAGATATAAAGCCTCTATCCCCCTTCTCTCAACATCAGCATTCACGATATGGCTACTTGCTAGCCCTGGCTAATGCTATGTGTTTCTTAGGAGCACGTATCACTGGACGTGCCCAGCCTCCATATTTCAGCCATATCAAGGCTATTATGCCTGTTGCAATGTTCCCAATGCCCATAGCGATCCATATTCCCATAGAGCCATATTTCATGAATAAGGCTAACAAGTAGCCTAGCCCAACCCAAAATCCCCATAGTCTGACTATTCCTATCAGGCTTGGTAGAAGAGTATGTCCCGAGCCTCTCCCTATGAACATAGCCGTTAGCATTATGCCGAAGAATGGTAAGCTCCATAGGAACACCTCAAGAAACCTCCTTGCCTCAGTATGTATCATGGGGTCTTGGATGAAGATTGCTATGAAGGGATCTCTAACGATGTAGAGGATGGTCGCTCCTACCAGAGTTATTGTAAAGATGAGCGATGAGGACTTCAAGGCTATTTCTCTCGCTCTTTTACAAAGCCCTGCTCCAAGGTTCTGACCAACCATGATGGCAGCTGCCCTTGATAAGCCCCTTAGAGCAGCATCGGAGAGGTCCATGGCTACGAACCCTAGGGAATATGCAGTAGCAGCCACTACTCCAAATGTATTCACTAGACGAAGCTGAAGCATCTTAGCAGTACTATTAGAGAGGACAAGCACTAGGATGGGTAAACCTATTCTCAGATTGAGCATGATCCATTCTAGGTTAATCCTCCTAGTGAACCATACTCTTAGGTCTGGAAAGGCTCTTTTGATTATCATAGCCAAGGTTATGACACTTAGCATATTGCCCATCAGATCCGTTACGGCAGCTCCAATGACGCCTAGCCTTGGAAAGGGAGGTATGCCAAAGATTAGCAAAGGGTCTAGAACGATGTTGACCAGGAGGTAAAAGGCTGTCACAAGAGCTGGCCTCCTAGTGTCTCCAATGCCTTGAAGTATTGTAGAGTACGCCATCACCACATATGAGAACGACGTGACTATAGCTACTATACCAGCATAGGCGATCACTTGCTCGTAGATCTCCTTAGGCACCTTAATGACGTAGGAGAATATTAGAGGTCTTAGAGTGAAGTATGCAATTCCGAAGAGAGCTCCCATGATAACTGAGGTTGTGAAATACTTCGAGGCAACCTCACTAGCCTCCTCAAACTCCCTTGCCCCAACATACTGAGAAATTAGAGCAAGATTGGAGGAGGAAAGAGCCATTGAAGTAGCACTGAAGAATAAGAACAATGGCCAAACCTGCCTTGGAACTGCTAAGGCTATGTCACTATACATGCTCAGCCAGAATGCATCAGCAACATTATAGGATATCTGAATAAGCTGAACCACAACAAGCGGCATACTTAGCCAAAGCAACGTCCTCACGATGGACCCCTTGATTATCCTATCCCTGTATCCCTTCATCGAAACGCTCATTCACTCACCATTCCTCAGAAATATATTCCTGAGGAATATATTCTTCAGGACATACTTTTATACTTTGCTAATTATGATAACACTGGTGAGTACAAGAGTGTGTCAAAATAGATGCTCCTTCCTAGAGCTCTTGATACTAGCCATACTCATAAACGAAGGAGAACTACATGGATATGCACTCTATAAGCGCATACTTGACATAACTCAGATGCATTGGAGACCATCAATAGGAACCATATATCGCCTCCTAAATGATATGGCTAAAAGAGGGCTTGTGCTTAAGAACACTAAGGGTAGAAGGCATGAGTATAAGGTAACATGTAAAGGCATGAAGTACTTCATAGAGAATTCAAGGATTCCATTAACAAGAATGACAGGGATGCTAGCTACAGCGCTTGAAGCATACTTCAGAACAATCAAGGACAAACCTGATGCTCTACCAGAGGACCTCAAGGAGAGGTTAAGAGCATTAACAGGCATTCTAGACCTACACTCGAAGACCATCGAGTCAAGTGGATGAGTTAGCATATAGCTTCTCACAGTCTAGCGATTTAGCAAATCATTAAGTGGTAAGTTGTTCTGTCAAGTATGACACGACTCTTCTTCACGTAGGGTCATATAGTGGCTGAATGGTCTTAGGCACATCAAGCTCATGATCAAACCATAGGTCTCAGTAGCTTGAGCTTAAAGTCACTAAGGCTAAGTACTACAATAACGGGGAATAGCTTGAGGATATTCATAATGACCGATTTAGAAGGTGCTACATGTGTCTGTGGAACGTGGCAAGACATGGATCCAGGAGGGAGAGAACATAAGGCGTGTTCTGAAGATATAATTCTAAATCCATCAGAGGAGAATGCGAATCACAAAGTCAAGAATATAGCTTCTACAGGTTAGCTCTCTATTTTATCTCAACGAAATTACAAAATAGACCTTTACGAGGAATAAGATAAGGATAGTATTGAAAGGCATGGTGATATATTGCTAGAGGTTTATGCTAGAGACATAGGTCCCATAGCTGAGATATCTTTGAGAATACCTAGAGTATGCCTTATCTATGGTCCTATAGCTAGTGGTAAAAGCTATCTTCTCAGGCTCATGAACCTAGTTGTGCTAGCTCATGAACTATCAATAGTGAGAGGAGAAAAGGAAGAGGATGTACTCTGCAGAGCTCTGGTCAAGGAGTTGGCCCTCCCAAAGGAGTTGTCCTCAATTGACACTGCTAGACTCAGAGAGCTCATGACCAAGCTCATACTAAGAAGAGGAGCTAGACGAGGAGAGCTTGTGATGAAAGGGGACAAGTTTGAAGTAAGGCTAGATGTTAGTAAGGCACTTGACCTGCAGGTAGAGGGAGACCTTCCCATAATGATCTACGTACCTCAAGAGAGAGCAGCAGGAGAGTTGATAATGAGTGAGACGAGAAGGTACATAGAGAGGGTAATGCGCTTCGTAGAGCAAGGGTTTGAAGCGTCAATAGCCATACGCCTAATGCTCGCGGGCATGGTGGGTGAAAAAGACTTACTAATGGCAAATTACATAGCTAGCCTTGCAGGAGCAATAAGTGTCCTAGGTGGAGATATTCCTAAACACAAGGAAGAAGTAAGAGGTGCTTATGATAGGGCATTAGAGGTTAGCTATGATTTAGAAAGAGGACTGATACTAATAAAGGATCATGAAGTACAGTATCCTATAGCAGCAAAAATGACTACCCCATTGGGAGCTCTTGAAGCAGCCAACATATTAACGTTAGTGAACGGGGCAGTCAAATTCTCAGAAGAGACAGGTAGAAACTCATAATAAGCATTGATGAGATAGGCATTCACTGCGATCCTGTCCTATTAGTGGACATGGTCGAGAAGCTTATGAGCAACATCAGCAATAGGAGAGTTTCAATAACCATGACAACTCATAACCCCTTGATGCTCACTCAGATGCTCAAGTTAGTAGATAGAGGCATAATCAAAGCCAGTGATATCAGCATAATAGTGTTCAAGTGGGATCATAAGAGGGGAGGAACCTTATCAAAGATGATAAGCATAGTAATGAAGGAAGAGATAGCCACCCTATCCGAGGAAATTGAAATGCTAGAGAATGCCCTTAAGAGGCTTCTTGAATAATGTGAGAACGTGGCAGCCGTAATAGATGCTGCAGCCTATAAAGAGCTATTCAAGGACAAGGCTCTACTAAAGCTAATAGAGTGGTTAAAGGAACAGAACATATGGATACTCATAAGCACTAAGAAGCTTGAGAGCTTATACAAAGACCTTGTACCAAGAACCTCTCTTAGAATTCTCCTAGGAGTAATATCATCTTACAAGATTAAGGTACAGGACAATAAGTGAAGAACAAGAGAAAAGAGCCTTAAAGAGATTGGAAAATCTATATGAGCTCCTGTATGAATCATTAAGGACTAGAAAGCATGAGAAAAGGTCAGCTCATGAAGATGCCTAACGAAACTGTTTGACTTAGATAGGTTTTTATACTTGTTTGAATTATTTGATTTACTGGGATTATTGATGTCAGAGGAGTTGATCACACCAAAGGAAGCATGTAAGATGCTAGGTGTATCCGCCTCAACGCTTAGAAGGTGGGCTTATCAGGGCAAGATACGCTATGTTAGACTCCCCTCAGGTAGGCTTAGGTACTATAGGAGCGATATCGAGAAGATATTGAGGGGGGAGCATAGTGCTAAAAAGAGCTGAGAGAGTACGAATGTACTCAATATCACTTGAAGATGCTAGAGTTAGAGAGCTTATCTCATGGTACATAAGAACACTACAGAAGGCAATAGATACCATTTGGGATAACATCACATGGAAATATGACATTAAAAATTACAAGAGAAGAAGGCATGCCAAGGTTAAGGTACCAGTAATCCCAAAGAGTTCCAAGTTCAAGAGAGAGCTAAGGAATGAACTAATGAAGGATAACCCTTACGCTAGACATTGGGTAGACGCTGTGATTAGGACTGCTTATTCCATTATGGATTCTTGGAGGAAGAGGTATGTTAAGGGAAAAGCCAAGAAGTGTAAGCCAAGGGTCAAGAGGAGGTTTGCCAGATGCAAGGTAACACTAATGAAGGTGGATTATGGGAGGAAGGTGATTAGGATAACATTAAGACCATACGAGTACCTTGAAGTGAGCTATGCCAATGCTTGGTTCTCGAGTAGGATTAAAGGCTACAAGGTTGGAGAGGTAATTCTGAAGGATGATAAAGTGTTAATACCGTTCAAGAGAGAGGAGTTTTATACTGTTGAGGATGCCATTGGGTGGGACTGTAACGAGCTTGAACTCACAGGCTTCTCCCCCAAAATAGGCTTCATCCATGTGGACTTAAGACCGCTGATATCAGCTAGGATAGTCTACCAGGAGAAGAGGAGGAAAGCACAAGAAATAGATTCTAAAAAGCTGAAGAGTGGTAAGAAGCTTCTTGAAAAGTACTCTCATAGGGAGAGGAACAAGTGCAGGGACATAGAGAGGAAGATTACTATCCAGCTAACAAGGCTATTCCCAAATACTATGCATGGGTTCGAGAGGCTGAACAAGGAGAACATGATTAGGAGGGATAAAAACAAGTACAAGAAGCTAAGAAAGAGAGCAGCTAGAGTTAGCTGGAGGAATATAGTTAGAGAAATCAAACAAAGAGCTATAGTTAAAGAAGTTAATCCTAAGGATACTACTAAGACCTGTTCTCGATGTGGGTTTAAGGTTAAAGACCTAAGAGGGCAGGTCTTCAGGTGTCCTAGATGCGGGTTGGTTATTGATAGGCAGAAGAACGCCAGTATAAACATCTACCTCAGGATGCGGGGCTTCCCCCACAGTTATGAGTGGTGGGAGAGGTTTGTGAAGCCTCTCCTGAACCACGAGCTGTGGGTCGGGGTTGCCCTAAGGGGACGGATGCCGATGATATGGTCTCCGATGAAAGGAGGCCTAAAGGCGGTGAAGCCCAAGGGTTTGGTAGACCAGAGACTATTACTGCCTATGAAGGTCTATCAAACCTGAACCCCATCTGGCTTATCTCCACACTCTACTATGCACAAAAGTGCAATCCACGCAAATTACTGATAATCTCCAGTGGTGACTATGAAGTAGAGGGATTCAAAGACCTCAAGCAATTGATAGAGAGCCATCTGAGAAAAAGAAGATGCTGGTACAAAGCAATTGACATATACACAATACTACAAGAACATCCTCCTAGAACTCGATAGTGACACAGTAACGACATGAGCCAGCTTCCTTAACATCGTTAACATAGAGTTATGTAGCCTACATACCTCACATCCATCGAAAAGCCCCTGATAAGCAACTCTGTAGGGAACATCCCAAGGAGCAAAGATGAATTTAGGAAGCATAGGGTGAGTCACCGGAAGTAATTAAAGTTAATTAGAGGTGACGATGAAGCCCTAACCCTAATCATATCAGCCATAGTCCTGATATTCGATATACTCCCCGTAATAGCCCTCGGCGGAGCCCATGGCTTATACATCGCACCATTCCCAATAATCCTGTTCTTAGTATTAGAACAACTAATAAAGGCAATAAGAAGCTAGTACTAGAGGAAGATATGCGAAGAAGTTCTAACCTATTGCTTAATGTTCCCAGGAACAGGTTGAACTAGGCATTATGACTAGCGCCTTACCTTTCCCCTCACAGCCTCTACCAGCTTGCTAACAAGCTCTAGAGCTTTTTCAACATCACTTCTATCAGCCACTCCCTCATAGAAGTTCACATGCATAGCATTAGCATACATCCATACATCCCTAACCCATTCACCAAGCTCCTCAATGACCTTATTCTTATAACGCCAAAGCTCTCCATGACTAGTAATGAACTCTCCATCCCTCCAGAAGGCATATGCCTTAATAGCTAAGGCGCATGCCCCCCATATCTTCTCAGAGGCCTGTCTAAGGTCATCCTTACGAAGCTCCTCTTTAGCTTGAGCGATAAGCTCAAGAGCAGCATCAATATACTTCCCAGCCCTTTCCGTAGGGTCAAGGCCTTGAGTACTAACCTCAGCCAAGAACTCATCAAGCGATAAGCCCTTCTCCTCAGCCCTTCTCCTAAGCTCCTCAAATATTACATGAGGAATTGAAGTCATCAGTAAGAAGGAGCTCTCACAGCCTAATTAACGTTTCACTTAATGCTCTTGAGGAGCTCAAGAAGCTTATGAAACTAGCCTTCACCAATCAGGATACTATCCTCAACCTGCTGTACATCATTTCTATATTAAGCAGCTACTTCCGGAATTTCAAAACGATGGATTGAAGTAAGGTTTAAATTCCATGGTACTACTGTAGTACTGTAGGGAGAAGCTGTGGTTGAGGTTGTTGTCACAAGGAAGTTTCAGGTTACTATTCCTAAGGAGGTTAGAGAGGCTCTTGGGATAAGCGTTGGGGATAGACTGATAGTCAAAGTGGTTGATGGCAAGATTGTTATGGAGCCTATTAGGGGCTCTGATGCCCTGAGGAGGCTCTCTACTATTGCTGATAGATTTCTTGGTGGCCCTAGAAGGGTTGATGTGGTGAGGCTGGTTGAGAAGTCTCTTAAGGAGGAAACGAGTCTACATTGACACTGATATCTTCATCTATGTGGCTTTGAAGCATCCAGACTTCTACAGGGACTGCTACAACGTGCTAAATATGCTTGTGACGAAGGAGTTCAGTGGCTATGGCTCTCACCTAGTACTATTCGAGCTCTTTGGAGCTCTATCAAGGATTAGTGTTGAAGCAGCCTATGAGGCTGTAAACTCCTACCTAGACCTGCCATTAACCATGCTAGAATTGAATAGAGAGACCTTTGACTACGCCAGGGAAATAGCCAGGCTATCAAAAGTAACTTATGACTCCCTACATGCAGCACTAGTTGCACAAAATGATGTGGACATAGTAGTCTCCGAGGATATAGAGGACTGGAGCAGAATACTGAGGGTCTGGCCAAAGGTCAAGGAGAAACTTAAAGTGAAGGATTTAACTCTTATCTCTCCAACGAAGGGCGTGATAAAGGTTGAGTAGTTAAGCTAAAAGTGTACCCTAAGCTATGAGGATAAAGTGAAGTTTAATGCACTATAGGAGAGAGCCGATAAAGGAACCTCACTACACTGAAATGCTGAGTCTAGCATGCATCAATGATGTGATTGATCATAGAATTTAGGCCGGAACTGTACATACCTAAACCAAACGAGATAAGAGAATTGGCCAAGGCAACTCAAAGAAGAGAATAGAAAGATCATGAGCTAAGACTATGGGTAGCATGGTAAATTTTATTGAAAATACTTGATGTTCTGGGCATTAGGCATGACCTCTAAGAGGAGGGAGAATTGTCGTGACCTATAGTACATTCTTTAGTACAGAGTCAGTGGTTATACGTAGTGTTCTACATCTGCTCATAACTCTCAAAATCCAGTAGTAGATTGGTAATTGAAAAGCACATCTATCTGAAACCCACTCACTAGGAGGTATTTTTGACAATCTATGAAATCTTTTATCAACGTAAATCGTAATATTCTCCTCGAGTAATTTGCTCCACAGGATCGTCGTATCAAGCTCATTGATGTCTTTTAAAACCCTGTCTAATTCATCATATATTAGGCTGATCGCCTCATTGTATGTTATGTCTCTCTGAGTACTCACCTCAATGGCCTTCTCTCTTATACTAGTTCCGATTTTATCTATTTGCTCCTCAACATATCTAGTTAAGTCCCACTCATACTTTAACCACAGCTCAATCAATGCCCGAGGATTGCCCCCTAGTATTCTCCAAAGTTTATTAACACTATATGGGCTTTTAGACTTTTTACAAGAGTATGAAAGGATTCCTTATCTAAGTTCCACATTACATAATTGCTCAAAAGTTTCCCTGAAAGGAGAGTGAAGTGTTTTGAGGCAAGCTGGTCGCTTGTGATGATCACTGCATGAGCTATACAGGAAAAATCTCTTACTATATCTACTAGCTTCCTGCCGAGGCTATTTACAAAGGCCTCTATTTCGTATCTATCTCTACCGATTGCATAGGTTATTTCATCAAATACTATTATGAGGCTTCCTCCCATTTTCACCCTACTATAGATTCCTTTCGCTATCCTGTACACATACCAAGGTATTTTCAATCTATCGCTGAGAAAGCGCTTGACTACTTCCTCTATTAACTCAGTTATCTCTCTTTTCGTAGTAGCATAGAACTTATCAACTTCCCTTTCAGTTAAATCCAAGTATACAGCATTACATTTATCAAGTCTATTTAATGCAAAGACTAGAGCCCTAGCCCATTCACTTTTCCCACAGCCCCAAGGACCTGTTATGACGTGAATCCATGGCTTAGCTCCCATCCTCTTGATTATGTTCAGTAATTGTTCTGTTTCATATCTCCTATTATAAAATTAATATTTAGTAACGGAACTGTATACTCTTGGAGACTATCTATTACTTCTCTCATATCCCCTGACATTAATTACGAATACAAGCTTAATAATCTATCCAGCTCGAAAATTCGAGCCAGAGCTTAATCATCCCTCACACTCTTCCTCGCGTACATTAGCGTCAATGATTATGTTTAACTAGTACTCACTTGTACAACTTGATGAGAAGGATAATTGGAGGAGGTAGGACTGTGAGATATTGAACAGTAAGTTGAGATAGGAGTAGTGGCTCAAGTGATAATTGGAATTTCAGAGAGGATATTGAAAGGGGAAAGGATGTTATTGGATCATCAACTTTGGATTAAAGCATTTTGTCTCCAGATGGAAGTCTAGTGCCTGAGCTTGGCTGAACATCATGAGGTGCAGGTGAAGCTAATGAGCCTGAGCAAGAGCTAACCCTCCTCCTAAGGTTAAAATGTCTAAAACTAATTGGAAGTACTATGAGGGATAGGCTAAACTAAGTCCATAAAAGTAAGACTTTTATACTCTGTACAGCGTAGTGTTAAAGTACGGGGGATAGTACTTATGCCATCGCTAGAGATAGACGCCACAGGACTAGGATTAGTGGAGGTCAATCAAAAGGTTAGGAAGGCGGTTAAAAAGGGGATGAGGGTCATTATAAAAAATGCAAAACATGTTGATGGACTTTTAGCTGGACTGATAAAAGGCGAGGTCGAAGTGGAAGGAGATGTTGGAGATTATACAGCCATGTTGATTGGAATGAGAGAGCAAAAGGAGGAAGGCTTGTCAGGACCGAGAATAGTAATTCATGGGAATGCAGGGAACTATTTAGCTGATGGCGCATGGGCTGGAGAAGTGGTAGTTGAAGGTGATGTGGGCTATGGAGCAGCGATCTATGCTTATGGAGGTACAGTTGTGATCCATGGAAGTGCTGGAGATGCCCTAGGGCAATTACTGAAGGGAGCTACGGTCATAGTTCGTGGAGATGTGGGAGATGTAGTAGGATTATACATGGTAGGAGGAACAATAATTGTAGTAGGAGATGCTGGTGAGAAAATAGGAGATTGGATGATACGAGGAGAGATATTCATTGGAGGGTCGTATAAGAGTTTGGGAAGTAATGTTAAGGAAAGGGCGCTAAGTCCAGAGGATAAGAAGAGGCTGAAAATGCTTCTATCAAAGTATGGCATTGAAGCTGATATCGGGAAGTTCAGGAAGATAGTACCCATGACCTCTAGACCCTTCTATGGTAAAAGTTAAGGGTGAGCTCTATGAGCTCCCCGCTCTATAACAAGATAGTCGCAAGAAAATGCCAGACAAGCATTTACTGGGCAGTAAAGGATGAGATAAGGTATAGAGCTGAGACAGGCAAGTACATCATTAGGGGATTTGGCTATTCAGGTAAATTACCAGATTTTGACGACTTGCTCTTGATACCAGTACATGGTCTGGGAACACCTTCGCCTATAGATCAATATAGAGAAAGAGTTGATACATCCGTAGTTATCGGTAAGGGTATGGTTAAGAGGCCCTTAAGGCTAAGCACTCCTATAATGATAGGAGCCATGAGCTATGGCGCGACAAGCCGTGAATTTAAGCTAGCGTGCGCTAAGGCGGTAAACATTGTAGGAACAGCGACGAATACTGGTGAAGGTGGTCAAGTAGTGGAGAAGCAATCGGATGGAAGTATTAGATGGCTAGAGTTTGAGTATACAAAACCAAACGGGTATTTGATAGTGCAATTCGCCTCAGGCAGATGGGGAGTAAGCTTAGAATACCTACTGAACAGTGATGCGATAGAGATAAAGTATGGTCAGGGGGCTAAGCCAGGATTTGGAGGCCATCTATTGGGAGAAAAGGTGGTAGATGAAATAGCCTATACAAGAGGAATACCAAAAGGTACCGACTGTCTGAGCCCAGCAAGGCATTTAGACATTAGGAGCCTAGACGATCTAAGGAAGGTAATCAAGATATTGAGAGATATTGTAGGATATGAGAAGCCAATAGGTATCAAGATAGGACCAGGGAATGTGTACAAGGAAGTATATGCAGCTACTCAATGTGATATTGACTTCATAGCAGTAGATGGTAAGTATGGAGGTACTGGCGCAAGTCCACAACATGCCATACAAGGACTAGGATTGCCAACGTTAGCATGTATACCAGCAGCAGTCAGAGCACTAAAGGATGCTGGGGTTCGTGAAGAGGTTGCACTTATAGCTCTAGGAGGATTTCGCGATGGAGTTGATGCAGCTAAAGCACTAGCTCTAGGGGCTGATGCAGTAGCGTTAGCATCAGCAATAATGATAGCGGCTGGATGTATGATGTGTGGTCAATGTTCAACAGGCAAATGCCCTGCAGGAATATGTACACAAGATCCAGAACTAAGGAAGAGAATTGGAGGAGGTAAAGGAATTGATGAAGCAACCAAGTGGATTGCAAACTATATGAAGGCAGTGACCAAGGAGGTAGCACAACTAGCAGCAGCATGTGGTCATAGAAGTGTGAGAGAGTTCAATAAAGAGGACCTAAGAGCGATAACAGTTGAAGCTGCTGCAATTGCAGGAGTTAAATTGGCTGGACTAGAAGACTACGTGTTACCTCAATGGAGATGGTTTTAACATGATTCTTTCCATAAAGTAGTTTGAAAACTCTTCTTGCCGTATAATGACTGATATGAAGCCAAAAGCTAATGGAGCGAGCTTAATTTTACCCCCCTTTAAACTACAATTCCTCCGCTATATTAAGAACTATTGATAATAGTCAATAATTATGTATTCTTGGTATACGTATCGTCAGTACTGACCGAATCCTAGCCATTACGCAGTCTTAATTACTTCTAGGTACCTTTAAATACTTCTAATCACTTTCCTTGATTAATATTACCTTCACCTTCTCTCCATGCAATTTCTTAATCTTCTCCTGATATTCCTTCGGAGGATAAATCAAATATTTTCCACTTGTCTTGACAACCTTAGCCTCGAATATGCATATATAGACCATGTATGCTCACCATATTTATTTAGGGTAATAAAGCTTATAAGCTTGTACCCAATAATTCTTGCTGGTGTGCACTGATGAGGGCGTCTATCACCCGTCTAGCTTGGGTGATGCCTGAGGGGACATACCATAAGGCTTTGAAGGCTAAGGCAGAGGTTATTGAAGGAAACATCAATGACTTACTATGGGATTTAGCTATCTACAAGTATGCTCTTCAGAGATGCATAGATGCTCTCTGGGAGCTGGATAGAATTCCTAAGAAGAGTCAAGCACATCAACTATTCTACTCAGTACTTAGAAGCTATGGTTTTAGAGCACATGTAGCTAGGAACATCTATTCAATAGCACTAGCCTTGGTGAAATCAGCTAAGGAAAATGGAGGACGTAAACCTGTAATTAAAAAGATGTGTGCTAGACTTGACTACCAAGATGGTAGAGTGGATTTAGGCAATGAAGTAGTTAGAGTAATTCTCAGAAATAAATGGTACTCTCTAAAACTCGTACACAGGAAGGAGTACATAGAGAGGTTTAGGGGTCTTAGGTGGAAGGAGGTTCACGTAAAGTACGGTAATGGGAAACTCTACGTGAGCATAGTGTTTGAGGTAAGGTATGCTCCCTACACTCCTAGAGGTTCTCTAGCATTTGACGTTAATTTAAGGCATATTGCAGTTTATGATGGCTCTAATGTTAGGAGGTATGGGACGAGATTTATTGACGCATTAAGCAAGAGAGCTAGAGCTGAAGAATTGCAGAGGAAGCATCCTAAGAGGTGGAGATGCAATAGGAGAATACTCAATAGGATAAGGTCTCTACATAGAAAAGCTAAGAACTTAGTAGTTGACTGGTGTAGGAAGTTTGCCAAGGAATTAGTCCTCAAAACCAAGAAGCATGGTTATGCAATTGTTTTAGAGGACCTGGAATATCTACGTGAAAACGTTGTTAAGAAGGAAGATAAGATTGTCTGGAAGCTATCAATATTTGCTTATAGGAAACTTCAAGAAGCAGTAATATCAAAAGTTATTGAGTATAATGTTCCCGTAGTGTTTGTAAATCCAAGAAGAACCTCTTCAACATGCCCAAGGTGTGGTGCAAAATTATCCTACGTCTACCGACTTGCAATATGTAGAAGCTGTAGGTTCATAGTTGACAGAGATACTGTTGGTGCTATGAATATCTGGATTAGATTCATATATGCGCATGCGGGGGAGCTTGGGTCTCCCCTAAGTGCTCCCGTAATGAAGGATGAAGCCCGACGGAACGGGAGAATACAAGGATGAGGGGATGAAGAAAGTAATCAGAAATATTCAAATGTGATTAAAAGCAACACTCAGACCCGAACCCTTCTTAATAATTGCCTATGATCCATAAGGTTCTCAACGTTAAAGCCATGTTTGATCAGGAAATCCTTTAAGGCCTTATCCATGGTTAGAAATACCATGTTCCTCGTAATTGAGGTAGCATAGAGCAGATTGTCTATAACATCCTTATGACCAGCTAAACGTAACTTGAAGGCCAGCTTAATAGCATCTGGCATAGGATTTATCCACTCATACACGCCTGACTCAAGTAGTGATCTAATGGCCTTATTCGCTACATTAGTTATCTCTAGGCCTGATTTACGGGCTTCTCTACATACCTTACCTATGACCTCAACCCATACGACAGATAGACAGTAGAAGCGCACTAACCCTCTTGACCAGGCTTCCCTGAGAGTTCGTATGTGCTCATCAGATAGCCCTTCAACTTCTATTCCAAAGCTCGGCAATAAGTAGGTTGAGTCGAGGAGCACGTCAAGAACCATATAGCTCACCTTGTTCTGCTTCAGATTCAGCTTCAAACTCCTCTACAGTTGTCTTAGCCCACTTCTTTACCCTCAAGGCGAGTGAAAAGGGGTCTGGCACGAATTCTAATACCAGCTTATCGCCCTCCACTCTAATTAGGACCTTATCGCCCTCTCTTACGCCAAGCATCCTCATGATGTGCTTCGGCAGGTAAATGGCGCCCTTCCTGCCCACCTTGCTTACCACTGTCTGACTCACCGTTAATCACCTGATAATTGGGTGATAACCAGGTATTTAAATATTAGCCTGACTATCAGGCATGTGGTGTTGATCACTCACCTAAAAGCTAATATCAATTCTAA
>Ga0180301_10001194_pt1 | contig 20337 bp, 18 predicted proteins | sample GuaBasSediGuay16_FD_121797 | JGI IMG/M metagenome (GOLD analysis project Ga0180301, IMG submission 121797) | Subseafloor sediment microbial communities from Guaymas Basin, Gulf of California, Mexico - Guay16, Core 4569-2, 12-15 cm | ecosystem: Environmental > Aquatic > Marine > Hydrothermal...
CTACAGGCGAGAAGTATGCATGTGGCGCCCTGTACTTACCACTACTTTCTATTCTCATTAACGAGATTCTCTCCAAAGACATGAAGATGGTGGCAATGTAAATCGTCGACTTTCTATTCTCATTAACGAGATTCTATACGATGAAGTAAACGATGTATACAAGCTGAAAGTATATGGTGACTTTCTATTCTCATTAACGAGATTCACTTTGGTCGCTAGATCCTCCGCCACTGGCTTTATGGCATCTACCACTTTCTATTCTCATTAACGAGATTCTTGTAGAATCTGTGATACTTCTCATCAGCGTAATACTTCTCTTTCTATTCTCATTAACGAGATTCTTAGCGATATCATATTACACGTTAAGGAGAATGGCCTTGAAAGGCTTTCTATTCTCATTAACGAGATTCCCGAATCATTACATACTCGCCTAGGGGAACGTGAGAAAGAGCCTTTCTATTCTCATTAACGAGATTCAGTTGATAAAGGTCTGGAAGCAGTTGGGCCTTCGCTATTATCTTTCTATTCTCATTAACGAGATTCAGTATACTATGTTATTCCTGATATTCCAGTTGACTATCCTGATACTTTCTATTCTCATTAACGAGATTCATAGAATGTATTTTGATAAATTCCCGCCATACTTCTATGTAATAGCTTTCTATTCTCATTAACGAGATTCCAGGTTATGAGCCTCTTTCCCTCTTTAGTAAAATAGACGTACTTCGACTTTCTATTCTCATTAACGAGATTCACGTATTATGATGGGTATTTGTACATCAGCATACCATGCCCAGACTTTCTATTCTCATTAACGAGATTCCAGCTTTGTCAATGGCTGATACATGGCACAGGAAGGTCTTTCTATTCTCATTAACGAGATTCATAACTGTAGATAATGCCCCTCCCGTACCAGTATCTGCAACTTTCTATTCTCATTAACGAGATTCACCTTACGCATAGACGAAACATTATACTCGATATTGTTGACATATCTTTCTATTCTCATTAACGAGATTCGTAGAGTATTCTGGTCATCAAATTAATAGAAAGAGAAGACAAAAAATCTTTCTATTCTCATTAACGAGATTCACTGTTACACCAGCAAGAGGTATTAAGGATACGTTACAAATCTTTCTATTCTCATTAACGAGATTCCACATTGTATTGGTTTACTTATCCATAGTGCACCTAATTCCTTCTTTCTATTCTCATTAACGAGATTCAAAGCTCAGTCTTGTGAAGCTAAGCCCGCCTCGTCATGTTAAGCCTTTCTATTCTCATTAACGAGATTCTATCCTATCGTGATATTATATGTACGCCAGATGTACATGTACGTGTTGACCTTTCTATTCTCATTAACGAGATTCACTACATCGCTTGAAGCGTTAAGGAAAATTAATCCAATGACTTTCTATTCTCATTAACGAGATTCCTCGATATATGGCTTCACGGCGGCGTCATCGATGGTAAACTTTCTATTCTCATTAACGAGATTCAGGAAATGGAGGTTTTTTTAAATTTCCTGTGGAACTCACTCATCATACTTTCTATTCTCATTAACGAGATTCTCAGGGATGTTGTGTGGGACATACTACGCTTTTGCTAATAGGGTGCTTTCTATTCTCATTAACGAGATTCTAGAAGGAGTAGGGTAATTAGGTATTTTCAGGCCTTTGATATCGACTTTCTATTCTCATTAACGAGATTCGAGATAGACTGACCAGTCTGACCAGTCTGACCGCTTACTAGTACTTTCTATTCTCATTAACGAGATTCGCAAAAGTTCCTTGTGGGGATCCTCGCTGTAAGTGTGGAATTACCTTTCTATTCTCATTAACGAGATTCGAAGAGGCTTTAATGAAGGATCAGCCTATTATTGGAGTTCTTGTCTTTCTATTCTCATTAACGAGATTCTTACGCGAAAGTGTTTAAGAAATACGTCATCAAGGAAACACTTTCTATTCTCATTAACGAGATTCTTTTAAAAAAACTTGCTATAGGTCTTGCTAAAGGATAAGTCACTTTCTATTCTCATTAACGAGATTCTGATGATAGTGCTTCTGAGACGGGCTTAGCAATATGCTCACTTTCTATTCTCATTAACGAGATTCTACAGAAAAGTATATGCAAGCACTTCAGGAGAACAAGCTTTCTATTCTCATTAACGAGATTCACGACCTAAGTGGCTTCCAAAACATCCAGACCGTAACCTCTTTCTATTCTCATTAACGAGATTCCGGTTCATTAATCTCTTCAGAAACTATTTAAGGCTTAAGTTTTAAATCTATTTTATCATCAGAACGCTAGATTTAAAATAATGAATTGAGAGAGGTGTGTTTTGTTAATGGTGGCACTAGGATGTTCTATTTAAGTTTTTGATGATAATTGGTGTTCTGATGGTGTGATGAGTGTGTTCATGGTGGCTTCTGATGATGGATGATTTGGGATGTTATCCTATATGTTGTGGTTAGTAATTATAATGGTATCTACTTACCTTTTGGCGGTATTTTAAATACGTATTACTTCTGATGATTATTTATGCATAAGTTCATTGATTTTTGGCGAAAAATGATCTTAGAATAGGGGCTATATGTTTATAACTATTTGTATTGACATAATTTTGGATGGGTGATATGAGGAAGCAGGTTCATGTGTTCTTAGTTGGAACGTCTACGATACGAAATCTTCCAAGGTATGATGGTTTTAATAGACTCTCTAAGGAGCTTAAGGAATTGGTTCTTGAGTGGGGAAAAGTTACAGATGACCCACGATGTACTAATCATTTGAGTGTGTCTTCTCCGATATTTAAACTTGCATTGGAGTATGTTAATGAGAAACCGAGGGAGGCTAGTGCGGAGTTAAATGCTTTTCTTTCGTTGATGGAGGTGTATGGAATTTCGCCAAATGTTATTGATAAGGTGTATCTGGTTCGTACTGATACTTATTTAGCGGCACTTTGTACTCTGGTTCTAAGGGAGCACCTAAGGGCAATTATTAGGGAAGTGGAAGAAGTGGTAGTTCCTGGGTATGGTAGGGATTTTGAGGAGGGATTAATAAATCTTATGTACACCATTTATAGGATATGCAGATCTGAGAGGAGGGAGTATGATGTGTATTTAAATGCTACTGGTGGCTTTAAGCCTGAGAGTGCCATGGCGGTAATAGCTGCTGCGCTTGGCGGTGCTAGTTATGTTTACTATATACATGAGGCGTTTAGGGAAGTTAAGGCGATACCGTTAATGCCTATATCTTTGAAGGAGGAATTCGTTAGGGAGCTTAGATCATTTGTTGATAAGCGTTATAGTGAGGTTCGGTCTGAATTTGAGCGAACGATTGTTAGGTTCTTCTTTAAGATTGAGGGAGGGAAGCTAAGGCCTAAGCCTCTCGTTAGTGAACTATTGGGATTGGAAGGTTCATGATCGAATGAGAATCAGAATATTACCTGTATGGGTATAAAATTATAGGTTCTCATGCCAATATTAATTTATAATTTTATACCCGATGGATTTAATGTATTATTTGGAGGTGGCTATGAGTTACGTCTTAGTAGCAACATTAGGTGCTGGTATCTGGAGGGAGGTCACTTATCTGCTTTACGATAGGACCACCCAAGACAATTACGCTACATCGGCCCTGATAAAGTTGTTAAGGGAGTTGGGTATAGATATCGGCCAAGTTATATTAATTGGAACCAAGGGATCTTCCTGGGAGTTGGCTTTAAATAAGTTGAGAAACATGAGAGTATCAATAACGAGAATAGTTGTTCCTGAAGGTAGGAGTGCTGATGAACTCAAGGAGTTATATTACACCGTATTGAGTGAATTAATGAAGTTAAAGGATTTAAAAGTGATAGCAGATTTAACTCATGCCTTTAGGCATCATCCCTTGATACTTTTGCAGATACTTACGCTTCTTGATCAACTGGGGTATATCGATCTATACGCGGTATACTATGCTTTGCTTCCAGTTGGGAGCCAGGAGGCCACCTTTATTAATCTCGTGGAAGCAATTAAGCTAGAGAGCTTAGCTCTTAACGCACTAACCTTTAAGCTATCTTATAGAATACTAGGCTTAAATTATGTAATAGAACATGTCAATAAGCTTAGAGCGATAGCCCATAAGATGGGTGATAAGAGGCGTAGTGAGGTCTATGGGAAGCTTAGTGCATTACTTTCAGCATTGAGGAACATAGGAACCTTGCTTAACGCGAACCATGTATACGGTTTTGTGAATAAAATTGATGAAGTTTTAAGGAGATTGAGGGAATATGAAGATCTTTCAAGAAAGGAGATACCAACGGTATATCCAATAATAGCGAGTATTGAGGATACCTTGAGGAAGTTCAGGGAGAGCACGCAAAAAAGACCATTATGGGAGGTACAAATAAGATTAGCTGAAATGTACTTAAATGCAGGACGCTATGTATCAGCGGCATGTCTTTTGAGAGAGGGATTACTTACTTATGCATGTCATAAGATAAGTAAGGGCTGTAAACAGACATGCGTTAATAGTGTACGATGTATTAATAGAGGACAGAGGGAATATGTTTCTCAAACGTTATCCATGATAGCTCAGAAAAGAATAGAATATCCTGATGAGGAGATAGTGCAAGTAGCGCAACTGTACGATAGAGTAATAAATCAACGGAACAAGATAGTGCATGCCTTTGTATGTAGTGAGGAGGAGGGAGTACCTGAGCTTCAGAGGAGTTTAAAAGAGCTATGTAGCAAGATCTTGAAGCTCATAGTAAAGGGAACATAACTTTACTGCAATTTCCTTCATGATAGCTAAAGAGTTTCTAATTACGAGCTTGATCTACTCATTGAGTACATGTTCTTCACGATTGTTTTAACTAAGTCTTTAACCAGTTTTAAGGCTTTTTCAATATCGTTTTTGCTGGCTTCTCCCTCATAGAAGTTTACATGCATGGCATTAGCATACATCCATGCGTCTCTGACCCACTCACCGAATTCAGCGATTACTCTATCCTTATATTTCCATAATTCTGCATGGCGAGTAAGAACCTTTTTGTCCCTCCAGAGAGCATAAGCCTTGATAGCTAAAGCGCAAGCGCCCCATATCTTTTCAGAAGCTTGTCTAAGGTTATTCTTCATTAGTTCTTCCTCTGCTTGGTTAATTAATTCTACTGCAACATTGAGATATTTCTCAGCTCTATCCTCAGGATCAAGACCTTGTGTACTAATCTCCGTTAGGAATTCCTCAAGAGATAAACCTCTCTCCTTAGCTCTTTTCTTTAACTCCTCAAGTATGGTTTGAGGGATTGAAGTCATCGTTAAGAGAGTTATCACGGCTATATATTAAGGTTTTATTTTAAACCTAACTACGTCAGGCTTTAAGCTTGGGATAGTGATAGGAGGACATGTCGTCTTAGTTTAAATTTTTAGCGATATAGGAATAGAAGCTTTATTGGCCTATGGTTTAAACTACGCTTTAGCGGTTTTCTTGTCTTCTAGGAGGCTGAATACCATTTTTCTATATGATGAGGATGGTTCTTCTCCTCTGTTCTTCATGGCTACATATGTGTCAGCGATCATTAATATTGCGCAGCATAGTCTAGCTTTCAGAATAGTGTCTTTACTAGATCTCTCCATTAGTTGAAATGCAGGTTTAAAGCATTTCATGAATTCTCGAATTCGTGCTTGTTTACGTTTCATACTTATCGCGGAGATTCTTGTTAAGGGGATCACACTCTTGTGATACAGAGTGAGTATGCGGTTTGGTGATACATGAATATACTTTCCGATTTCAAGAAGCGTATTCTTTAGATATTCCTCCTCTTTTGTGCAAACAAATCTCCCTGAGAGATACAATAGCCTATCATACATACTGGACATTGCCTGGTGATGCATAATTATGGAGTATAATATAATGCATTTCTCCTCATCGCTTAAGGATCCTAATTCATCCGATATATTAAGGAATATTAATGCTGAGAGAATTTCATGACCAGGAAACACTCCTTTATCGACAAAGTAAGGTTCATCTTGGTACATTTTAAGCGACTTTCCTATGTCATGTAGTAATGACGCTAGATGAAGTGATCGTATTATTAATGGATCTGAGATTCTCATCCTTTCTGCGAGATCCAATGAGACTTTTAGTACTCCTACTAAATGTTTCACTAAGCCTTCGTTTGGTCCGGCAACGGGCTTCTGTATCATACTAATCCGACCTCTTCATTGTAGGCTCCTCTCTTACAGATTAGACCTAGGATTTGACCCTCTTTAAGATAATTAATCATAGAGGCGCATGGATGTCTTAGTAAGCTCTCTAACTTTACGCGTTTTTCTTTGCCATCTTCGTAAAGGAGAATGGCATCGTTATTCTTAAGCTCTAAGACTCTCTTATAATTAGTTCGAAGAAATGTGATGGAAAGAGCTACCTGTGAATTGAACTCCTCGACGTATAAAGGTATTAGAGCAGATTCTCTAATGAGAGAACCCTGAAAGGCATAGTCGATTTTCTTCAAAAGGTCATATGTGCTGTAGTGAAAAGTAGGTTTCCTGTACGTTATGATAAGATTTTCTAGCATACCAAAATATAGATCGATATCAGGCTCCTTGAAGGACTCATCGTAGATTCTTAAGAAGTCGACAAAGGATGGAGAGAATATACCATATCGCCAGTCAACCTCCTCCTTTACATCTTGAAGTAGCTCCTTAGTTTCATTGATCAATACCTCAGGGTAGACTTTTTTGGCGGAGGCTATACTCTTCTCATTTACATTTATCACGATCTTCGCGTCTTTAGGTTGTTCAAAGTCCCTAGATACTCTACCAATGCGTTGGATTAAACTAGCGGGAGGAGCGATTTCGGTAATTAGAGCATCAAAATCGAAGTCCACTCCTGCCTCTATTACCTGTGTTGAAATCACTACTAGTTCAGTATTCTCTTTAAGCTTTTTTGTTATATGGCTTATCTTTTCATATTTATGCGCTTCCGTAAATCTACTGTGAATCAATATCACTTCATAATCTCGTAACTTCTTTAGATGCTTAGCCCTACGATATATCTCTACAGCCCTAGATACAGTATTGCATACGACGAGAATCCGTTTTGCCTTACTAGCAACTGATGTTAAATCATCCTCGATGCTTTTTGCAGAGACTACAGTCTTCACCTTATTGATATATTCCTTAGCTATATCATGATAGTCTTTTGTTATGTCGTGAAGGTTTATCTTGCGAAAGTTCGCTCTTTGTTTATAATAGCGAAGCATCCGTTCGCCACCACATACGTTAAGCGATATCTGTGAGACATTTAACTGGCCTATTATGAAATTAAGGAATGATGCAGGTATTGTAGCAGACATCAATAAAATGCGACCACCTATCAAGGCTAAGGTCTTAATTGTAAAGGATGTTACGGAGAGTAATTTATTGTACTCAGATGTTACATCACATGGCGCTTCAAGTTCATCAGTAGCCATTACGAGGTGAACCTCGTCGAATGCAATAAGCCCTGCTGAGCCCATGAGAAAGCCCACGTCATAATGAGCATATTCACGACTTATCTCTGAAAGAGGGCATACGTAAAATGTCCAGAGGTAGCTATCATATGTAGTAATATTGTAATGTTTTGAGAAATATGGGTCTCTCTTTATCTCTACCTCCTTGCCCTCAAAGTCCACTGTTATTGATGGGATCATTGCCTGATATGATAGATCATGTGGAGGTATATTACGTGAGATGGCATCACTTATGACCGTATATATCAGCGCTCTAAGAGGTAATACATGTACTACCCTGTTCCAAGAGCGTTTTATCTCATGGTAAAGGTAATGAAAAGCACTCGTTTTTCCATAACCTGTAGGCGCGATTAAGAATACCATATTATAATTATTTATATCAGAAAGCGATTCTTTCACACCAGGCCTCAAAGTAGTCCCTCCTAGGCTATCTCTGCAAGGCTGATAAGTCTTCGCCATACATGATCTATACGCTCTTTTGCCTTCTCTTCAGAAAGCTTGTACGTCTCCTGCAAGTACCTCCTTAATAACCCTTTAAGTCTCGCTTCTACAGTCTCCTCCTTTAATATCCTTAAGAGCTCATAGATGAGATCAAGGGGAGATTTGTATCCTGGCTCGGTCGCAGCATAACATATTAGCTTATACGTAGTAATGAGGCGATCGAGAGGTAACTCTTGCTGGAAGGCTGGTATTCTATATAGCCTCACTAGACATTCCCCAAAGTCCCTTAGGGCGATAATCACATCGTCCCTTTCATCACCCCATATGGTCTCTAACTTTTTATCAAGTACGCTTAGTTCCTCAGTACTTATAGAGAAATTAAAACGCGAGGTGAAGCGAGCACCTTCCGGCTTTATGCCGTATATCACATATTCTGCAGGATTAAGAGTAAATGCTTTTCTTATATATAAGTTGAATATTATGAGGTACCTCATTAAGTCAAGATCTTCTAGGAAGGGAGATCTACGACAAACTTCCCTGACTACAGTTATTCCCTCATTTAATGTCTGAACCTCCGATATTTCATAATTGATCATTGGATGTAAACTTAAACCAACATATAGATGTATGTCCTCTCCTTTAGTAAGTTGAATACGTGTTGCAAGGGAGGAGATGACGCCAGATAGTAAGAACATGTACCACAGAGGACTGCACCTCAGTCTGAGAACTCCTTTTGATACTGATCCTCTAGGCTTAGTGTCTCTCAATCCAAAAAGGCGAGCTTGCTCATAGAGTAAAGATGTCCTTATTATTGCTGGGAAATTATACTCTGCCCTACCTGGTGAAAGAATATTAATTGAGGATCTAGTTACCTCAATACGCCACTCTCCCGAAAATTCCCTGCGAAAGTCGTTCTCAGATTGTATCGTACGATTGATGAAGTTAATAAAGGCCCTTAGAACTTCATCACCGAACCAATCATATATCTTTTCCCGCCTTGTCCTCTCTCGAAGTTGTATATCAACAGTAGATAAAGTCCTTGCGAATCTCTTGGAAATAACACTCCTAAGTTCGCTTTGAGGTCCCCTAATGGTTATAGGGACAGTCTTGACATCTTTAACCCTCTCTTTAACAACCTCCTGGATATGAGAGATTAAAGCTTTTCTAAAATCGATAAAGGATGGAACACTTGAGATAAGCGATTCCTGAAGTTCTGAAAGTACTATACGCCTCATGAAATTAGCACCATGAATCTTCGCTAATATCTGAGTAATGGTACATTGCATGACTTCGGATAGAAATGGTAAGGATGGATATGTTATGCATAATTCTTTCACGAGATCACCTCCTTACGAATTATATAATTATCGTATCCATCATGAAGGACTACTGCTTTTTCACTATCAATCCTAACACGAACATTATTTATAGGAATTATGAACGCCTTAAGGGTATATTTCGTGGAGGCTAGCTTAAAATGATCCCTAGAGGGTATCGTTAGGTAGTCTTCTATATAATCGCCCTCAACTATACCCTTGGATAGATCGCTTTCAAAATAGAAACGCGTCGTTATGATTTCATCTTCTCTTATAGAGAGATTTAGTACTTTAACGTCGACCACACAGGCTATAGATTCCTTACACCCTATCGCAGTAATGCCCCAAGCAGTTCTTCGTAATATATCTGCATGTGCGTCATCAGTTAAATACGTGATAAGGATGTCTAAATCAGGGAAGTATACTTTACCATGAGCTTGAGGAGCGTACAACATGCGGGAGCCGGGATATATGTTTTCTCTACGGAGGTAAGGAGCAATTAATGCTCTCATGATGTCCTGTGTCTCCACAAGGCCTTCCTTAGGAAGTAGATGTTCATCTATTAATGCAAGAGAGGCCCATTTACAGGTAGTTAGTAGTTTTACGGAGGTGCTATAATAATCAATTCTCTTCCCTAGCCTCTCAACAAGTGTTTCTGGTAATTTCTCTAAGTAAGCATAAGCCCTAGATAGAGCTCCAATCAAAGTGGATGGAGGAGGAACCTTAAAGGTAGGTTGAGAAGCCGAGAAGAACGGCTTACGAATAGAAAAACCCCAATGTAGTTTAGCATGAACCTTGATTGCCTTCATCTCTTTCTCCCCCTAAAGATATGGTTTATCCTTTCTCCTGCACATCATGTAATATCTTCTCGATTAGCTCTAGCACATTGCTAACACGATTAACTCCTTCTACACCTTCAACCTGCTTTAGATACTCGTCAAACCTTGAGTATATGTACATCTTCACTTCATCACCAGTAATTTCCTTGTACTTGTTTACTCTGTTTAGCGTCTCGCTAACAAAGTCCGGATTACCAGGCGGAGATACTGTAAATGGTAAGCTCTTTGATATAAGGGCGAATACTACCTCATAATCCATAACCGGATTGAAACGCGAAAGCTTTGCTCCGAATAGCTTTGTATCAAGCATTATTCCGAGGGCCTTTAGAGCAACTTCGACTCTCTTTTTGCGGTCTTCAGGAGAGATAGCATCCTCAACCTTTATCATGCTTGTTCTACCTATGCCATCTATGTCTATATTAAATGTAAATACGTAAGGTGCAGATGAGACCTCAACGTAATATATCATTTGTGCCTCCGCCTGCTTTCCTTTAGCTAATGAGGAACTATGCCTTACGTGGAATTGTGGCTCGATACTACATTTTTCAATAGCATCAAAAGCAGGAATCATGTACCCTACTTGAAACCTTGATGTCCTCTTCACAGGAGTCGCTCCTGGAAAGAGAAAACCGCCTACATCTTCCACAACACAATTTGCTACTATTGTTTTCTCGACAACATGAGGATCGTAACCACTTTTACTCTGAACCATATTCTTTAGTTGTACTTCCCATGGTTTATTGCCGAATAAATTGGGATCGCAGTGCTTAAGGAATTCACCTCTTTCACAAAACTCACATAAGGGCATACCCTCTTTCTTTGAAAGTTCAGCGAGCCAATACTGGTATGCATGAGCAATAGTTTCACCGCTTATCGCTGGAACTACGCGAACTACATAGGTATCACCACGCCTATAAACTATTGTAGCCCTCCTATGCCTAGTGACATTGCCTACGCTCTCAACCATGTTTAAGGCTTCAACATTTACTAAGAGCCTAGCTCCTAGGCTTACAAACACCATATCCTACTCACCTCCTTTCTCCTTTTTAGACGGGAAGGTTAAAGCACGAATTGCAATCTTCCTAACAATATCAATTCCCTTCTCTAGATCCTCATCAAGAATTGCAAGTAGCTTCTTTATGCTGTCCTCGCTAGCTACATAAGGTTTCACGTTCTCATCTAGAGTTCCTCCCGACTCTAGTGTACTCCTAGAGATCCTTAATGCCTCATATAAAGTCATTTCAATGATCTCCTTGCTCGTAGCATTAGCAAGTTTATCTGCAAATGTATACCTTCCGGCTCTTACAAAGCGGTTTATCATATTAGCTATATCGTCTATTATGCTTTCAATTTCATGCTCCCCGAATTCGCGAGAGCTCAAATATATCTACCTCAATTACTAATTTTAACGTAAGGAGTATATAAGAGTTACTTTTACTTACATCGAGTGTACATAGAATACATTTTATTAATAAAAGTACGTATTAGATACACCTATGGACATAGTTAGTAATCTCTGAGAAGTATTAAAAATATTTGAGCAAGCCTCAAATTACGGTATTTCTCATCGGCTTTAAACTGCTCTAAGGAGCGCTTTAGTAAGGTCCATTCTTTACAGTTCGAGATACTAATGGTTTAATGAATATCTTGCTATTGGGCTCTACTAAATCATTGGCAAAGAGAGGACTTATAATGTCTTCAAATCTATTAGAGTGGAGAATTACACTTGAGTCGGGGATCACGAGGATTATCTCAGGAGGCACCTTTGTGCCTCCTTAATCCATGTTTAATCGCATTTCGATTAACTTCTTAGCAATCTTTATAAATCTAATGTTCATAATACCTTCATCTGTTACCGGGCATTCATTTATTGTAAAGATAAAGGGCTGTCCTGTACCGACTGTTTCGTAGACTTTAAGGTTTACTTCTTTCTTAGTAGCCAAATCTTCAAGTCCCTTTACTAATACTTCACTATGAGTAACTATAACTAGCGAGAGGTTGAATTTGCTAACTATCTCTGCATAAACCTTCGCTAAGTTATATATAGTGTATGTTTCTAGTCCAGCCTCAGGCGTGTCGATCGATACTACTACCGGGATGTCTAATATTTTACAAAGGGTTTCTATTCCCTCAAAGGCATATTGCTGAAAGATGAGATTTGCTATACCCGGAGAGGTAATCAGATCTTGAGGTATTATCACGTCGTTTAGCTTTATCATTACCGAGGGATACATTTTTTCGAATAGAGGCAATATCTTTGCATCTTTTAGTTCAGACATCAAGTACGTATCATAAAGTAAATTGAAGAATCTAGGAGACGTATCCACAGGAATTTCGTAAGATTTAAAGAGTTTTATGAGATTTAAAGATGGAAAAGATAGACCATTTCCAAATAGTTTCTTATATGATGAAAGAGGATGACCTAATGATATGCCACATAGGAGAGGCTTATTTATACTGGTATCCATTATATATATTGTCTTATAGAGATAACTGTAGGAATCGGTCTCAAGAGTGGGATTTAAAGGAGGAACTTTCGCTTTTAGATGAATTTTGTCATTTATACTGAGGTCTATATCTATGGAGGATAATACGCCCTTATCGAATCTCTTTGATATCCATGGCTCTATACCAAGTATGGTAGCCAGTTCATATATGAACAATGTCCTTTTAAGGTAGCCTTCTAAATCTAGGAGGTTATTGCTATTTTTCCTTAAGACAGCATCTAGTGCTCGATAATACTCTTTGGCGTCTTTAGCGGGAATCTCGAGAGTGAATATTTCTAATGGATCTATGAGATTTATCTCACTATTCTCTTCCTTATAATGGAAAATTTCACTCACGGCGTTAGAAGGATTGAAGAGTCTTGAAGCTAAATCGCCACCTAGTAATGGATGGGTATATTTTACTAAGAATATGGAGTTTAACAAGCTGGTGATAGCAGAAGCCAGAACGCTTTTACCAGACATATTTGGTCCTACGATTAGACATATGCCTTTTGATGGAATCTCTAAGGAGATTTCCTCAGGAGGAGATATGGGTCCACATCTTCTAATCTTAACGTTTATAGACATGATTCCTCTGATTAAGAGAAATCAATCTAGCTTTTAATATATTTGTTGCCTGAATGTCCTAATGAAGTATGAATTGGAATTTAGAGAAAATATATCTTAGTGCATCTTCCATAAAAATAATGTATGAGTGACACATTAAGAGAAAGAAAACTGTTTATACTGACGCTTGGCTTTGAAGAAAAATTTGCAGTAAGGATGATAACACGTCATGGACTTGATGAGGGAGATGAATTACTTGCAATAACAGGGCCTAGAGTTGAAAAAGTAGAGAGAACCGTAGTGTACCTCCATGAATTCATCTCTAAATATTATAGTGGCGATGTACGTTTCAGCGTTAGGGAGGTTAATCCTCAAGAAGGCTTCAGCTCAATGGTTTCAGATATAGTCGACATATTTCTTGAAAAAGCAAAAGATTACGATAGGATCATTGTCAATTTAAGTGGAGGTATGAGAGCGATATGTTTAGCAACGTTTATGGCATCCTTACTAATCGCTCCATCATTAGGCAAGAAACTGCAAGTCGAATTGGAGACTGAGGATTCTTCAGCCTTCGTGTCAATTCCTATAGGCCTATTAAACCTTCCTAGAAGCCTATCAGAGATACGACTTGAAGAGACAGTATTCCATATTCTACAATTACTTGCGAAAAAGGAGCATACTGCCATAGAGCTAGCTAAAGCTATAGGAAAGGATGTAACCACAATAAGAAGGCACTTAATAAAGCTTCGTGAGGGCGGTTTAGTCGTCAGTAATGGCTCACGACCTGCCAAATATAAGCTCACACCCCAAGGACGTTTAGTAATTAATTTAATACAAAGAAGGGAGGGTAGTTAACGCATTTAAGTAAAGCATGCAGATCGCTTACTCTTAAAGCTCCCAGCATATATTTCGATAGCAACAATAATAGCATTTAGTACTGTATTGTCTTGGAGGAGGCTCCTCAGTCTCATAGAGATGATGAAGACCGCGTGCGGCTTCTTCAACTAGTCTTTTAATCCATGGGGAGTAAGGTAACCATAATAACTTATAGTCCTTTCCAATAAAGCCTAAGTCCGTAACAGAAACACCTAAGGTCTCTTCAACACACATGGCATAAGCTCCTGCTTGAGCTACTATATGTATGTGTCTTCGGCGAAGACTACGACGTGAGAGATTAGTTAGTAGCTTGGCCTCAACTATTTTAGCTTTACCTTCTGATAGTATCAGCAAATCGACTACTCCATGAAGACCCAATTTCTTGCTCCTTACTCTGACTTGAGCTAATATTTCGCCCTCATGGTCTTTGAGAGCATTCATCATATGATCTATTGTGAACTTCTTTGCATCCCACATGGACTCAGTAGTGAAATCCTTTTCTAAGAAGAGGCGATAAAATGCATAACGAGGGCAGTACACGTACTCCTTTACTAATGTTACTGGGAGAAATGTCTTAGAGTATTCTAATCCTTGGACACGTATAGAGCGAGCCCATTGCCGTTCCAACTACAATCGCCTCCTCAACGCTCTTATCAGGAACAATAAATATTATTAGAGAATCAACCTTTTCATTAATGAGCCTCCTAGTCATTCTGGCGATATCTTTTGCGAGACCGCTTCCGCCAGGACCTACAAATGCACTACGCTGTACTCTAGTAAGACCAAATCCCTTAAGTCTTTCGGCTACTCTTAACCTTACGGAATCATTTGATATATCGTAGATTACGATTACGCGCAAGATTACCACCATGCTCTATATCCTTCATATTCAGGACGGGAGCCTCTTAGATATGATGCAAGACGGGCTGCTTCCTCCCTTATTATCTCGTGAAGCAAGCGTTTCCTCTTTCCATAAACATGGGGAGTATTAAATGTTTCAAGGACAACGGCAGCTACTTGACGACGAGACTCATAGCTGAGGAAACCACGAATTACCTCAAGTTTCATTCTACTTAAATTAGCTATTAGAGGACGATCCACGGCAACTGGTCTAAATTGCTCCATGAAGTCAAATACAAGGGTCTCCTTCCCACTCTTCTCAGCATGGAGAAAGCCACCATAAGGATCAAGACCTACTAGAATCAATGCTCGCTCAACGGCTGCACGTAATATGCCATATCCATAATTCAAGGCTAAATTTAGAGGATCAGTAGACTCTTGCTTCCTTCCAGTAAATCCAAACTCCTCTGGAACTAAGTAAGCGGCAATGTTAGACCAATATCTCCTCGCAGCCCATGCTTCTACTTCAAGTATTTCACTTGGATCTAGCTTTTCCTGAGCTTCCAATTTAGATTGAAGTTCATCGGCTATACCATCTATTACGTACGATTCATCTCGTAGTTCAGGCATTCTGCGACTTTTTGCAAAGTATCTAAGAACAGCTGCCTGATTGCGAAGCTTACATATTACAATTCGAGTGGCTACGCGTAATCCCTTACCACTTATCATGGCCTCATATTGCGCCCTACGTGTAGCAACAGTCTTATTTACGAGAGGAGACCATAACCTGCCAACGGGATTACCGTAGCGATCTAGGAATACTAAGTCTATTCCCTGAGATGCGAGGTTCCTTACTAATGCTGATGTAAATGAGGCCCTAGATGTACTTATTATCACGGTATCACAGGTAGCGGCACTAAGCTCTATTTTAACGTTTTGAGACTTATTTTCAGCAATAGCTACGCCGTTTTTAACATGAAGATACCAGCCAGGGGTTCCTAGGAAGACTACTTTAAGTTCAACCATGACATACCCTCCAGAATGGACATGATCTAGGACAGGACATTTTATTTGCAGGACCAGGATCCTCCTTGTAATAGACAATTCTTGCTATTTCATCACGAAGATTCAGAACCTTCTTCCTTAAATTCTCTGTAGCATGAACTACCTTATACCTAAGGCCCTCACGACTAGGATATACTAATACTCCATAATTCACAGGAACTAGGGAAGTAGCTTCAAGAGCCATAGCATACGCTACGACGGCTAATTCCTTATTAGGCCAATAACTACTTGCAAACTCATATGGCACAACACCAATTACAAGATCAGGACGGACAGTATCTGAGAAGCCTACTAACGATGCGCGAACTTTTGGTTCCACAGCGATAGGTAATGGTTTTCCTGAAAATAGCCATTGTAGAGCCATTGCAGAAGCATGATCATATATCTTGCTTATTAAGCGCCTAACCTCACTACTGCTTGTACGATTTAATAGGATGCGCTTTATGTCAGCGTATCTATTTATATCACATATATCCCTTATAGCAAGCTTAAAGGGAACTAGGAAAGCCTCATGAGTGAGTCTACCATTTTCAAGGGCAGCACCTTCTGCCTTGAAACCCTCAACCCTTGTTAGATAAACGTCCCTATGTGTTGGACATGGAGAGCATATTTCCGATACAGTTGGTAGATAACCATAACGAGGTCTTACTCGCTCACTCCATCCTCTAAGATCAGATATATCCTCACTAAGCTCAAGAGCAATGACCCTATTTGAAACAATATCGGTTAAGATCATGGCTCATCACCTACAATTATAGGCTTACCACCTCCACCATGCATGCTCTTCCTAGGACGAACTTTTAACAATATAGGAGCATGAAGACATATACTTGAGAGAACGCAGACACCACGAGGAAGAAATGGAAGACGTTCGGCCTCACCAGATGCTTCTATGAAGGGCTTTAGAAATGCCAAATCAGTAGCGCAGGTAACCTTCATTATCATCATGGTTCCACATTGGCTAAATACGTCCTTATCAAGGCCAACAACACGCTGACTAGCTATACAAAGACCCATTCCAAACTTCCTACCCTCTCGCGCTATCATCCTAATTGCACGTTTCGAAAATGCATCCTCGTCCTGAGGAGCAAATCTATGACCTTCCTCAATGACTACCATTAATGGAGGTACAACATCTTCTCTCCTTGCACTAAATAGCTTCTTTAAGACAGCGCCAACTAGCGCTCTTCTAGCACGTTCTGGTATAGGAACACTTAAATCTATTATTGATACTTTTCCCAACTCAACGAGAGAACGAGGATCTAATGGATCGCCTATTATACCAAGTTCACTTAGAACAGATAGCCTTCTACGCACAGCAAGTACAGTCGATGATAAGAAACCGTACTCCTGAGCGACATCAACAACCATCGAGTCAAGATCATCCACAGAGATTTCGCCATCATATTCTTCAGATGCTTTCCTGAATGCAAGATATATTAAATCTTCCTGCGTCTCGCTCATACCACAAAGTTCTGCTATTCCCTCAGGGCCTAAGTCGTTAATCGAGATAGAGAGCTTTGCATCAGAAACCTCATCGTCTACCGGAGAAAGTATCTTAACCGCCAGACCAGTTGGAGATAACCCGAACCGCTTTAACATCTCCATCTCTCTGAAGTTAGGTTGACACATCGTTCGATACTCACCATGCGGATCAAATATCACTACGGGAACACCGTGCTCCAGCAATTCCTCAACGAGAACACCACATGCATAACTTTTGCCACTTCCAGTAGCACCGATTATAGCAACATGATGTCTAACTAGGAGATCAATGTTTAACATTATTTTTATATCATCACGTCCCCATAGAGTGCCTAAGAATACTCCCTCATCAGAAATCCCAAGCATCGCCTTTAGAGACATCTCAGAAGGCCTATAGACAGTACTACCTGGCTCAGGAGGAGCTATTGGAGGCAATAATTCAGTCATACCATGTCTCCTTCTGAGAACTCCAAGCACATTCACCTTTGCGATATTGTAACGACCATACTTCGACTTATAACGTAACATAGCGGTCTCTCCAAGTATCAGATGATCCTTTACAAACGATGGATTCCTGAAATACTCATTCTCGGAAGCAATCGAAACTATCCTTCCTATTATAGCACCATGAGCTGAAGGAACTTCCACAAAGTCACCAACCCATACATCTACATCATCCCGCAATTCAACCTCAAAAGACATATGGGTTGGAGGAGATGAAAAGGAGCCAACCACACCTATCTCCTCAAGCATTAACATCACCTCCAGATATGCTCTTCTTAATATACTCAGTAATGGCCTTATCAGCTGCACTAAGACCCAACTCGAAGAACTCCTTAATTCTCATAACATGATCCCTAGCCCTTCTATACACCTCTATCAATGGAAGGAGCTCTGGAGACGAACGGCCCTTCTCTAAGGGAACCCTAACAAGCGAAGACGCAACCTCAAGAACCTTCTTGCCAACAGTTAACGCATCTTCATCATTTCTAACTAAGAATTCAAGCTTAAGAACAGTATAGCCCTCCTTAGGCTTCCAATATAACTCATACCATGCAGCATCTGAGGGCTCCTCCTTACCACGCTCCTCAGGAACCCTTATGGGAGCAGTAGCATCACCTTCTTGAAGAACTAGAGAGAAGAAATGGAAATCAGAAGCATGATAGCCCTTCAGGTTAAGGTAATCAGCAATAGCCTTAGACATCGTAGAACCATAAGGCTTACTAACGACACCCACAAGCCTTATATCATGTTCCATAGCCTTCCTAGCAAGATTTTCGAATTGAGAGTTTACCTCCTCCCATAACGCCTTAAGGCGACGAGACATATTGCCCAAGACAAAGCCATGAAGTTTAAGGGTACCATCCATGAAGACCCAATAATACTTACTCTTCACTTTAGAGATCTTATTAATGAGATCATCACATACCTTGATCTTAGTCGACTCAGTCAACAACCTTGCAGCAATACGCCTACCAGCTTCAAGAAGCTCAGGCATCTCAGATGCAAGTTCATAAAACGGCTCATCTTCATCAAATGGCTCACTACCTTGAAAACGCTCAAGCCTAGGCCTCCAAACATGCCATGAAATCTCATAATCGCCCATCATGTACTTCATACCCTCACCAGCAGCAGCTATGAATACTACAGATAGAGGGAATAGGTTACGAAATACATAATCTATCTTAAGCTCACAAGTAGAAACCCCACCAATAACTATATCATGCAAGAAGATAGGAACATAATCACGAGAAGTCAGTATTAGCTTATCACCAGCCACAACACCATCAAGACCAACATCAGAAGGATGAACCTTAAGAATACGATCACGAACCTCAGCAAGATCACCAGGCCAACCACCTATGCGCTCAAGAAGCTTACGAACCTTATCAAAAACCCTACGATTAGACATAACGGAAAGAACCTTATCAGCAGGAACCATCAAATCCACAGTAGCAGATGCAAGAGGATCCTCCTCAAGAGCCTTTAACAATCGACTAGCCTCAGAAAGACGCAACTCATAAGCACCACCACCAACATACTCAAGATAGCCAAGAACCCTTAAATCCTCAAGATACTCCCTAGCAGCACGCTCACTAATACCAAGCTCAAGAGCAACATCACCAACAGTAAAACTACCCCTAGACTCAGCTAAACGCAAACAAGTACGCAACACACTATTTAACCGCTCACGAAACTTCGAAGTAACCCGCCAACTCACCAAACCAACACCTATTCAGTAAGTATATTCACTCAAATATAAACATAGTGCACTATACTTCCGCATAAACAAAACCAATATAACATGAAATAAAACCCAAAATAAAGCCAATATTAAATCATTAAAACAAGGAACAAACACGATAAAATAGACGATAACAAAGGAGAGCACAAGTCATAAAGATGCGAAAATATTGAATTATCAAATTAAAAGTGCATAGATAATACACTTTAAAGGCATATCTACATCACATACAATTAATACAGAAGTATACTTCACAAATAAACAAACACAAATATGCAATACAACGTGCACATCCCTTACACCCACAAGCAGAAATACAAACAAGAACAACAAAAGAAATAAAATAATACAAATTAGGAAAGACCATCATCAGAACACCAGCAGACCTAAAATACCAAAAAGAACAAAGTAAACGAAAACCTACAGACCACAATATTAGACAAAGACAGTATTTTAAATAATCCACCATCAGAAGACACCATAAAACAATCATCACACCATCAGAACACCAAAGAACATCAACTCCCGCAATAAACAACAAAGACAACAGCACATACAAAAAACAACTACAAAACAATAACCGTAAAGCAAATCACCTTCTGATGGTACGATAAACTTAAAACAGAACCTTAAATAATCTCTAACGAAGCCAACGAACCGGAATCTCATTAAAGAGAATAGAAAG
>Ga0180301_10001195_pt1 | contig 20336 bp, 24 predicted proteins | sample GuaBasSediGuay16_FD_121797 | JGI IMG/M metagenome (GOLD analysis project Ga0180301, IMG submission 121797) | Subseafloor sediment microbial communities from Guaymas Basin, Gulf of California, Mexico - Guay16, Core 4569-2, 12-15 cm | ecosystem: Environmental > Aquatic > Marine > Hydrothermal...
TGTATATATTCCTCCAAAATGTATTATTGGAAGCGATGTCTTTATAGGTCCAAGGGTCTGCTTCACTAATGATAAATATCCTCCAAGCAGTAGGCTTCAGGGAGTCATAGTTGAGAATGGTGCGGTTTTAGGGGCTAATTCAACTCTGATTTCAGGAATCATCATAGGTGAGAATTCAGTTGTTGCTGCCGGTGCAGTTGTAACTAGAGATGTTCCTCCAAATGTTGTTGTTGCAGGTGTTCCGGCAAGAATTATATGTAACGTTTCGGATTATCTCGAAAAGAGGAGAATTTGGGAATCAAGTTAAATTTATCTTATAGGCTTCTGCTTTTTACCTTTTAGAAGTGCACTTAACGATACTCCATTCACCTTTATAACCTTGTATCTAACTCCCGGTAAATCTCCATATGATTTACCCATAGGTCCACCTATCCCTTCAATTATAACTTCGTCATGTTCGTCGACGAAGTTTAACGCTCCATCTCTCGGAAGAAAAGCCGTCACTTGTTTTCCATTTTTTATCAATTGAACCCTTACACATTTCCTTACCGCCGAGTTCGGCTGTCTACTCTCCACTCCAACTTTCTCTATGACAATGCCTCTTGCTTGCGGTGCACCTTCCAATGGATCTGCCTTAACATCCAGCATTAACATTCTTCTCTTATATTCTCTCTGACTCCATCTGAACTTCTTTCTCTTCCTCCTCAACTTTCTCGCAGCATATAATCCCAGAGGTGCTTTAGATCCAGGCATTATATCACCTGTAACCTATATTTGCCTCTTAATTCTCCTAAATAAACCTTCTTCTAAATTTTGGTGAAGGTGGAGTGAAAAAATATTTTTATGTTTAAATGTTTTCGCATCTTTCTTTCAAGTCTTCCCATACCAGATCAACGTATTCCTGTATCTCCCTTATTATCTTCTGATTTTCCGGCTTAAATAAATGTCTGAATCTTCCCTGCAATTTTAGAAATTCCTCTATCGGCTTCTTTAACTTTGGATTTTTAGCTATTGCCAAGCTTCTATCCGTCAACTTCCATACCCCATTCTCATATTCCCATAATGGGAAATAGCATGTGTCGACTGCTATCTTGGAGATTTCTATGGTCAGTTCGCCGGGCATCCTCCATCCTCTAGGACATGGTGAAAAGGCATGTATAAATGCAGGTCCATTTACCTCTATTCCCTTTCTCGCCTTTCTCATTAAATCGATGAAGTGTGCTGGAGTTGCTGTTGCCACATATGGGATTTTATGTGCCACAGCTATCTCCGCTATCGGCTTCTTATGCTCCTTCTTTCCAGGGATAACTGTTCCTGCAGGAGTAGTTGTCGTAGCTGCACCCATAGGTGTCCCTCCACTTCTCTGTATACCTGTATTCATGTAAGCTTCATTATCATATAACACATATAGAAAGTCATGTCCCCTTTCGAATGCTCCGCTTAAAGCTTGAATACCTATATCATAGGTTCCTCCATCTCCTCCAAATGCTATAACATCTATATGTTCATATTTCATCCTTCCCTTTCTCTTCAACGCTTTGAATGCTGCTTCAATTCCTGAGGCAACTGCAGCTGCATTTTCGAATGCTACATGTATCCACGGCAAATTCCATGCACTATAAGGATAGATTGTTGTAGCCACTTCTAAACATCCAGTTGCATTTACAACTATAGTAGGCCCTCTAGTGGCCATTAACACCTGCTTTACAACTATAGGTGCACCGCATCCGGCACATAATCTATGTCCAGGTAAAAGTAGATTCGGTTTTTTAGCTAACTCTCTTAAATTTATTTTGAACATGCTCATTTCATCTCACCCCTAAGAATTTCATCTTCTTCTCAATTTTCCCCGTTCTCGAAACCTCCAGTAATTCCTCGTAAACTTTCCTTATCATTGTTGGAGGTGTATCTCTTCCTCCCAAACCGTATATGTAGTTTAATATTTTCGGTTTCTCATCTTCATCGTAAAATGCAGCTTTAGTCTCAATATATACTGGTCCTCCATATGCTCCATATGCTCCACTCCTATCCATTACTCCTACGGCTTTAACATGTCTCAACGCTTCAACAAGTTCTCTATATGGAAACGGCCTAAAAGTTCTAAGTCTAAGCATTCCAACCTTATATCCTTTTCTTCTAAGCTCTTTTGCTACGTATCTTACCGTTCCAGCAGTTGAACCCAACACTATTATTGCAGTTTCAGCATCCTCTAATCCATATGTCTCTACAAATCCATCGCCATATTTTCTTCCACTTATCTTATAGTATTCCTCATTTATCTGCTTAATTACAGGTCTTGCCTTTTCTATGGCTTCATGCTGCTGAACCTTATGTTCAAAATAGTAGTCATACAGGTCTAATGGTCCGAAGGTTAATGGATTTTCAGGGTCAAGTATTAGTGGAATTCTTCCCCGTCCAGGAATCTCCACTTCAACTGGTTTTCTAACTCCTACAAAGTCTTTTACAACTTCATCTGGCAGTATCTTGACATTTTGAAGCGTATGGCTTATTAGAAATCCATCTAGGGTTACCATTACTGGAAGTTGAACATCTGGATGTTCTCCTATTCTAAATGCTTGGATCACCGTGTCATATGCTTCCTGAGCATTCTCAGTATATATTTGTATCCAGCTTGCATCTCTACATCCCATACTGTCACTGTGGTCGCAGTGTATATTTATTGGTCCTGAAAGCGCCCTGTTAACTACAGCCATCACTATAGGTAATCTTAGACTTGAAGCTATATACACTATTTCCCACATCAATGCTAATCCATTTGCAGCGGTTGCTGTAAATGCTCTAGCTCCCAATGCTGCCGCCCCTATACATGCACTTAGAGCTGAATGTTCAGATTCTACTGGTACAAACTCCGTCTCTACTTCTCCATTAGCAACGAACTCTGAGAATTTTTCAACTATTATGGTTTGAGGCGTTATCGGATATGCTGAGACGAAATCTACATCGCACTGCTTCACCGCCCATGCTACAGCTTCATCTCCATTTAATCCCATAACTCTCTGTCTCACACTCATCTCTACTCCTCCTTAACCATTTTAATCGCCTTAACTGGACATACATTGGCACATATTCCACATCCTTTACAATAATCATAATTTTCAACTACCTTTTCTCCATTCCATTGAATAGCCATGTCGGGACAGCTTATCCAGCATATTAAACATTTTATACATTTATTTTGATCTATAACCGGTTTAAATGTTTTCCAATCTCCAGTCTTCGTTTCCATTGAGCTTTTCCATGTTACTCCAGCTATTGGAATTTCACGCCAACCTTTTAATTCACTCATACCTTCTCACCCCTAGTCTCCTCAAATGCTTTCTCAACCACCTTCATATTTAGTTCAGCTATCTTCTCCGAAAATCTTTCCGTTAATGCTTGATTTATACTCTCCAGTTCAACTATCCCTGTAGCTTTAATTAATCCTCCAATCATCGCCGTATTGGTTATCGGTCTTCTTAAAATCTCCACGGCTATATCCGTTGCAGGAGTGGTGAAAATTTTGAAGCCTTTGCCGACAATGTTCAATTGTTCGGCGACTTCTCTCGGTGAACCCTTAAAATTGGCTAATAGGTATCCTTCAAATTTAAGTCCATCAGTCACATTTACGGTCTTTATGAGGGTGAAATCTAATATTACAACGGCATCTGGATTGTATACGCCGCAATGCAACTCAATCGGCTCATCACTTATCCTTGTGAAAGCCATTATAGGAGCTCCCATCCTTTCAGGTCCAAAGGTAGGGAATGATTGGACATGTTTCCCTTCCTTCAATGCAGCCTGGGCAAGTAGATTACTTGCAGTCCATGCACCCTGTCCTCCTCTACCATGCCAGCGGACTTCAAACATGAATGCCCCTCCAATATTATTTATCGTTGTGATTAACTATGAAGCTTCTCCCTTAAGTCTTTCGATGAGGAAAAAATTTATCCACCAGTTCTAAATTATAGCTACAGTCAGAAATCGGTGAGGTGTGATCGATAATGGGTATTGTCAATTCAAGCATTAAGCTCTTCAATAAGTGGAATTTTGAAGATGTTGAGGTTAGAGATCCCGGTTTAAAACGTTACATTTGTCTTAGATCCGTTTATGTTCCTCATACTGGGGGGAGACATGAACATAAAAGATTTGGTAAGGCAGAGGTTCCCATAGTTGAGCGTCTTGTAAATAAGTTGATGAGGCCTGGAAAGAATATGGGGAAGAAGGCTCTAGCAATTAACATTGTGAAGCATGCTTTCGAGATAATTCATTTAAGAACTGGTGAAAATCCCATTCAAGTATTGGTGAAGGCCTTAGAGAATTCGGCGCCTAGAGAGGAGACCACGAGGATAGTTTATGGAGGAATAGTTTACCATCAAGCCGTAGATATATCGCCCATTCGAAGACTTGACCTTGCATTAAACTTTATAACTGAAGGTGCAAGGAAAGCTTCATTTAATAATCCGAAGACCATTGAAGAATGCTTGGCGGAAGAGATTATTCTAGCTGCAAATGCAGATTCAAAATCATATGCCATTCAGAAGAAGGAGGAGATTGAGCGTATAGCTTTGTCTTCAAGATAGTCTCAAAAAATTTATTTCCCCCCTCACCATATTTTTATTCGCAAAAACCTTAAATATGCTGTTTTAAGATTTATTTCGCCGAGATATATGGGAGTGATGAGAATGTCTGAGAAACCGCACTTGAATCTTATAGTGATCGGGCACGTAGATCATGGAAAGAGTACAATGATGGGGCATCTGCTATTTCTAACTGGAAATGTCGATGAGCGTACGATGAGAATGCTTGAAAGTGAATCGGAGAAGATCGGTAAAGAATCATTCAAGTTTGCCTGGGTAATGGACAAGTTAAAGGAGGAGAGGGAGAGAGGGCTGACCATAGATCTATCCTTCTGGAGATTTGAAACTCCAAAATACTATTTCACCATAATAGATGCCCCTGGACACAGAGATTTCGTTAAAAATATGATTACGGGAGCTTCCCAGGCGGATGCCGCAATACTCGTCGTTTCAGCGAAGAGAGGAGAATATGAGGCCGGTATGGGTGCCTCGGGACAGACGAGGGAACATGCATTCCTAGCCAAAACGCTCGGTATAAACCAGATGGTTGTTGCCATAAACAAGATGGATGATACTACAGTTAATTGGAGTAAGGAACGATATGAAGAGGTTAAAGCAGGAGTTTCAAAGTTTTTGAGAATGATAGGCTACAATGTTTCAAAGATGCATTTCATACCTGTCTCAGGATGGTATGGAGATAATCTAGTTGTAAAAAGTGAGAGAACTCCCTGGTATGAAGGTCCCACCTTGGTGGAAGCTTTAGACGAGTTTACACCTCCACCTAGACCTATAGAGAAACCTCTGAGAATTCCCATTCAAGATGTATATTCAATCACTGGTGTCGGTACAGTTCCAGTGGGAAGAGTTGAGACGGGAGTTCTTAAAGTTGGAGACAGAGTAATATTCATGCCGCCTAACAAGGTTGGAGAAGTTAAATCCATAGAGATGCATCATCAAAGAATTGAGAAGGCTATTCCGGGAGACAATATAGGCTTCAATGTTAGAGGACTTTCTAGAACTGATATTAGAAGGGGAGATGTCTGCGGCCATGCAAATAATCCTCCAACAGTGGTCAAGGAGTTCACAGGTAGAATATTCGTGCTATATCATCCAACAGCACTGGCTGCTGGATACACCCCTGTAATGCATGTACATACATGTACAGTGGCTGTTAGATTTGATCAGCTTCTAAAGAAGATTGATCCTAGAAGCGGCTCCACCATTGAGGATAATCCAACCTACTTGAAGCAGGGTGATGCTGCAATAGTGAAGTTTGTACCATTAAAACCGGTATGCTTGGAGAAGTATTCTGATTTTCCACAGCTTGGAAGATTTGCAATTAGAGATATGGGGAGAACGATAGCTGCAGGTATAGTTGTCGATGTTAAAGAAGTGAAAGCCGAGAAATAGCATGCTTTTGAGGTGCAATTGATGGTCAGAAAGGCGAGAATACGGTTGTCCAGCACCGATTATAAGAAGCTTGACGCAGTATGTGAGGAGATTAAACGTATAGCTAAAACTACAGGTGTAAGGATTTCTGGGCCGATTCCTCTTCCCACCAAGAGACTTGTAGTCTCCACTATGAAGACGCCCTGCGGTGAAGGTACAAAGACATGGGATAAATTTGAACTTAGAATTCATAAGCGATTAATCGATCTGGATGCTGATGAGAGAACTATGAGGCAGATAATGAGGATAAGAGTTCCTCAAGATGTTAAAATTGAGATCATATTGGCATAGGATCTCGTGCCCTAAATTCATCATATTTTTATAAATCTCGCATCAATTTTCAAGTCTAGTATAATGACATTTTAAAGTTTAAAATGTGGCGCCGGGGGCGGGATTCGAACCCGCGAGCCCCCGAAGGGGCACAGGCTCTCCTTCAGAGGCTCAAGGCCTGCGCCTTAACCTGAAGCTCATTTGGTCCACTCGGCCACCCCGGCAGTCGTTAAATTTAATCTTCCAGCTACTTTTATCTTGTCAATCCGACATAGATTTAAGTTTTGCTCCATATTTTCTATTGGTATGGTGAATAAGGCGTTCGAATTTCTTGAGCATTCAGCCGACGTATACATTGCAGCTTACGGTAGATCTTTGGAGGAAGCATTTGCAAATGCAGCTAAGGCAATGTTTGAAGTGATGACAGATACATCTAAAGTTAGACCTCTAGTCAAGAAGGTTATTCATGTGGAGGGATTTGACTTACCTTCCCTCCTCTACTCATGGCTTGAAGAATTACTCTACATTTTTGATGTTGAAGGCCTAGTCTTCTCAAAGTTTAACATTCTATCTATATATAGCCCTGCAAGTGGCAAATATGTTCTGGATGCTGAAGTCTATGGAGAACCATTAGATCCTTCAAGGCATCCGCTTGGAATCGGGGTTAAAGCTGTAACGTATTCCTTAATGGAAGTGGTTGATGTTCCAGGAAACTGTCAAGTCAAATTTGTCTTAGATATTTAAAATTATGATGTTTGTTAGCGGAAAGATTTTTTACATGTTTTCCCTTTATGGTTTGGGAGTGAATATGTCTAGAATTTCACTTAAAAAGGTTAATGCTTTCATCTGGGAGATCCCTAAAAATTCTAAGCCAGGAATGAAAGTTCCAGGCAGAGTTTTTGCAGATGAAGTTTTACTTGAAAAGATGAAGCAGGATTTAACATTGGAGCAATGTGTAAATGTAGCTCAACTACCAGGAATATATAAATTTTCAATAGTGCTTCCAGACGGCCATCAAGGCTATGGTTTTCCCATTGGAGGTGTGGCTGCACTTGACGCTGAGGAGGGTGTTATAAGTCCGGGCGGCGTGGGATATGACATAAACTGTGGTGTGCGCTTAGTTAGAAGTGACTTAAATTATGAGGATATTAAGGATGTTCTTCCAAGGCTGATTAACACGATATTCAACCTCGTCCCCTCAGGTGTAGGTTCAAGAGGTAAGATTAGACTTTCGTCTTCACAGTTCAACGATGTATTATTGGATGGTGCTCAATGGGCTGTTAGAAACGGCTACGGATGGGATGAAGATTTCCAGCACTGTGAGGAATCCGGCAGAATGCCGTATGCAGATCCCGATAAAATTTCTGATAGAGCTAAAGCGAGGGGAATGCCGCAACTGGGAACTTTGGGAAGCGGTAACCATTTCTTGGAGATTCAAATTGTAGATAAAATTTATAATCTTGATGTTGCGAAGAGGCTCGGCATTCTCCATGAAGGCCAAGTAACCATTATGATACATACAGGTTCAAGAGGGTTTGGACATCAAGTATGCTCCGACTATTTAAGAATTATGGAGCGTGCCGTTAGAAAATATAATATTAAAATTCCTGATAGAGAGCTGGTTTGTGCTCCAGCTAAAAGCAGAGAGGCTGAAGATTACTTTGCAGCAATGTCCTGTGCCACAAATTTTGCATGGGCCAATAGACAGTGCATACTGCATTGGGTTAGAGAAGCATTTGAACGTGTACTTAACAGTTCAGCGGAATCTTTAGGATTAAAGCTCATATATGATGTTGCCCATAACATCGCTAAACTTGAGGAGCATAAAATAAACGGTGAAAGGAGGAAAGTATATGTTCATCGTAAAGGTGCTACAAGAGCCTTTCCAAGAGGGCATCCAGCTGTTCCAAGCGATTACAGAGATCTCGGCCAGCCCGTTCTAATTCCAGGCTCAATGGGTACGGCTTCCTATGTTCTTCTAGGTCAGCCTAAAGCTATGGAGATAAGTTTCGGATCTACCGCTCATGGTGCAGGTAGACTTTTAAGTAGACGTGCAGCCACTAGACGTTTCAGAGGAAGCGAAGTTCAGAGAAGGCTTGCTGAAAGGGGAATTCTGGTGAGATCTGCAAGTATGAAGGGTATCGCTGAAGAGGCTCCTGAAGCTTATAAGGATATTGACCGCGTAGTAGAAGTTTCCCATAGGGTTGGAATAGCCACATTAGTGGCTAGACTTGTACCGATAGGTGTCGTTAAAGGATGATGCTCAGCCTTTGCTTTTTCATCATCCCTCTCAGCACTCGGCAAAGACATCATTGCAAATTAACTCTATGAAGCTATATCTAGATAAATTTAATTTTAAAATTTACTTTGAAAACTATACTTATTTATATAATTTTAATCAACGTAAATTTATTTGGTGTCCATTTTGGTTTGGCCTCCGCCTAGAAGGAAGAGTAAAATCTCCGTGGCAATTCCTGCAAGTTTAACATCTGATCTTCCTCATCTTCGAGATAAAAGTGTTAGGGCTGGAATAGTTGCGAGAGCTGCGGCCCTCTTTAGAGTAGAAGACATATACATATATTTGGATAGACATGGCGTTGAATCTGAAGGTGAATTTCTCTGCAAGATTCTTAACTATCTTAACACTCCACAATATCTTCGTAAAAGAATATATCCCATATCCCCCTTCCTTAAATATGCAGGTATTCTTCCCCCCCTTAAGGCTCCCCACCATACCGTTTCGGGAAACTTAAAGACCATTGGAAGAGGCGAATTTAGAGAGGGGGTTGTAGTTAAAAGTGGTAGATCTTCATTGGTGGATGTGGGTTTAGGAAAACTATATCCTATTTCTAAGAGGCTTCGTAAAGGTTCCAGAGTTACGGTTAGATTGGTTAAGAGGAGAGGTGATGTAAGCGTTAAACTTGCATCCAAAGAAGATGTGAATGTTTACTGGGGGTATACTGCATATTTCACAGGATGCTCACTGCATAAGACAGTTTCAATGGTGAATGCTGACATGGTTTTAGCCACTTCAAAATATGGTGAAATAATCTATAATCTATTGGATGAATTCTCAAACACCATGTCAACTTGCAGGAATCTACTCATACTTTTTGGCTCTCCACATGAAAGCTTATTCGACATATGTAAACGTGAGGGTGTTAAGCTGAGGGATCTCGCCGATTATATCGTTAATACGATACCGCTCCAAGGATGTGAAACTGTTAGAACTGAGGAGGCTTTACTGGCCACTTTAAGCATAATTAACCTTTTATCTTGTTCTCAACCTTCAAGTTAAATGTAAAAGTATATATGCTTGATTTGCCTGTTAAATTTCCAGCTGACTAATCCGGTTTGGGGGATATGTATGGGTCATAGACGTGTAAATGCTCCTAGGAGGGGTTCCCTCGGATTCAGGCCTAGAGCCAGAGCCAAAAGCATAGTGGCCAGAATTAGATCTTGGCCTAAAATTGAGAAAGGCCCTCGCCTTCTTGGATTTGCAGGATATAAAGTTGGCATGACCCATGCAGTTTTAGTTGAAGATTGGCCGGGAACCCCTATGTATGGAAGAGAAGTGGTGAAACCTGTCACCATAATAGAAACTCCTCCCCTATTTGTAGGTGCCCTTAGAGCCTATATTAAATCTCCATATGGCCTCAAAGTCTTCTCTGAAGCTTGGTCTCCAACAGTTCCAAAGGATTTTGGAAGAGTCTTCACAATTCCTGAAAAATTTGATTTTGAATCTTCCATTGAGAAAATAGCCTCCAATATTGATGACCTTTCGGAGTTAAGGTTGATTGTGGCATGTCAACCAAGAAAAGCTGGAATAGGAAAGAAAACTCCTGAAATCTTCGAGGTTAAAATTGATGGGGGAGATTTAAGGGAACAGTTTGAATATGCAAGGAAGATTGTGGGTTCCGAAATAGATGTTGCCGACGTATTCAGGGAAGGAGAATTCATAGATGTAATTTCAGTAACTAGGGGTAGGGGTTTTCAAGGTGTAATTAAAAGGTTTGGCGTTAAAATTAAACCCAGATGGCATAAACATAGAAAGGGAGCTAGAAAGATCGGATCTATAAGTCCAGCTCATCCCGGAGTTATGTGGACCATTCCAAGGGCAGGTCAGTTAGGTTTCCATCAGAGAACAGAATACAATAAAAGAATTTTAAAGATAGGTGACGGTGGAGATGAAATAAATCCTAAGGGTGGATTTAAACATTACGGCTTGGTAAGAAGCAGATATATAATATTGGAAGGTTCAGTTCCAGCACCTGTCAAAAGACTGGTTAAACTGAGATGTTCCATTAGACCTCCCCTAAATGCTCCGGAAGGAAAACCCAAACTTATATATGTACATGTATAGAGGTGTATGAAATGCTTCTTCTTCAAGATAAGAAAATTCAAGTTAAAGTTTACGGTTTAAACGGCTCCCCCATAAAGGATATTACACTTCCACCCTTCTTCTCATACCCGGTGAGAAAAGATCTAATTAGAAGAGCGTTCATCTCTTCTCTTACGGCTAGAATTCAACCTCAAGGTAGAGATCCCATGGCAGGTAAGAGGACGACGGCTGAAAGTTGGGGTGTAGGATTCGGTATAGCAAGGGTTCCGAGAGTGAAGGGAAACAGATATTCCAAAGCATCACAGGCAGCTTTCGCTCCCATGACGGTTGGTGGAAGGAGAACACATCCACCACGAGCGGAGAAAATTGTTTGGGAGAGAATAAATAGAAAGGAGAAGAGGCTTGCAGTAATTTCAGCTATATCTGCCGCCTCAAACATGAAATATGTTAAGATTAGAGGACATTTAGTGGAGAATATTCCGCAGATTCCATTAATAGTAGAAGATTCATTTGAAAGTTTAGAGAAGGCAAGCGACGTTAGAGAAGCCTTCAAAACTCTAGGAGTCTGGAAAGATGTTCTGAGAGCATATAATGGTAGAAAGATTAGAGCTGGTAAAGGAAAGATGAGGGGGCGCAGATACAAGATTAGAAAGGGGCCGCTGATAGTTGTATCTGGCATGGTTCCAGTGATAAGGGCTGCAAGAAACTTTTCTGGAGTAGACGTCGTCAGGGCATGCGATGTCAGCGTCATTCATCTTGCTCCAGGAGGTTTTCCTGGAAGACTTACATTGTGGACTGAGTCCTCAATCAAAGTTTTAGAGGAACGTTTCAAGAACATTTAGAAAAATTTATTTATCATCTTACGTTGTATATGTGAGAATTCAAGTTGAAATTGTGATCTAGAGGGATTAAAGTTGAGATTAAACGATCCATGGAATATAGTTGTAAAGCCGGTCATAACAGAATTGGCAATTGAGAGGATTGAGAAGGAGAATAAATTAACCTTTATAGTTAATAGAATGGCCAATAAACGTTTAGTTAAGTGGGCTGTGGAAAAATTGTTCGACGTTAAAGTTGAAAAAGTAAATGTCTTGATTACACCTCGCGGGGAGAAAAAAGCCTATGTTAAACTTAAACCAGAATTTTCAGCAGCAGATATTGCAACTAAACTTGGTGTTCTATAGGTGATTCTATGGGTAAGAGACTGCTCGTTCAAAGAAGAGGGCGTGGAGGCTCAGTTTTCAAATCGCCTTCATGGATAAGAATCGGCAAAGTTAAATATTCTTCTCCAACCAAAGTGGAGTATACTTCATCTATAAAAGGGAAGGTTGAAGCTTTACTCCATGATCCTGGAAGAGGTTGTCCAGTAGCCCTAATAAGATTTGAAGACGGTTCAAAGGAATTCATAGTGGCTCCAGAAGGATTATATGTTGGAAAAATAATCTTTAAGGGGATTAATGCCCCACTGGAGAAAGGAAACATACTTCCAGTTGGAAGAATACCGGAAGGCACTGCAATCTGCAATGTTGAATCAAGACCTGGAGATGGCGGAAAATTTGCAAGATCGTCAGGATCATATGCCATGGTAATAGCACAATCCACGGAGAGAACAATAATCAAGATGCCTTCAGGAAAAATGAAATCTCTAGATCCGAAATGTAGAGCTACAATTGGAGTAGTGGCAGGCGGCGGCCGTATCGAAAAACCCTTCGTCAAAGCTGGAACTAAGTATCATTTGGTTAAAAGAAAGGCTTGGAAATGGCCTGTAGTTAGAGGAAAAGCCATGGTGGCTGCAAGCCATCCACATGGAGGCGGCCATCATCCAAAAGGGGGTACACCGGTTCCCAGAACAGCCCCGCCGGGACAGAAAGTGGGACATATAGCTCCCAGAAGAACTGGCAGAAAGAAGGGTACTCCAAGATCTAAGAGATAATCTGCCAAGTTGGGGAGGTAAATGCCGAGAAGAATACATAAGAGAAGATCAGGCAAAAGAGGCAGCTCGTCTAAAAAATATTCATTCAGAAAACTTAGAGAAGGCGAAATATATACGGTGGTTATAGAGGATTATTCAAATAAGGGTGAAGGAATAGCCAAAGTCAAAGACACCATATTATTTATACCTGGAGGAAAAATAGGGGAGATAGTTAAAGTTAAAGTGACCTCGGTGAAATTTAAAAAAGCAATGGCTTCAATAATTGATAGAAAAGGAAGCATTTATGAGTAAATCGGAGAATTATTTAAAGTGATTTTGAGGCGGGGGTGGCCGAGTCAGGTCAAAGGCGCAGCCCTGAGGAGAATTTCTCAGAACGGCTGTGGCGTAGGCCTGCGTGGGTTCGAATCCCACCCCCCGCACCACACCATGTTTTAAGCATTTTTCAAATCACCTTTTCTGAAGGTGGGAAACCCCTGATTCAGCGGGAGATCCCGATATAGTCCATAAGAAGTTGATTTGATTAGATCGGGAGAAAACGAAAATAATTCGATCATATTTTAATAGATTTTTCTTAAATTTTTCGCTAAGAGAATTGCCATATTTGATATAGAAACCTTAGGTTGGAAATCCGTCACGTTTCACATGAAGCAACTTGAATAGTTTTTAAATGCTATTGCTCTCAACTTGGAAATTTCAGATTATTATTCCAGTAATTGTCAGTCAAAGTAGAATCTGTACTTCTCTTGTATTTTACATCGCTTTGCCTATCATTCTTACTTTAGTAGCTTTAAGCTTAAATAACATGTCCCCTCCTATTTTCTTGGCGAAGTTTATTGTAAGTAAGTCATATCCTGTTCCTATGTCCAGAATTTTCTCTGAACCATTGATTAGGGGTTTACCAAATTTTGAAGGTGTGTAGAGAATTAAAGCCAGAGTGACGAGAACTACTCCTATAATGGCTAGGCATTTTTGGAAAAGTCCTATTATAATACATCCAGTGCTAATTGCAGTAAATATGTATATCATCAACTTATGCTCAACATTTGGGAATATTCTAGCCAATTGAGTAGTTAATTTATGAACAAAGTCCTCAGCTCTATTTCTCTCTCTTCTGCCATGTTTTGAGACTATAGACTTGAGCGAATTCTTCTTAGAAGCTTTACTCTAAGCCCTTTTCCTCCTAATTTCATGTACTCTATGTATGTGGTAAAGATATTCTAAATCGATTTTTATCTATCCGTATTTAGGAGAGAATCCATCCATGCTATATTTATTTAAATCTCAACCAATTCTTTCTAACGACATCCTCTCTAAGAGTTTTCCTAAACGTAATTATTAATTCATTTTCTTTAAGTATTAACTCTCCTAAATCACAACCATTAACTCTCTTTCTAAACCAAGTTTTAGATAAGTCAAATTCTAAATAAAGTTCTCTCAGCTTAACTGTTATCCTGATTTTACTGCCTCTATAAACGTAAAGTGTCTCCTTGACTCTAACAAACTTCCTCTCTACTATCGGTTTTTCTTTTTCTCCTCCCTTTAAGGTAGCTTCTCCTCCAAGAATTTATGATAGAGTAAGCGACTTTAATAGCTGAATCAACATAATGCGGAGCATAACTCCAATTTTCGAGTAGCGTATTTCTTAGGTTCCTCTTAAACTCCCTAGATTTTGGAATTATTGGAATTAAGCTTTTAAAATGATGTTCACCATTTTCCCATTAAAGTTTTTATTCCTACATATAGGTATGGTAGACTCATAGTGAAGATGCTTGAGGCTGAAGCCATATATCTGTTTAAAAATAAAATTATTGCAAGCAATATTCCAACTGTTCCTATCACAATCTCAGTTAAACATATCTTTTTTCCCGATTTCTTTTTTCCTTTAGGCGTTATATACCATTGCTCCCCTATTCTGAATATTGCTTTTATATCTTGAATTATCACTGTTGGGGTGAGTGATGAAATTATTGCTGCGCTTCTCCCCATGTTAATTATGCTTTTTTTCGGTGTTAATCCTGCCTGTGTGGCTGCATCATAGTATGAATATGCCATCGCTCCGAGAGCTATGATGAAAATTGGCATATAATAATTGTTTATTGCCACTAGGTCTTCTCCTAATATAAGTGATGTTGCAGAGATTATGGCTAAGGCTATGTTGATCAGTAATGCCTGATATTGTGTTAGATGCATTATTAATCCAAGCTTCCAGCTGAGCGGTATTTTTGCAGTTAATATTCTTCCCAAATATTTTATTAATACTTGGTTTGTTCCGTAAATCCATCTGGCCTGCTGTCTTTTAAACACATAATATTTTTCAGGATTTTCAACGTATATTTTTGCATCTTCGAAGAAGTCCACTTTTCTTCCGGAAAGTATTGTTCTTATTGAAAGTTCAACATCTTCTGCTAAGCATTTCTCATCTAATCCTCCCAGTTCTTCTAAAAGTTTCCTTCTTATTATACATCCACTTCCTGGCGCTATTATGGGTCCTGCTCCCTCTCTTCTGCTTTTGAAGAAGACGTTTGTTAAATAGTTTAATGATATTGATTGGGCTTCAGATATAGGGGTCTCCTTCGGGTTTAACGGTTGCCAGCATGTAGCTACAATATCCACATCTCTTTTACTATCCATGTATCCTATCGCCTTCTCTAAGTATCCTTCTTCTAGCACTGCATCTGCATCTAATATTACTATATATTCTCCTCTACTCTTCGATATTGCATGGTTTATTGCTCCCGCCTTAAATCCCTTCGGCTTCTTCCTTCTGTAAAGCTCTACCTTTAACTTTTCTTCTCTTAGAATTTTCTTTTCAATTTTTTTGAATTTCTCTTCAGAGTCGTCACTTATAATTATAATTTGCATTTTTTCTTTCGGATAGGTTTGTTTTAACAATGATTTTAACATTCTATTTACAATCTCGACAGGCTCGTTTTTTATGGGTATCAGTATAGTTATCTCCGGTTTTTCATTAAACTTAATGCTTATTTGATCATTTCTCTTCTTTCCCTTCCAATAATATATTACATGATATAATATTGTGGTTAGAGAGAGTATGGATAGCGTTACTGCTGTTAGATTGAAGAGCAGCGTAACCAATTGTCGCATTATTCTCCCCTTCTAAGTTTATTTTTCCCTCTTATTCTATTCTCTTCTTCCAAGTATGAAGTTTGTGATGTTCATAATTTTCTCTTTACATTTATCCCTTATCTCTCTGAGTTTCTCCCTTCCAAGGCTGGTTATTACATAATATTTTTCATTCGTTTGCTCCGTTATACTGCTTATAAGTTTGTTTCCCTCCATTTCTGAGAGTATGTCATGTAATGTACTTAAACTGGGTTTCATGCCTGTCAGTCTAGCTATATTCTTCAAGATGTGATATCCCCTCATCTTCGATCTCTCAAGAATGGAGAGAATTAATATTCTATACATTCCTCTATACATGAATATTTCAATTCTGGACGGGTCCTCACATATCATTTTAATTCATAAAACTTCTATAATACCTTATATATTCATTTTTCGAATATTTATTTGAGTTTCTATGCGTATCTTGATGGCTATGGAGTGGAATCCCTACTCGATTGGCGGCGTCCAGAGGCATGTGAGAGAGCTTTCTGAAACATTTTTGAAGAAGGGGCATGAAGTAGTTGTGATCTTTAAGGGATGCTCCAATTCCAGAGAGGCTTTATGTTGTCTTCAACATGTACCTATAGATCCTATTCTGCCGTTCAACTTAGTAGTCCTTCCACCCGACATACGTTCTCTTAAATCAGTAATATCCAAGTTTTCTCCAGATATTGTTCACGTTCACCATGCATTCGCACCGACATCCATTCTTACCATTCACATTTCGAATAAACTGGGATTTCCAGTCATTTTAACTAACCATACATATATAGGCGGGTTTACTTCTCCGATATTTTCAGTTTTTCCCTCTAAATTATTGTTCTTTCTCAGATCGATTTTATCTAGAGCTGACCATATAATCTCGGTGGGTAGAAGCGCCCACCTGTTTATAAAAAATATTGTAGGCTCAAACTTTAATGGATCTATAATTCCCAATGGCGTTAACGTTGAAAGATTTAGTTTTTCCCCATATTTTCCCGAGAATCCCATCCTACTATTTGTCGGCAGACTTGTTTATAGGAAAGGTGTTCACATACTTTTGAAGGCTTTCTCAAATGTTGTTAAAAGATTTCCCAACGCCAAATTATTAATAGTCGGTGATGGTTATCTCTCCCTCCCTCTCCAATTGATGGCTAAGAAGATTCTTCCAAATGATAACTTCACCTTTCTTGGACAGGTTTCAGACGAGGAGTTGACAAGAATATATCAAAGTGTAAGCTTAGTGATCGTTCCAAGCATAATGTCTGAAAGTTTTGGAATGGTTGCTTTAGAGGCTATGGCTTCCGGTAGGCCTGTGGTGGCTTCATCGGTGGGAGGTTTAAGCGAAATTGTCATTGACGGTGTAACCGGTTTTCTCGTGGATCCGGCGGATCCAGTAATGCTTTCAAATCGCATATCAACTCTTCTTGAGGATTATTCCCTTTTAAAAAGAATGGGTTTTAATGCTAGGAGACTTGTAGAGGAGAAATATTCATGGAATATTATCTATAATATGGTTCTCAAAGTTTACAGGGATGTTTTAAATTTACATAGATGTTGAAGTGAAATGTTAGGAGGCATAGACTTGTTTGATCTACTTCTCCAAATTCTCAGAAATTATGGTCTTATAGGGGTCTTTCTCTCATCTTTCTTCGGCAATGTCACACCATATTTCGGTATTCCATATCTCTTCTTCATTGTAGAGTATTCTTCAATAGTTGAAACAAATCTATATAGCATTCTTCTAATCTCCCTGATGGGTGGTTTAGGTTCAGCTTTAGGGAAGTTAATTCTCATCTTGGTGATTCGTCCTTTAAGAAGAGTTCTACCTGAACATTATCTCATAGAGTTTGCCAAGTTTCGCCGAATATTTGATAGAGGTTTATTTACAGCAATCTTCCTCTTCGCTGCTCTCCCACTACCAGACGATGTGCTATATGTTCCCATAGGATTTTCCCAATATAGTTTAATTAAATTCTCCTTAGCCGTATTTCTCGGCAAATTTATAATAGTGTTTATTTCAACGGTTTTCGGCGGCAGTGTCAATTTCGCCTTCAGTGGAAATATCATATTATCTGGTACAGTTTCATTTCTCCTTTCTCTTCTAGTTTTTCTAATCATTTTAAAGTTTGATTGGGATAAATTCTCCTTGGCTGTTGGAGATCACGGTTGGCTTGGCGCATTAAGAATGGTTTTAAGGGATTTTTCATCATTTTGGAGATGATGGGCCCGGTGGGATTCGAACCCACGACCCCCCGGTTATCAGCCGAGTGCTCTAACCAGGCTGAGCTACGGGCCCTCCTCTAAATACTTCAGCCTAGTAACGTTTTAAATTTTCCTCATACAAAATTTTTTTGGTGTTCCTTTTGGTTCTCACCGATGATGAATTGGAGAAGCTTATTAAAGCCGGAGAAATCGTTAGGAGAGTTCTAGATTATGCTTCCAGCTATGTTAAACCCGGCCTCAACGTTTTAGATGTATGTGAACGTTTAGAGAATATGATAATTGATCTTGGAGGTTTACCAGCCTTTCCATGTAATGTTTCCATCAATAGTATAGCTGCACATTACACTTCTCCTCCCAACGATTCCGCAATTATTCCTCAAAATTCTCTTGTTAAAGTTGATGTTGGAGCACATGTTGACGGTTACATTGCAGATGCAGCGATCACTTTATCCTTCAATCCAGATTACGATGTTATGGTTGACGCTGTTAAGGCTGCTCTTAATAGAGCTATCTCGATGATTAGGCCTGGCATTAAGGTCAGTCAAATTTCACGTAGCATTGAGGAAGTTATAAGGGGTTACGGTTTTAAGCCTATAAGTAATCTTTGTGGGCATCTGTTAAGGCGATATATCCTTCATGGAGGTAAGAGCATACCTAATATTTCGGGTAATTATCCGTGGATTGTAGAGGAAGGCGACGTTTTCGCTATTGAACCCTTCGCTACAGATGGTGGTGGAAGAGTGGTTGAAGGTTCATCCACATATATATTCAGTTTCGTTAGGAATCGTGCTAAAGGTAGATTTGAGAGAAAACTTCTAAGTTTCATAAGATCCCATTTCAGATCTCTACCCTTCTGCACCAGATGGTTTAAAGGCTTCTTCAATATTGATTCTGTTGTTGACGTATTGGATCGTTTAAATAAAAATGGCTCCATATATGGTTATCCCGTATTGAAAGAGGTGAAGGGAGGCTTGGTTGCACAGGCAGAACATTCAGTTATAGTTACAGGTGACGGTGCCCTAGTAACTACTCTGGGAGGTCGACTAAACTGATAACTCTCCCAGCCGTCATACTATTCTTCCTCTCCCCTCTGATAGCTGAACTTCTATCGAGCTCTGCTCCTCCCTCTGAATTCTTCTCTCTTGGAGGTTTTCTCATAGTTTCCCTTTATGGTCCCGGAGTGGTCCTTATCAGAGAGATTGCTAAGAGAAGGCATTTCAACTATATTGGCATACTTCTTCTGGGCTGTGCATATGCTGCGGTAGAGGAAGGATTAGCATGTAAATCGTTCTTCGACCCTAACTGGATGGATTTAAACATATTTTCTTGGTATGGCCGCTGGATGGGTGTTAACTGGCCATGGCTTCTCGAGTTAACTATTTATCATGCGGTCTTCAGCATTACTATTCCAATAATTTTAGTAGAGTACATGTTTCCTGAACGTATTGATGAATGTTGGGTTTCAGGGAAGGCTTTAATAGCATTGATTCTCCTCTTCGTAGTCGATGTTTTATTCATTAATCATTTCATTTCAAATTATACGCTATCATTTCCTCAATTATTTTTCACCTTTACATTAATTTTCATCTTCATTTTGTCGGCATTTTTAAGTTCAAATATTCATTTCTTCTTTAAAGGGTTAATCTCTCCCCGCAGATTATGGTTTTATGGAATGATCTGGGGATTCTCCATGTTCTTTATTTATATTGTCCTTCCCCGTCTTCAACCCTTTCCAGCTGTAATTATACTTTTAGGTTTAATTCACATCTATTTAATTTATAAAATTTTTAGAAATCATATATTTACATCCTTCGATTTTAAGAATGGCTTCTACTTCTCGTCAGGCGTACTCACATATCTGATTGCTCTAACTCCTATACATGAGTTTAATGTGAATAGGCCTGATAATCCGCATGGAATGATTTTTATAGGTTTATTTTTCTCATTGTTTCTGATATGGCTTTGGAGGAGAGGTATGCGATAAAGTTAAAATCATTCTCTTTTCTTTTATTTTATGGTTTTATGCCCCGGTAGCTCAGCCTGGTTAGAGCGGCGCCTTGGTAAGGCGTAGGTCGCGGGTTCGAATCCCGCCCGGGGCTCCAAATAGATTTTTGTAGGATTTTTCATCGGCATTGATTTAAGTGTAATTCTCAAAAGATTTTTATGAAATAGATAACATGCCTTTAATGGTGATGCTTTATTTTCTCGGAAATTAAAAGTAAGATTAAAATGGCAAAAAAGAACCTTGAATCTATCGGTTATGTCGTTGAAGAAGTATCTACAAAAGAGTTTTATGATTTTATGACTGGAGAAATATTTTCTGAGGATACCATTACTCTGGTTGATGTTTTAGAGAATGATTACCTAATGATTCATGAAGTAGTAGAAATAAATGAGCTGAAAAAGATGGGGCGAATAATTAACAGTCGAGTAA
>Ga0180301_10001196_pt1 | contig 20320 bp, 18 predicted proteins | sample GuaBasSediGuay16_FD_121797 | JGI IMG/M metagenome (GOLD analysis project Ga0180301, IMG submission 121797) | Subseafloor sediment microbial communities from Guaymas Basin, Gulf of California, Mexico - Guay16, Core 4569-2, 12-15 cm | ecosystem: Environmental > Aquatic > Marine > Hydrothermal...
AATCTGTGTTTACCGAATACACGGAAAAAATAGAAAGGGCACAAATGCCGGAAGAAGCAAAAAAAGAGGCGGAAAAAGAACTTAAAAGGCTGGCAGGAATGCCTCCTCAGGCCGCCGAGTATTCCATGATTAAAACCTACCTGGACTGGATGGTGGATCTTCCCTGGAGTGTACTCAGCGAAGACCGCCTTGATATAGAAAATGCCAGAAAGGTTCTTGATGAAGATCACTATGATTTACAGGATGTAAAGGATCGAATCATCGAATACCTTGCCGTACAGAAATTAAAAAGAGACAGGGGTATGGACATAAAGCCTGGAGAAGTTGTAGAAGGTAACGGTGCCATGGGTGCAATTCTATGTTTTGTAGGGCCTCCCGGAGTAGGGAAAACCAGCCTTGGTCAGAGCATTGCCCGGGCACTGGGTAGAAAGTTTACCCGAATGAGCCTGGGGGGAATGCGGGATGAAGCGGAAATAAGAGGCCACAGACGCACCTATATAGGGGCTATGCCCGGGCGAATCGTCCAGGCTATAAAGAGAGCAGGTACCAGAAATCCGGTATTCATGCTTGATGAGATCGACAAGGTGGGCAGCGACTGGAGAGGAGATCCGAGCAGTGCCCTTCTGGAAGTGCTGGATCCTGCTCAGAATAATGCATTCCACGATCATTACCTCAACGTTGACTTCGATTTGAGTAACGTGATGTTTATCACCACCGCAAATCAAATAGAGACAATACCATCACCGCTGCTGGACCGAATGGAGGTGATTCGGCTTGATGGATATACCGAGCACGAGAAGGTTCAAATAGCCCAGCTTCATCTTATTCCAAGGCAGATAAAATCAAACGGTCTCAAAGAAGGTGAGATTACCTTTGCTGAAGGGGCGGTTCGCAAAATAATCGAGGATTATACTCGAGAGGCAGGGGTACGTAATCTGGAACGTCAGATAGGCGCGATATGCAGAAAGAGTGCAGTACGATTAGCCGGGGGGGAAACTTCGAAAATAGAGATCACTCTAGAGCTAATTCTGGAATACCTTAAAAAAGAGAAGTTTACATGCGAAACCTCTGAGGCCATAACTGTACCGGGAATCGCAACAGGATTGGCTGTAACTGCGGTTGGCGGAGACATCATCTTTATAGAAGCAACCCGCATGAAGGGTAAGGGGGATTTCAAATTAACCGGTCAGCTTGGTGATGTGATGCGGGAGAGTGCCCAGATTGCTCACAGCTATGTACGTTCAAAAGCCTCAGACCTTGGAGTTAAGCCCGAACTCTTTCTGGAGTCGGATGTACATATTCACGTTCCTGCAGGCGCAGTACCCAAGGACGGCCCATCGGCGGGTTTGGCCATTGTAATGGCAGTTGCAAGCCTGTTCAGCAGAAAACTGGTTCGTGGTAATGTGGGTATGACCGGTGAGGTAACCTTAAGGGGACGTGTTTTACCTGTTGGAGGAATAAAGATGAAGGTATTAGCCGCTCATAGGGCAGGGCTTGACACCGTAATACTGCCAAAGAAAAATGAGGCTGATCTGGAAGAGATTCCCGAAGAAGTCCGGAAGTCAATGCGGTTTATCCTGGTAGAACGGATTGAGGAAGCCTTCACGGAAGCCCTCAAAGAGGAGAAGGTTAGAATAGCTTGAAAAGGAACCTAAGGGAAAACATGATTCTTGAAACCATTAAAGACGATTATTTACTGCATCTCTTTAAATCCCTCCCCCCAGACAGAATAGAAATATTTATGCTCGACCACGGTAATTACAGGGGTGCTATACTCCACGGAACCAGGATGATAAATCAGATGCGGGCAAACCACGGTTACGGCCCTCTGGAAACCATCATCTGTGGTCACGCCTATCTGGCCGCAGGTCTTATGACATCCTTTATAAAAGGTCGTGATCGTATTGAACTTAGAATCCAGTGCGAAGGTCCTGTAGGCGGTATTTCGGCAGAATCCACAGCAGAAGGGATGGTCAGGGGCTATCTGGAAAACTCCCCTATCCCGGCAGACTCCTATGAAAATATCTACGATATATCTCCCCTTATCGGAGAGGGAGTGCTATCGATAACCAAAAAAATCGAACGAGCCAAACAGCCATTCACAGGCTGGGTAAGTCTCGAACACGGTAATATAGCTCAGGATCTTACCTACTACTTCTTTAAATCGGAACAGAAACCTACAGCCTTCAACTTGAGCGTTAAATTCGACGATTGGGGTCGTGTAATTGGAGCGGGCGGGCTTATGATTCAGGCCTTTCCTCTGGCGGAAGATGCTGTAAGCGCAGAGCTCGACACGCGTGTTAGAAATCTCTCATCTCTCGGAGACCTGTTCTCCCGGGGAAAAGAGACAGAATCCATACTGATGGAAAACTTCTCCGATATATCTCCCGTAATTATCGGAGAGAGAGATGTAAGATTCTACTGTCACTGTTCAAAAGAAAGATTTGCCCGGTTCTTATCGGCAATGCCCATAGATGAGATAGAGGATATAAGGGATAAGGGTCCTTTCCCTCTTAAAACCACCTGCCATAATTGTAATTCCACCTACGAGTTTTCAAGGGAAGAGATGGAAGAGGTCTATAAGATGTCCAGATAGGAATAACAATGAAGATAAAATCCTTTTAGTTTAATTTAAGAGAGTTGGCCGGATCCATGGGCGACTTCGGCACGCTTTTTCCCCTGTCAATCGGCTATATCGTTGTCTGCGGTCTTAACCCGGCAGGATTTCTGGTTATGATGGGTGTGGCAAACATAGTAACCAGCCTTGTATACCGTCTTCCCATGCCTATTGAGCCCATGAAAGTGCTGGCTGTAGTTGCCATTGCTCAGCAATGGTCTCCCTCGATGGTTTATGCATCAGGGTTTGCAATGGGAGTTATATGGCTGATTTCTGCAGGGACAGGCATCATAGGTTGGATTGCAAGAATAACGCCCAATTCTGTAATACGGGGAATCCAGGTAACGCTGGGTGTTATGCTTGCCATCCAGGCTTTTAAGATGATTTCCACCTGGTGGGTAATGGGTATTGTCTCTATTGGAATAATCTTGTTGTTACGGCAGAATCGTTATGCACCTGCTGCAATTCTGCTCATGGTTCTCGGCATGGTCATCATGTTTATAAAGGGTCAGCTCAGGCAAATCGATCCTCCGGCCCTCACCCTTCCGCCTCTTACAGGGTTTAACCTTGAAGAGGTCTGGCAGACACTGCTCCTGGCGGGTTTTGCCCAGGTTCCATTAACAATCACCAATGCAACTATTGTTACTTCTTCCCTGATTAAAACATACTGGCCTGATAGGTCTGTAAGTGAGAGACGGCTCTCTTTTAATCAGGGGGTCATGAACCTTATTCTGCCCTTCTTCGGTGGGATGCCCATGTGCCATGGAGCCTGTGGCCTGGCCGGTCAGTATTACTTCGGCGCACGCATGGGTGGTACAAATATATATAGAAGGATTTATAGAGATCTCCATGGGATTGTTCCTCGCCGGTTCAATAGCAGTATTGTTTTCTCACTTTCCCATGGCAATAATAGGTGCAATGATGTTTATGGTCGGGATAGAGCTTACCAAATTCGCCACAGATATTCAGTTAAAAAAGGATCTGATTCCTATGGCCGTAACTGTAGCCCTTTCTCTTGTTACCAATATGGCCTATGGTTTCCTGGCAGGGCTTGCAGTATATCATCTAACCAGATTTGCCTACAGAAAGAAAGGTTATTGCAATTGTAAAACAATAGAAAACAGCAAGGCATGACTCCCTCTATTACCGACTGCAGGCATCGATAAACAACTCCGTCACCAGACTCAAGATCATCCGAATCATCCATCCCCTGCTGAAAGCTCTTCCATCCATTTAATTGCCCAGGCAAAACCGGCAGGTCTTGTGTGACGGTGCCAGACCTGCTCTAAGGTGAGATATTTAACCGGGCTGCCCACAGAGCGTAATTCTTTCACATAGCTGGTTTGAGAGGCTGTAGTGACAACAGAATCCTTAAGACCCTGGATGATTAAAGCAGGTGTTCCGTGACTATCCAGCCCGGTCTTGTTTTCCTTAAGCCTTAAAGAAAGCGCAGGAAATGCCGCATCAAGATTCCCGTTGTAGAGGGCCTGGTAAAACTCCTCGGTGTAGAGTTTTCTCCCATCGTTCGGATAATAACGCTGTGCCTCATCTACACACATCCGGTTAACATCATCACTCAAACTTGAGGCATATCTCTCCTGCAAATAGAGGGATGGCTCTATCTCATCCCATCCGTACATCTCTGCATAGGAGTACAGAATATATGGTGAGTAGACCGGTGCCTCCTTCATCAGGGTTTGCACATCATTTGTAGTACCGTATCCGATCATCCCCGTTACAGGTATTTCCGGTGCATAGGTTGAGCGAAGATCGGCGGCCGCCATGGCTGCATGTCCTCCCTGAGAGTATCCCGCTGTGAAAACATGTTTGGAAGGGTTGACATTAAAGGTATTTTGTATAAAGAAATTATAAACCGCCCGTATAGCATCGAGCATAACATGCCCTTCTGCCTTCTTGCTGAAATAGCGTTGCGGCCTGCTCCCATCGTTAAAGCCGAGGTAATCCGGAAAAATAACAATATAGCCCTGCCCTGCGTATGCAAGCATATTGGTACGGTAATGGCCGAATCCCAGAAAGGTCGATCCGGGCTTCTCCAGACTGGGTGCACATTTATCGGCGATCCCCGTGGTACCCGACCCGAAAACATAAACCGGACGCCTTACAACCTTCTGAAATCTTGGAATAAACAACTGTGCGGTAATATCCGTACTAGTGCCGTTAAAATCGGTACTCCTGTAACGAATAAGGTAAAGTTCCACCGAATAATGTGCCCTGGGAATATCAAACCCTTCAAAAAGCGGAACACTCAATTTGGTTATTTCATCGGCGGTGTATGTGCTTTCATGGGTATAGTCAATTATATCTCCCGGTTTCGACCAGACACATATCGTGTTTAAAAATATAACAGAGAAAATACAGACAAGGATCGGAGTAATTCTGTAACCCGATAAAAGACGCATGCTCGATAACCTCACTTTATTGCTATTTTTCTATTATTTCATACTTCAGGGGCGGTTTATACATGGAGACCCTGCGCATCCATTGTACGACTTCGTAAAAACCTATCTGTCTTGTATCGTGTCTGTTTCCCTTATATATTATTATCCTGACAGGGCTGTTCCGCCGGTACAGTTCATCTGTGAATCCAAGTTGTGTTTCCGGATATACCACCGGATCTTCCGTTCCCTGCAGAATGAGCACGGGTATAGAATGTCCGGATAATCCGGTACTGTTTGCATTTAAAACCGAAGCAATTGATGGAAACTCTTCCTCCAGACGGTTGTTTATAAGTGCCTCTGCAAACTTGTTGTTGAACATCTCCTCAGGTGTCCATGGATAGTACTGTTGCATAGCCCCTATACATTGTCTTGTAACATCGTATTCGAGATTTTCAAGCCACTTTTGATTAAGAATATCGGCCGGATGGAATCTATCCACTCCGTAGAGCTTCGAGTACGTATAAACAACCATAGGAGCAACTACCGAGAACTCCCTGAATAGAGCCTGCATATCTGTTGTGGGTCCATAACCGATTATTCCGTTAATCTGTAATTCCCTAGCATAACTGTTCCGCAGATCCGCTCCTGCAAACGCGGCATGCCCACCCTGGGAGAATCCCGCTAAAAACACCGTATCAGGCTCGGCACTGGTTTTATTTCTTCTGGTAAAATCTTTTACGCTTCGAACAGCATCGAGCATCACCCTTCCCTCCGCTGTTGCACTGAAGAAAGGCTGAAGTATATCCGGCTCGCCAAACCCCATATAGTCTGGAAGCACTCCTATTGCCCCCTGTCCTGCATGAGCCAGGACATGAGATCGGTACAACCCCCAGCGTATGCCTGCAATATGTTCCCTGCTTACCCGACAGGCATCGATAAGCCCTGTAGAGCCCGGGGCAAATACGTATACCGGAACCTTTCTTCCCCTTGCCAGCCTTGGGATAAAAAGCTGAGCATTTATTTTTATAGGTTTACCATCCAGATAGGTACTTAAATAGCGGACCCGGTAGACCTCAACTGCATATTCAGGAGGAGGCGGATCAAAACCTTCAAATAGAGGGGCTATCTCATTCAAAAGCTCATCGGTCTGGTAGACTCTATCCAGAGAATATTCAAGAACCTCCCCCGGAGCAATTGCATACAATACAGAGGGTACTAAAAAGAGCACAACCGTTAAGACCAATTTAGTTAAAAAAGAAAGGTAAGATGAAGAACCGCCAAAAACCATAGCATCCCTGTCAGTAGAGATTAGCATCATCATGAAAGCCGGTCAACAGGTGTCCGAATGACATGTTTAACCATTTCCACTGGCGGCCGGTTTTATTTTCCTGCACTTAATTGACTATATAACTCCTCAAGGGTATTCTATTATTAAATTTTAAGTAATCTAATCGGAGGCATTTTGTGTTCCGCGAGGGGCTTCTTCTCACAGCAATGCTCCTATTGGTAATTCCTGCAAGCTTAAGCCAGCAAGGTCTCTATGGCCCGCCGATCCCCGAAAATACCGCCCTCCTAAGAGTAGTTAACGCCGATGATAGTCAAATCTCACATTCAGTTGATATTGGATACCTTTCAATAAAGAACATCCCTTTTAAAGAAATAACTCCGTATAGACCAATATCACAGGGAATATACATTGCATCCACAGCTTCTCTTCAAAGTGAAGTTATTCTTCAACCCGGAGCCTACTACACAATAGTGCTGGATCATCAAGGGATAACCTCGTTCAGAGACGAAGCACATACAGACCCCGCACGCACTCAACTATATTTATACAACTTATCCTCAATCCCGGAAATAAGCCTCACCACAACCGATGGGGAAATTATGGTAATCGAGGGTGTAAAGAAGCAATCTTCATCCATGGTACTGGTTAACCCTGTACCGGTGCAGTTTCAGGTAGTCTGGAATAATGACAGGACTCTGAGTTTACCCCCTATCCGACTGGAGCGGGGAGAATCTTTCAGTATTTTTGTAATCGGTTCTACCTTCGAGCCGGCTGTAGTCGTTCAACAGGCAGAGGTTAGAATGGATTAGAAGTTAATATGATATTCAGTACCACCCTTTTCGTATTTCTCTTCCTTCCGATCTTTCTTCTTTTCTACTATTTAATTCCCTTTCGCTTCAGGTCCTACTGGATTCTTACGGCAAGTTTCGTTTTCTACGGCTGGTGGCGTATGGACTTTCTCTTTTTACTCGCATCTGTAACCGTGTGGACATACGGATCAGGCAAGGGAATTGCTGCAAATACAGAAATTAATCCCAAAAGAGCCAGGGGTTTTCTTATTGCAGGAGTTGCGCTCAACCTATCTGTATTGGCATATTTTAAATACTTTAACTTTGGTGTAAGAACTCTTAACTCTATTATACAAGCTGCCGGTGGTAAGGGATTTAATGCGTGGGAGGTAATTCTTCCCATAGGAATTTCCTTCTATCTTTTTCAGGCGATTAGTTACCTGGTTGATGTTTATAGAAAAGACGCTTTTCCGGCAACCCGGTATATCGATCTCGCAGCTTACATCTCCCTCTTTCCCCAGTTGATCGCAGGTCCCATACTTCGGTATAAAGACATAGCTCCCCAGTTAAAAAAGAGAGAACACAGTTTCGAACAATTCAGCGCCGGGGCTCTCCGTTTTATGCTTGGATTCTCGAAAAAAGTGTTGATAGCAGACAGTAACGGCATTATTGCAGATCTTATGTTTGGACTAGATACCCCGACATTGGCCGAATCCTGGATCGGTGTCCTGGCATTTACTGCACAGATATATTTCGACTTCTCCGGCTACTCGGACATGGCAATCGGGTTGGGCAGAATGATGGGATTTCGTTTTAAAGAAAACTTTGACCGCCCCTACATTTCTCGAAGCATTACCGAGTTCTGGAGACGGTGGCATATAAGTCTCTCCTCCTGGCTGCGTGATTACCTCTACATTCCGCTTGGCGGAAACAGAAAGGGAGTAACCCGAACTTACATTAATCTGATGATAGTGATGTTTCTTGGCGGTCTGTGGCACGGAGCAGCATGGACTTTCGTTGTGTGGGGTGCATGGCACGGCATTCTTCTTGCCGGAGAGCGCTATATAAGAAATCGAAGGGGGCAGACAGAGGAGAGATCCATTTTTTCAATATTTCCTACAATGTTTCTTGTCATTACAGGGTGGGTTTTATTCAGGGCAGATGATTTTACTAATGCTCTTTCGGTTTTAAAAGGAATGGCTGGTCTTCAGGGTATTGGAATAAGTTCATTCGTTCTGTGGCAGTTACCCATGACGGATCTTTTTACACTCTTAGTGGCAATGGTACTGGTTTTTATACCTCTTTTAATCAAGGAGAGACCATACTTTTTTGCGGTTAATGCGGGTTTTAAGCCGGCGCATGGAGCTATGTTTCTGTTTTTTCTTTTAAGTATAATTCGTTTGAGCTCGGAAGCTTACTCTCCCTTTTTGTACTTTCGGTTTTAAAGGAGATTTTTTGAAATAACCTGAAGGATATGGAGTTTAAAAGGAGTTATTCAGAAAACAGAGCCAAACTTATACCCGGGGCCTCGGTGGTTACAGGAATACTCTTTATTGGAGTTCTATCTGCCGGATTGGGGTTAAGTTTATTTAACCCTGCTCTGGGTCTTTTGGTAAAAGACGGCGGGGTGGGGGCATGGAAATATCAAAGCGATGAGGCGGGATTTAAAGAAAAAATGTCCGGAGTTCTTAAGGGGGAATGGAGTGAAGAGCTTCAACACAGATATGAGGAAGGTTTATTGATAGGGGATTTCTCTGTACACCTCTGGACGGCATTAAGGTATTTAGCCTTTCTGGAAGGAAGGAGTGGAGTGCTTGTGGGGGAGGAGAATTGGCTTTTTACCACAGAGGAGTTTATCCATGTAGAGAATGAAGAGAAGTCTTTAAACATGAGCTTGGAATACATTTTGAACGTAAGAGATGCGCTTAGGGGTAGAGACATTGAGCTGATAGTAGCCCTTATACCGTCCAAGGCACGAGTTTACAGCGAAAAGCTCGGAAGATACACCTTCCCCACCTATGCCGAAAAGCGATATCACTGGTTTCTTGAAAAGTTACATGAATACGGTGTGTGGGCGCCTGATCTGTATAAAGAGCTGGTATCTGCAAAAAAAGAGAATCAGGTTTTCTTACGAACCGATACCCACTGGAATCCCTTCGGAGCGGAGAAGACCGCTGAAAGTATTGCCGGTATAGGGGCTGCCCTTTTAACTCAAAAAGGAGCAGATAGAGCAGATTTTTATTCAGAAGTAACAGGTTTCCGTGAGTACAGGGGAGATTTACTTTCTTTTATTCCCCTTGGAACATTGGAAGATATAATAGGACCGAAGCCGGATAGAATCACAGTAGTCAGAACCAATTTGCTCGAAGATTCTGCCGATGGGAGCCGTTTATTCGGAGAAGTATCTATACCGGTTACATTGATTGGAACCAGTTTCAGTAAGGGTGAGAACTGGAACTTCGATGGTTTCCTTAAGGAACATCTTGCAGCAGACGTGCTGCAGATGGCTCGAGAAGGAAAAGGACCTTATGAACCGATGAATGAGTATCTGAGAAGCGATACTTTTATCAATATAAAACCTTCTCTGATTATCTGGGAAATTCCCGAACGTTATCTAATAAAACCTCCCATTGTTGAAGAAGAGCTTTAATAGCCGAAATATCCTCTTGACAATTTTTTTTAAGAGATTATAATGTATGTTGAATGATGGCAGTCATCATACAACTATTATTGGGATAGAAAGTGGCAGTAGAAAAGATTGAAGGTAGATCAGTCTTCTCCGACAGAGGTGTGGTACTCTCTATTGAAAAAGGAATCATTACCGAAGTCGATTACGCGGACCTTCCTCCGGAAGCACCCTGTCTCTCTACCGGATTTACGGATATACAGGTAAACGGGTACATGGGGATCGACTACAGTGCTCCATGGTTTGGCGAAGGCGAAGTTTCCCAGATGGTTAACCTGCTTGCAAAATCAGGTATAACCAGGCACTGCCCTACAATCGTAACATGCCCATCCGACCGGATAATAAGGAATATAAAAACAATAGTAAAGGCTATAAACAATTCTTTAGAATTTGAATCCTCTATTCCTGGAATACATGTCGAAGGGCCCTATATATCCTCCGAGGATGGACCGCGAGGTGCACACGATTCCCGATATGTTCGAGACCCCGATTTTGATGAGTATCTGAACTGGCAGGAAGCCGCCTCCGGATTGATAAAAATCATAACCCTCGCACCTGAACGAAAGGGTGCTCTCGATTTTATACAACGAGTAAGTAAAAACGGAGTGGCTGTGGCTATTGGTCACACCGGCGCAGAACCTGAGCTGATAAAAGAGGCTGTTTCCGCGGGTGCACGGTTGTCCACCCATCTTGGAAACGGCAGTCACAGCAGGATACCAAGGCTTAAAAACTACATCTGGGAGCAACTTGCAGATGACAACCTTTATGCAAGCATTATTGTAGATGGTTACCACTTACCGGAATCGGTTGTAAAGGTCTTTGCCCGCGCCAAGGGGCTTGAGAAAATCATCCTAGTAAGCGATGTTTCAATGCCCGCCGGTCGATCCCCCGGATTGTACAAATGGGGAAATATCGATGTGCAGGTTTTCAAAGACGGGCATCTTGGACTAGCCGGAACCGAGTTTCTTGCAGGAGCAGGGCATCTTCTGGACAGGGATATTGCACAATTTATCCGTTTTACAGGCCATGCTCTTAAAGATGCAGTAAAGCTCTGCACATCAAATCCCGCAAAGATTCTGGGAATAGATCTCAGGTTAGAAGAGTTTTCTCCCGGAATGCCTGCAGATATTGTGCAATTTCGCTGTCACCAGGGAGCAGAGAAGATAGAGGTGCTTAAAACAATTTTTAACGGGACCACTTTATACGCCGGCAAAACTGAATAAAGGAAGCGTAAATGGTTTTAAAAAAAATAAAAAACGACAGCTTGATATCCACAGCACAGCAGCAAATCAAACTCTTTATTATCGAATCTGGTCTTAAGGCAGGAGACGTTCTGCCTACAGAAAAAGTGCTCGAGGAGCAACTGGGAATCAGCAGAACATCGATAAGGGAAGCACTGCGATCACTGGAAGCTCTTGGTATAGTTGAAAGCAGGCACGGCGTGGGAAGATTTTTAAGGGATTTCAACTACGATGCTATTCTTGAGAACTTATCCTACAATATCCAGGTTAATGTAAAGGATTTCAGAGATATAATTGATGTAAGGATCGCCCTTGAGACGAGTTTTCTTGAACTTGAGGTACCCCGTTTTTCGGAATCGGATATAGAAGAACTCCGGGCAATTCTTAACAAAATGGAGTACCAGGTAAATCATGGGTACAGGGACGAGGAATTAATACAGACTCACACTTCCTTTCATCTCAAACTCTATGAAGGGACGAAAAACCAGCTTCTATTACATCTTATTCGGATATTTGCAACCATACAACGTACACTCACTGTTTTAAACAAATATAGGACCTCAAATAAGCGGGAGTTCATAGAGCTGCACAGAAGGCTTATAGAGGCTATCGAACACGGCGATACAGCACTTGCCAGAGAGAGACTCATCGAGCATTTCAAGGATGTTATCGCCTGGAGTGAAGAACATAAAAATGAAAAACTCACTGAAAGGAGGTGATAAAGACAAAGAGAGAAATTTGTATTCGGCATAAGAGAAAACATTAAAATAAGTTATAAAAAGGAGTAACAAATGAAAAGAACAATCATTATTTTTATGGCGTATTTTCTATGTACAGTTTTGCTTTTTGCCGCAGGAGAGAGAGAACAAATCACAATCAAACTCGGTCACATAAGAGATACCGAGCATCCTACGCACAAGGGTGCGTTGAAGTTTGCCGAACTGGTAGAGGCAAATACAAATGGGCGGATAAAGATAAACGTATATCCTAATAGCCAGCTCGGCGGCATTCAGGAAATGTTTGTTCAGGTGCAGACAGGCGACCTTGAAATGGTATATGGTGGTATAAATACTTTCGGCTTTATCGAAGGAGGTGATGCCTTCGAGATCACCGCAATTCCTTTCCTCTACAGAGACTACGATCACATGCGCCAGGCTCTTTTATCGGACTTTTTCAAACCTGTAATCGAAGATGCGGAAAAGAAAACCGGAATCAAGGTGATGAATATAACCGGTGATACGGCTCCACGGGGCCTAACAGCAAATCGACCGATAAGAAAACCGGAAGATTTTAAGGGCTTAAAGATTCGCACTGCTGCAAGCGAAGTGGTACTTCGGGTGATGAAGAAACTGGGTGCACTGCCGCAACAGATACCCTTTGCCGATCTTTACATGGCCTTGAAAACAGGAGTAGTGGATGCACAGGAAAATGGTGCAATTGTAGTTGCTACGGTTCATCTCTACGAAGTACAGAAGTACTACATGAAGACCGATTATATAAGGGATATTGAAACATTCTACGTAAATCCCGGTTTCTGGAATAAGCTTTCTCAAAGCGATCAGAAAATTTTCATGGATGCAAGTGAGGAAGCGGGGAAACTGGTTACAGAACTTACCCGGAAACAACTGGATGAAGTCTATGAAATTCTCGAAAAGGAAATGACAGTAATCAGACCTCCTGAGCTCGATCTAGAGGCAATCCGAAAAACTCTTGAGGGAACTTTCGAGGACTGGGATGGGACGAAGTGGCCTGAGGGCTTGCTCGATAAAATAAGAGGCATGTAATATTTTGTGGGTGCGGTTCCAAACTGCACCCACGGTTTTTTGGATGGATCGGGTTAAATGATTGCCATACTGTTTGTAACTTTATTTACACTTATCGGTTTCGGGTTTAGCATCTGGGTTTCGATGGGGGTAAGCGGAGCTCTATATATCCTTATAAGGGGTGATGTTTCTTTTCGCATCATCGTTTCCCAGATGGTCGGAGGCGTTGATTCGACAACTCTGGTTGCGATCCCCTTTTTCATCTTTGCGGGAAACCTTATGAACAGGGCTGGGATTACCAAAAAACTTGCCGATTTTGCGGACTTTTTTGTGGGAGGTTTCAGGGCAGGACTCGCCTATGTATCGATTGTTGTAAGTGTTATTATGGCTGGCGTATCCGGCTCCGCCGTTGCCGATGCAAGCTCGGTATCTTCTGTTCTCCATCCTATAATGAAAGAAAGGGGTTACGACGATACCTTCTCAGCCTCTATAAATGCAAGTTCTGCGGTAATAGGCCCCATCATTCCGCCCAGCATACCCATGATTTTAATCGGAGTTATAAGCGGTATATCCATAGGCAAGCTTTTTCTGGGCGGAGTTATTCCCGGATTGATGATGGCTCTGCTTCTATGGATAGTAGCTACAGTGGAGAGCAAGAGGAAAAAATACCCCATTGTTAAAAGCCAGATAAGCTTGAAGAGATTTTTTGTAATCTTTAAAGATACTTTTCTTGCGATTCTAGCTCCCGCATTTGTTATCGCAGGAGTTGTCTTTGGATTTGTAACAATTGTGGAAGTGGCAGCACTGGCAATTCTCTACATCCTGTTCCTCTCTCTTGTTGTGTACAGGAGCATCGGGGTACGTCAACTTTTTGAAGTATTTGTTCAGACAGCAGTTTTCTCCTCCTCTATAATGATAATCTTTGCAGTAGTGGGATTATACCAGTATATAGTTGCATCGGAGCAACTCGGTAAGCAATTGTTCAACCTTGTTCAATCACTTAATATGGGAAAAACCCTCTTTCTTCTCTTTACAACGATCTTCTTTCTTCTCATGGGCTGTGTTCTGGATGCAGTTCCCGTTATGCTGATCTTCTTCCCGGTGCTTCTGCCCATAGCAAAAAGCCTCGGTATAGATCCTACCCATTACGGTGTAATCGTTGTACTGAACTTAATGATAGGCCTTCTTACCCCGCCCATAGGAGCTCTCCTGTTCATTCAGACCAAGATAGCCAATCTTCAGTTCAACACCCTGGTACGTGCTATCTGGCCTTATACAGTTGCCCTGATTGCGGTATTACTCATAATCACCTATGTGCCCGTTCTGGTTTTATGGATTCCGGAGCTCATATTTTAAATGCAGGAAAGAAACAGATGGATTTATTAGCTAAAAGGCTTGTTTGGATTTTACAGCGCCTGGCCGGCTTGCTTTTTGCAGGTCTTTTTCTGGTTACAGTTCTAAACATCGCCCTTCGAAATCTGGGGGGAATAACCTGGTTGTGGATTCCGGGAATATCCAGGCTTCTCTTTATCTGGACAGTTTTCTTAGGTACGGCATCTCTCTACGAAACCGAAGACCACCTCATAATGGATTTCCTCGTCAATAAAATGAAAGAAAGTAGAAGAAGGAAACTCAATCTTGTGATTAATTCCATATTTCTGGCTTTTTCTCTCATACTCGTAATATACGGCTTTATAGTGGTAAGGGTTCGCATGGGAATACCCTTTGAGACATGGAACTTTCCCACAGCCTACGCATACCTCGCAGTACCCGTTTCCGGTGTTATTATGGTTTTCTTTTGTATAAACAAACTTCGCAAACTTGTAAAAGGAGCAGCTTATGAACAAAGAGTTTGAAACTTATAAAAATACCCTGATTGGTATTATGGAAAAAATCTCAAAGCAAGGTCAAGTAATCACTTCGGCAGCTAAAGAAATTGCAAAATCCATAGCCAATGACGGTATAATTCACGTCATTGGCCCAGGAGGTCATTCCAACATGGCAGCAGAAGAGGTATTGTGGAGAGCCGGAGGTCTTGCACCAATCAATGCTATTCTCGATCCTGGAACAAACCTGATTCACGGAGCAAAGCGTTCCAACTATATAGAGAGAACCCCTGGATACGCCCACAAAGTTCTCGATGCCTACCGGGTAGGGCTTAAACCCGGAGAGATCATCATTATTGTAAATGCTTACGGGATAAACTCCATGTGCATAGATACAGTTCTTGAGGCGAGAAACAGGAAAATGGTTACTATCGGCATAACTTCACAGGAGTTTGCAGATAAGCTCCCCCCGGATCATCCTTCCCGACATCCATCCGGGAAAAATCTCTACCAGGAAGTAGATTATTTCATAAACTGCCACCTCCCCTACGGCGATGCAGTCGTCGAAATAGAGGGTTGCAAGCAGAAAACCGGACCCACTGCTACTATCTGTAATGTGTTTGCCATCAATCTTTTAATGATAGAAACTGTTAAACAACTTGTTGGCCTCGGGGTGGAACCACCCCTATGGATGAGTGCCAATCTTCCCGGAGGGGATGAGGCAAACCGGGCAAAAGAAGAAAAATATATTCCCAGGATAAAGCATCTGGGGTGAAGTGCAGTACTGACGCATCAAGCGCCGTAGATATCCATTCCAGAAGTCAATTACGACGATAAGCATGACATCTCCTTCTTATAAATATCTCCTCATCACGTATTCACCTGAAAATCCTGCACCCCTGGCCAATATGCCAAAGTTAACATACTTTGCAGTCTTGAATCCCAGCCGCTCGTATAATTTTTTAGCCCTTTCGTTGGAATCGATTACCTCCAATCGGATCGACCGGAAACCCATCTTTTTAGCAAGGCTTATGGCTTCTTCGATCAGGGTTGTTCCTATGCCCTTTCCTCTCAATTCACTATCAACTGCCACACTATCAATCCGAATTTCCCCCGGCTCTTTTATTCTTCCTGGTAAAAAAGTAGTAAGAATCGAAAAACGGAGAAGAGCTCCTGGTAAGGAGAATTGCCTTCTGAAAACATCAAATCGAAAATCGGTAAATCTGTGACTACCATAATGAAACCCGAGGAAACCAACAACTCTGTTCGAAAGACATGCATACAATCCCTGATCAAAACGAAGAGAGTCTCTTACAATCGCTATACCCTGATCTTTATTTATGTAAAGGCTTTTATACTTGCTTCCGAAGGCTTCCCAGAAAAGCTCCGCTATTCTCTGGTTTTCCCCTTCTGGTAAATCTTTAAGAACTTCTATCCCCTTTGCATTTTTCATTTGTCATTGCATCCGAGATGGGTAAACAACCACCGGCAAAGCCTAAGGCTTTGCAAGCCCTGGTGATTGCACCGGCCCTCCTCCTAAAACCTTTCTTAATCCATATATCTTCCTGCATTTACATCTATCACTTCTCCGGAAACGTAATCGTTTTCCAGAAGATAAATAACGGTGTGGGCTATTTCTTCGGGTCGGGCTATTCTTCCAAAGGGAGTAAGAGCAGAGAGTTTCTTCTTTACCTCTTCTGAAATAAGCTCGGTATCCACAGGACCGGGGGCAATTGCATTGACTGTTACATGCGGGGCGAGCTCATTTGTGAGAGCAAAGGTCAGTCCCAGTAATCCGGCCTTGGATGCCGCATAATGACTTCCGATTGTCCCCCCCATCTTTGCCGCAATAGAAGAGATGTTTACAATTTTGCCCTTTCTTCTAACAAGCTCCCCCTTTAAAGCCTTACAGCAGTAAAAACTACCCGAAAGATTTGTATCAAGAACCTCCCGCCATTCTTCAACAGAAATATCATCGATTCTTGAGCTTGGCCCGGAAATTCCTGCATTGTTTATTAAAAAATCGATACCTCCGAGTTTATCTATTACCTGAGAGACCATTTTCTCAACCTGTTTGAAATCCTTTATATCACATTGAACGGCACATGCCTTTAGCCCCCTTGCTCTTGCCGATTCTATAACCTCCTCCGCTTTCTTCTTACCGCGGAAATAGGTAATCCCCACATTGACCCCTCTTTCCGCTAGAGCAAAAGCTGTAGCCCTTCCTATCCCCCTGTTACCTCCTGTTATTAGTGCATTTTTACCTTTAAGTTCCATAATCCTGCCTCCTTTAATCATGTGTTTAAATTCGTCAATAATAAAAACCAGGACTGGCTTGAAAATGGTCAGAGAAACAGCGACGCATTGGATGGAGTTTTAACAGCAGCCCTTTATACTAATTTATTGCTAATTTCTTTATCCAATATGGCACCCTTAAATAGCCCTTTTTCGGATTAAATATTCTTCCAGAACTTGTAATGTTTCTCTTCAAGTTCTCTCATGGACGGCATAGGATAGAACTTGGTCTCTTCCTGAGAGGCAAACATAAAGCCGTTTCTTATCTGCTTAAAGGATATTTTGTCTAAAGAACTGTCTACACATAAACCCTTTGTGTGTTTATCAGGATACTTTACAAGTTCTTTATATGCATCCCGAAGGGACGCCGGGTGAATGCTTAAAACCGGAGATTGGCGGAAAGGATTCTGTTCGAACTCCTGGATAAAAAGGCCTATATCCAGATCGAGCTGGGAGTAAAAAACCTTCGGCGCTCCTTTGCGGTATTTGGGAGCGGTAACATGTTTTCCAAACTGAATAAAATCGTAATCTGAAAGAACCATCATTCTGATGGGGGCAATTTCTACAAAAATACGTATCTGCCCGGGTTCTTCCGAGCTCCGGTAAGGAGCCTCTTCCAAACCTACGGTATATCCCTCGGGAGAAGCCAGGTAGAGGTTTTTGATAAATGCGAAATCGATATGTTCAAGCACTCTGTAGCTTGAGATGAACTTGGTAGCCTTGGGCCGACCGTTCTCATGTGGCTTGACCTCCTCGAGTATCTCATCCAGCTCAAAATAGGGATGCCGGAAGTTTATGTCAACCTCTGCAAATATCACCTTCCCATGATAGTACCTCGTGGATCCTACACTGTAATGTTTTGCGAATCTCTCAGGAACGTATTGCGAGGCTATCAGAGCCACATTTGGATAAAGAATCAAATATAGCCTTTTAGCATATTCCATAACCTTAACCACCCCAATAATATTTTAACATAGGAGCTATGACAAGTGAAACCACTGCCATCAATTTAATAAGTATATTGAGCGACGGTCCAGCCGTATCCTTGAAAGGATCACCCACCGTATCTCCTACAACTGCAGCCTTGTGAGCTTCCGAGCCCTTGCCGCCACCGAAACCGCTCTCTATCATCTTTTTTGCATTATCCCAGGCCCCCCCGGAATTGGCCATAAATATAGCCAGCACAACACCCGATACGGTAACACCGGTAAGCAAGCCTGTGAGCATCTCCATACCACCCAGGAAACCAACCAGTACAGGTGTGGCAGCAGCAACTATTCCGGGAAGCAGCATCTTCTTTAAAGCAGCAGTTGTACTTATATCTATACACTTACGATAATCAGGTTTTTCTATATCTTCAAGTATGCCGGGATTCTCTTTGAACTGTCGGCGCACCTCCTCTATCATTGCAAATGCCGCACTCCCGATTGCAGTCATGGCCATCGATGAGAAAACATAGGGTATTACCGCTCCGATAAGAATTCCCACAAGTACATTAACTTCCGTAAGATCTATATATTCCACTCCGGCCGCTTTCCTGAATGCAGAGAACAGGATTATGGCAGTTAAAGCAGCGGAGCCAATAGCAAATCCCTTCCCGATGGCTGCAGTTGTATTACCTACGGCGTCCAACTGATCTGTGACGGCTCTGGTCTCGTGGGGAAGCCCTACCATTTCCGCCAGGCCGCCCGCATTGTCGGCTATAGGACCGTAAGCATCGACTGCTATCTGTATACCGAGAGTAGTAAGCATCCCCAGGGCAGCAAACGCAATCCCATATAGGCCTGCCAGGGCAGAGCTTGAGAGAAGAACTGCCCCTATTATCAGAATAGGAGGAAAACTTGAGAGCATACCTATCCCCATACCTGTTATGAGCGTGGTGGCAGCCCCGGATTCGCAGGACCTGACTATTGCCTTTACGGGTCTTGTTCCAATCCCCGTAAAATATTCAGTAAGAAAGCCTATACATATTCCGGCTGCCAACCCGATCATCATGGAGAAAAAAACCCTTAAAGAATCGGTACCTGCTCCAAAAGTCTCCTTTCCTAACAGTAGACGGATTACCACAAAGGAGATCAATGCAGCAACAATTGCGGCTGTGAAAGTTCCTGTGTTAAGCGCGTATTGGGGCGATTTGCCATGGTTCGTTCTTACCATGAATATTCCTGCAATTGCAGAAAGTATTCCCAAGCTGGCTATAATGAGGGGTAAACTTGCAAGCTTGAGCCTCATGACATTGCTTGCATCTGCAGAAACACCAAGAATCATCGCACCTACGATTGAGCCGACGTAAGATTCAAACAGATCTGCGCCCATGCCGGCAACATCACCTACATTATCGCCCACATTATCGGCAATTGTGGCAGGGTTTCGGGGATCATCCTCCGGTATGCCCGCCTCTAACTTACCAACAAGATCTGCTCCAACATCGGCGGCCTTGGTATATATACCTCCCCCGACCCTGGCAAACAGTGCTATCGATGAGGCACCGAGAGAGAAACCCGAAAGGATGGGTAAAACCGATGTATTAAGGGAGGATGCATCTTTACCGAAAAGATAGGTTCCGATAAACAATACCAGAACTATACCGCCTATTGCCAGTCCGACCACACTCATCCCCATTACACTCCCTCCGGAGAAGGATATCAGAAGAGCCTTGTTAAGGCTCTCCATGGCTGCATTGGCAGTTCTTGCATTAGATTTTGTGGCTACCCTCATTCCGATGAAACCGGCAAGGGCGGAACAGGCGGCTCCCAATACAAATGCCATGGACTGGAGACGAAGAGTGCCTCTATTTGCAGCAACAAGAAACAGAGCCACAAAAAGTACAAAGGGAATGAGCACCCTGTATTCACGGTAAAGAAAGGCCATAGCCCCATCGGAGATATAACCACTTATGATTTTAAGATCTTCCACATCAACCGGTTGTTTGTAGATCCATCTGGTTCTTAAAAACGAATAGAGCAGAGCAATGAAACTACCCCCCAGACCTATTTGAAGTGCAGCGGTTATCATTTTTTCTTACCCCTTATTATAGAGTTCGTCCTCTTGAATATATTACTATTTATATAATCTTTGGGGATCGGCAATTTTATAAATCCTTAAGCAGCCTCATGGAACCCCCCGGGATTGATACAGGCCGACCGAGATTCTCTACCACTAATAACTGGTAATTTTGGTTTTTTTTCCGGGATTGATAATAATAGAAATAGTTTATTTAATGCTAAAGAAATTTTCAAGAACATGAATTATTTTATTTGACTTAAAATAACTCGTCAGTATATAATTCAGCTATCCATAGCCATCCCTTAAAGGAGGTTTTTATGAAAAAAGCTATAGTTCTTTCATTGATTGTCATTTTCTCTTCTGGTGTTCTTTTCGCTGGCGGTGGTAAGGAGAAGCCGGCGGCAGAAGCCG
>Ga0180301_10001198_pt1 | contig 20313 bp, 33 predicted proteins | sample GuaBasSediGuay16_FD_121797 | JGI IMG/M metagenome (GOLD analysis project Ga0180301, IMG submission 121797) | Subseafloor sediment microbial communities from Guaymas Basin, Gulf of California, Mexico - Guay16, Core 4569-2, 12-15 cm | ecosystem: Environmental > Aquatic > Marine > Hydrothermal...
ACATAGCCCTAAAAGGAAAACGAGGGGGTGATTGAATGGCTGGATGGAAAAAAATTTGGGAAAATGAAATGACAGACAAATCTCTTACAAACAAAGAGCTTGAAGAGAAATTTAGCTTGGACTATGTAAATGCCATTAAAACATTAGGACTTGACAGGGACAATTGGGAGAAATTAAAAAAGCAATTCCCAAACTTGAAAATTGAAAAAACCATTGAGAACTTTGCACCAGAATTTGATGTGCCAGAAGAGGTAAATTATGACAGCGACTGCGATGGCTACGATACATGTTGGATTAACAAGTGGCACTTTACAAAAAACGGCTTGTTGATTTTCGAGCAATACTCAAGTTGTAGTAATAAGCAATATGGTAACTATTATCCTAATGCACCTAATACATTAGCACACGTTTTAATAGTCTTCAAGAAGCAATCCTAAACTTCTCTTTTTTCTTTTTTTTGTTTCCTATCCAAATTTACATGTGTAATTTTGTTGGGTTTTTCAGTCCGTAAGGTTTAAATATACCTATAACCAAATAATAAATAGGAGGTGGAAAAAATGAAATCGATGGCATTATGGGAAGTAGCTAAAGCAGTTCTGGAGAAATTCGGCAATGTAGAAATACAAGAAGAACCAGAATACGGCGGGTGGTATATATTTATCCAGCAATCTGAGGAATATTATCTATACATTTCTCCCAAAGGAGAAATACAGGGATGTGCTGTTGACAGCCCAGATGTGCCACTATTTAGCCTAGAAGAGGCGTTAGACTGGCTAAACGAAAATATAACCAAATAATTATACGAGGTGGTCGAGATGGAAGAAATAGTAACAAGTTTTTCAAAAAATATGCTGGGATTAAAGGCAAGTGAAGAAACAATAATCGTTAAACCAAGTGTTTCAGAGTTTGACGGGTTAAAGTTTGCTAGGGATGTAGGAATCTCAAGGAAGTTTATCAAAAAGTTAGAGGAAAGCAATAAGGATATGGTTGTAGATTGGGTCGATGACTACGGATTTTTCGGTATTTTGCTCAGAATATACACTAAATATCATAAAATAACTTTAGAAATACCATTTAGTAAAAAGGTAATAATTGACATTTCTAGCATACCAGCAGAAATCAGAACAAAAGTGAAGAGAATTATTGAAAGAGTAATTGGCGAAGCAGTAGTATGGACAAATATACCATACACAGTTAGACAAGAAATTGCAAATATTATCAAGGCAGAAGCATACAACAGTTTAAAACGTTTAAAGAGTTAACCTTAAATTTTCCTATTTTTTTGTAGATAAGGTTTATATATGTATAAGTATAATAGTATATTATGGGGGTTTAAGTTATGGGGGAAAACTACCATGAGAGTCCCAAAAGAGAAAATAGACAAGGTAATGGAAACATGTAGAAAGCTTGGCGAGCTAGGTCAGCTACGCTGTCTTAATTGCCGCAGAAAACTTAGGTTTACACATGTAAGGAAATACGAGCATGGTGAAGGCTACTATTGGGTTTATCTTCAATGCCCATATTGTGGGTATGGAACTGCTTTATGGAAGCTTTTAAAGTATATTAATAAGAGGTAGGTGGCTGAAATGGTGAAGGTTGCTTGGATTAGTAGGCATCCGCCATTACCATTACAAATTTTGATGCTTAACAGGAAGTTGGGAGATGTCGAGGTAACTGTGATTTCAAACACCTTTACATCTATTGATGAGATAATTAGAAAAGTGAAGGAAATTGGAGCTAAATACGCTGTTGTAGTTTTGCCTTTAAGTATGATTGCAAGGTTGGTTAAGGAGAAAAGTATAACATGGTTGTGGGCTGAGATGGAGCCAGTTCATAAGCACAGTTGTATTGGTAAGGAATGCCCAGACTATAATCCAGATGCAGATGTAATACTGCCAAGCCCCACATTTACGAGGCACTTAAGATTCAAGGAATTTAAGGTAATAGAAGATGTAAAATTAGTTTTAAAGCGATGGAAGTAAAGGGGAGAGTAAAGTGAATATAAGAGATATTATTAAGCGGTTGCATGAGCATTATAAGGAGCAGTTATTGAAGACTCCCTCTGAAGAAGAATTAAGGAAGACTGGCGAGTTCATTAGGAAACATGGACTTAAAGGCTACGAGATATGGTTTTGCCCAGAGGAACATCTCTACGAGCAGGTATTAGAGTTGCTTAGTGAGGATGACGTTGTATTTGATGTTGGAGCTGGAGACCTACGCTTCAGCTTGATGATGAGTCAGAAAGTGAAGAAAGTCTATGCAGTTGAGATAAATCCATTAATTCTGGGAGATGCATTAAAGATAATTGGCTACGACTTACCAGCAAACCTAATAGTTATCTGCGGTAATGCATGGAAAATGCAGTTACCACCAGACGTTACATGTGTAGTCTGCCTAATGCTAACCAGACAGCATAAATTCCCAAAGCATTGGAAAACACGAATAATATACAGCACGAAAAATGGATTAAAAATACTTGAGAGAGGGTAGATGGTCAATGATGATTACAATATTACTTATAATATGGTTTTTGATAGCAGTTCTAACCGTAGTTTTAGTAGTGAAAGGAATCATAAAAAATAATGACAAATTGTTCTACAGCGGTATAACATGTGGAGTCATATTGATTGTCATAACTCTATTAATATTCCTAATAAATAAGTGTATGAATTAAAAACACTTGAGAGGGAGAGAAATGCCAGTAAAAAGCATAAAGATTGTTGAGGATGGAGCTATCTGCGAGGAATGCGGGAAACCTACACTCCATATTTTTTTATATAAAGGTAAATTTATCTGCAAAAAATGTGCTACTAGAAAGATGGGGGCTGATTTCTAGGTGCTCTTTAAATGTCCACTATGCAACTTTACATGTAAGAGTATTACTAGACTTAAATTCCACTTTAGAACCAAACATCTAAACAAGGGGTTAAATGTCTGCCCAGCATGCGGAAAAACATTTGAAACAAGCATTAGACTGACAATTCACGTTATGGCTAAAAAAGATGAGAAGCATAAGCCATACCACTACTTGTTCTACAATCCCAGAGCAAGCAATATTAAAGGCTTAAGGAAAAAAATGCTTAGAGAAAACGCTGAAAAATACTTTAAAGTAGGAGATGAAGAAAAATGAAAAGCTTAATACTACTTGTAAAACTGCTGATTGTTGGATGCATTATTTTTGGATTTGCACTTACATGTGTAATTTTGAATTTAATTAGACATGCAAGTTTAAGGGATGTTCCAATGCTTGTTTTCGAGTATGCTGTGTGGCTTATCTTTCTCGTGCTTTTAGTCTTGTTTTTAACTTTAGTTTTAATTGTATTTATCGAGTTTAAGTTTAGAGAACTAAACTTCTAATTTAGAGTTAAATGTTATTTGACTTTATCCATAAATTCAAATAGTTTTCTAGTTATTTCTTCTGGCGTTTTCCTCATCTTGTTTATTATTCTTATTGCTTTTTCTATTTTCTTTTTAGCTTTAGCATTCCACTCATACCATCTGAAATCTTCCCTTGAAAATCTATCTCTAGTTTTAAGGTTTGATTCTATTTCTTTGATTAGTGTTTTTAGCTCTAGTTCATAGAGTTTCTCATTTAACAGTTGCTTTGCAGTTAATCCCCCCATAGCAAGAACTTGCTCTCTCTTTTCTAATGGGAATTTATCGCTTAGAAATGATTGAATTATACGTCTAACCAAATCACTAACACTTTTATAACCATACTTATCCTTTAATTCTTTAAGCTTTCTCAAGTCATCCCTCTCAATGTAAATTGGAACAATCACGCCATCCCTAAGCTTACGAGGTCTTCCAACCCTCATCCTAACACATCCACATTAGGAATTATTTATTTATTTATTAAAAAATTCTAAATATGTATATGTATATGCACTCTTAAAATTCTTACTATCTAAAAATCTAGAATAATACTCTAAAACTCTCGACAAACGCCTTCATTTCAAGTGGTGACTCTGCACCAGTCCTTTTTTTATGCTTAGAAATATATTTCTTATATCTTTGGCTGACTTTTTTCAACACTTTGTTCTTTAGCTTATCAGTAACAATTAATCCAAAGGGCTTTAGTATATATATTACCCCTATACTCAGCTCAACCCTCTCTAGATATTCTACAAACTTACCTACTGACATAAAGTCTAAATTATTCCCCCCTCAATTTACCTAAAAACAGGGGAAATAATTAGACTTTAATAGTATAATATATTCTCTAAATATCTTAGTAAACAAGCCACTAAATAACTTACTAAACCCATGCCAATGGTATCGGGGATACTATTAAGCCCCGCTTTAAATCACCCCTAACATAGCGGGGGTCACTTACATCTTCCTCAAAATTCCACGCAAATTCTGTAACAATTGCATGTTAGGTTTTCTAGGCATCTGTAATATCAACCTCCTTCTGTCCAAAAAATTTTGGCAAGGTTGTATAATTGTTTAAGAGTTGTGTTAATGCTTTCCTGAAGTTTCTTACGTTTATTTGGAATATTTCGATAGTCCGCATTGGTTTATATGGCTTTACAGCCTTTTTCCATGTAAGCCATATTTTACCGTATTTTCCTGAGTATGTTTCGGGTATGGTTGTATCGAATCCGTCGAAGTGGAATAATATTTCTGGTTTGCTCTGCCACCAGAAACCTAGATACCAAAGCTTCTTTTTCCCTTTAAATATTTGTAGAAACCATTTAAGTGTGTAATCACGGAAAGTTGGGCGATGTGGAAAACCAATCCAATCAAACTCTAAAGCATACTTCAATTCAGCTTTACGATGTAATGGAAAAACCCAGTTCACATCATCATACTTCTTTTTAAGTGCAATTGCAGTTTGATAGAGATAGTCAGGAGCAATAGCAAATTCCACATTATATTTTTCAATATGACGAATAAGCCATCTAGGTCTAGCTCTAAGGTCTTTAACGTAATGATTGTCAAGAAACTCTGGAAAGGTTAAAAAACCATATTTTCTTATAATTTCTCTTTCCTTTACACTAAAGTGAATACATGGTAAAGCCACAATCTGGCATATACATTTATCTTCATCATAATATTTGCATTTCATCTCCACCATCTCCGCCTAGCTCTACAGACTTTATAATGGCTTAAAGCATCTGGAATACTCCAGAAAATGCTTCCACAATACTTGCATTTTAACCCCAGCTTGGTAACTGTGAAATTAGCTTGAATTACCTCTAAATCTTTATCTGATGGATGGTAGTGGCTTCTTACATGTGTAATTTTCATTTAATCTCACCTTTCTCTAGGAGCTTTTCAAACTCGTTTATGTCCCATGTTTTTCCGCATTTTGGGCAGAATACTGCGTCTTCTAGGCTTCCATCATTTGAGCCTTGAATGTATAGTTTGCTTCCACAGTTGGGGCATTTATACTTTAATGGTAGTATCCATCCTACGCCTACCATTTTGGTTCACCATTGACATTTTGGGCATCCATTGTAGGTTGGTGCTTTTATGTCTTTTTTTCCTATTTTTACGAATGGGTTTTCAAGGGTTTTCTTTAGCATTGTTAGTGTTTTTTCCATTTCTTTTACTTGTTGTAGCATTTTCTGCTTGTTTCCAGCGTGGTAGCTGTCTAGTAGGCTTGCACATGTGTTGAATAGGTCGGTTAAGAGTTTATCTAAATGCTTCTGGATACTCATATTCCTTCAACTCCACTTGGGTTGAGTTGCAGTTTGGGCATTTTTTATATGGAACTATGGTTCTTATAAACATTTTGCTTAAATAGCATTGTGGATTTTTACATCTAAACTTGTATGCTTTAACCATAGTTTACCTCGTGAAGGCTATTTTACTCCACTCTAAAGGCTTCCTCTTAACTAGGCTTAACTCTTTATAGTAGGGGCACTCCTTATACTTGTCTTCCTTTATGTTTGCACAATACTTAGTATAATGTTCAAGGTCTACTTCTTTTTCACATCCAGCCAATAACGGGCATATCATTTCTAGTTATCACCAAAATTAACTTTAACTATTAACACTTAAATATTTTTAATGCTATAGATATCTACTTGGAGGCAATGAAGCTATGGAGCTAACTGGCGAAATAATACTTGCATGTGTAATCATCATAGTTGCTGGTGTAGGACTTGTCAACGGCAACCTATCAGCCCAAGACTTCATCACCATTCTAGGAATGATTTTCAGCTTTCTAGCTGGATTTAAATTAGGCTTCTATAGGGCTTTAAAGCAGATTGGGGGGATGAAAAAATGAGTGAAGAAATATATCGTGTAGTAAAAAACTATATTAAGAGTCGAAATAGCAATTGGAAGTTTATTTTTGGCGGTCAAGTTTTCGATAAACATAAACTTTTAGAGAAAATGGAGAAAGACCTGAAATTCAGAAAGTTTATTATAGAGCAAGTAATTAAAACAGCAGTAGACTTGCTCACACCTAAATAGCTGTTTAATGGTGATTACACATGTTAGTAATAGCCCCCCGCTTCGATGAGGCAACCCAATACTCATATAAATGGACTTATAATTTAGTAAAAGAAATTGGGAAACCATTTGAACCTCTTTTCATTCATGATGCTACACGGGAAAACTTTGAAGAAAAAGTAGGTAAACACAGCATAATAGTCTTCTATAATCACGGCGATGAAAAGGGACTATACGCTCAAGGTGGAAAAGAATACATTATAGATAAAAACAACAATCATCTACTAAAAGGTAAAATCATCTATACTATGGCTTGTCTATGGGGTAGTGACGGCGGAATAGACACTTGGAAGAAAGGAGCCAAAGTGGTTTGGGCATACAAGGATGTCTTTGCATTCACCAATTACGAGGAAGAACTCTTCATGGAATGCGCCAATTACGGGTTAATACTCTACTTTAAAACTGATATGAGCTGGGATGAAATCTACAAGGAAGCAATTAAAAAGTTTGATGAAGCCATCAAGAAGGCGAAAGACGGATGGACTAAAATCTGGCTTCGCCATGACAGAGACGCCTTAGTATGCTATACGGAATCTAATCCGCCTCAGACAAGTAAATGTATGCTTAGAAGAATTGCTATAAGGCTTCTAGGTGCAGATGTAGCATGGAAACTTAAGAAAGCTAAGATTATAGGGATGCTTTTAGCCTTAATTGGATATGGGATTGCACTACATGATTTTGCTCATCAAGTATGGGAGCTTAAGGGAACTTCAATTTCACTTGAAGGCGGATATATAGGTTTCCTATTGTTACTTTTAGGGTTAATTGCACTTCTCTGGTGTGAAGACTGAATGCTAAAAAACCATAAGGCTTAAATACTTTTATACTTCTAATATATTAATGGTGATATGGATATGAGTGAGGAAGAGGGAATAAAACTTAGGAAAGTGCATATCAACATCAGAGAAGACTTATACTTAAAGCTGTGGGAATTCATAAAAAGAAAGTATCCAATTCCAACCAAGAAGTTATACATCGAAATAGCAAATGCAATTGAAGAATACCTCAAAAGGCATGGCAAGGAATACGGCATAGAGGTATAATCTGTGCCTTCACGAATGTTCAAATTCATAGATTACACTTTAAATCCAATAGTTGGCTGTTACCACAACTGCATCTACTGCTGGGCTAGAATGCAAGCTAAAAGGCAGAAGCATAGGTGCATGCATTGCTACTATTTTATTCCGCACACTCACATTGAAAGAATATATGAAGACTTCACTACTGGCGTGTTCAAGAGGACTGCTAAAGGTAGAACATACTTTATCTGCAGTATGTCAGATTTATTTGGCAGTTGGGTTTCACATCACATCATAGAAATCATCCTAGACTTCATCCGCTTCAATAAGCAGTCAACCTTCTTTATTGAAACTAAGAATCCAATTAGGTTAAAGCACTTCATAGACGATATACCAGAAAACACGATTATAAGCACAACCATTGAAACAAACAAGTATCCCTACATATTCATTTCAAAGGCTCCATCTCCAGAACAGCGATATAAAGCCTTCAAAGAAATAAATCATCCACACAAACATGTAAGCATAGAGCCAATAATAGACTTCGACTTAAACACACTAGTAAAATGGATTAAGGATATCCAGCCAGAATCCGTCAGCATAGGATACGACAACTACGGCATTCTAAAGCGTTTCAAAGTGCCAGAGCCAAGCAAAGAAAAAGTTGACAAGCTAATCAGCATTCTAAAAGAGTTTACATGTGTAGAAGACAAGAGGAAAAGGTAACTTAACACCAAAACCTTTTTATATTCACAAGGTTATATTATATTATGGGGGTTAAAGAAATGAAGCTTAAGGATTATGAACCAACTATAGATTATCGCTCTGGCTTCGTGGTAATAGAGGATTTAGAGAACGCTCAGCAAGTTACGGTTGATGCAAAGAAACTTACGGTTATGCTTAGAATTGTCCAGCAACTTGAAAAGCTGGGCTTCGATAAAATCACTATAACGGTTGAAAATAACAATCCAATAGTGATAGGTGGAAGGAGAATTGGAATAGCTTTAGTTCCAACATTAGAAGAGAAGTGGTAGGCTATGAAGCTCCTAGAGGTTTTCAAGGATTTACAGATAGAAATTATAGGTTCAAGTCAGCATGGAAGATATAAAGCCTTGTACATGGTTGTTCCCCGTAAAGATGCTGAGCCAATTACACTTGAGAAGTTAAAACAGTATGTTGAGAGGCTTCAACAGCGATATCCTCAACGGCAATTCTACCTTAGAAAATATAAAAACTACATAGTTTTGACTCAGAAAACTGTTATAGCTCCACGTGGAGTTCACGGAGAAATAAAGCGTACCCGAAAAATAATTAAGAAGTATGAGAGGCTTAAGCTTCAAACACCAGTCCACCAATACTTGATATTCAAGCTGAAACAACGGTTAAGACAGCTATACAGAAGAATTAGAATCAAAAAGGATGTAGTTTCAATATACTTTGACCTTGAAAAACAGAAGATTTATGTTCCAAAATCACATGTAGACAAGAAACCTAGACTAGTAAACTACCTTCTAATGAGAACTCTAGGAGCACTAGGAATATCAAAAACAAAATACATTAAAACAATTGGGAGAGGATAAAGAAATGTTCGTTAAAGACTATATAAAAAAATTATGCACTAAATGCCCACATAAAAGTTCATGCCCAATACTAGCCTACAAAGACGAGCCTTATCATTGGCATAGACTAGTAGATGAATGCCCAGCAGTCCTTGCCTTCATACAAACTCTAATTAAAACAAAGTCTTTTCAAAACCTAACTACATGTCCAGTCTGCGGTGGAAACCTAATAACTTACAAGTTGAATGTTTTAACTCACGCTCTACAGCATGAACTGGAAGTTAAAAAATGCGTTAAATGTGAAAGAAGGTGGTGCATATTATGAAGTGGAGTCTGGAAAACCCCTATATTCGAGATGCAATATGGTTTCTAGCATTCCGTAAACGTAAAAGAAAGCGTAAAAGGAAACAGAAGAAATGAACCACTATTTTCTTTTCAGCTTATTTATAATCCAAGCTATAAATCCTAAAATTATTGCAAACCATCCAACTACTACTATAAATATCATTGGAATAAACCAGAATACAACCACTATTGGTGTCGATGGAATAACAGCTATAAGAAGCAAGGTTAAAACTATTAATCCTAGAACTGCTTTAACTAAATTTTTAATATTACTCATTTCAGCTCACTCGAATGGGAAAACACTTCTCTCAGAGCTTCGAGGTCGAGGCTTAAATCTGCTTAGTATTCTCTTTCTCATTCCTTCAAGTTTAACTGCAACCATTATTTCTTCAACCATTCTGTTAGCCTTTTTTCTAACTTCATCTTCCGTTAAGTCGAAGTTTGTAGCTCTAATCACGCTGTAGCATATATCATATAGCTCCGTTCTCGCTTGGTCTTCCGTGATATGTCCACCTAAATATAAGTCTGCAATATAGTATATGCTTCCAGCTATTCCAACTCGGTCTCCAACCCCTACAATTCCGCTTAGAAGACTTAATATTTTGGCTTGTAGGCTCAAATTAGCCCCCCTCGAATTCCTCTATTATTCTTACTATTGCACGCATTATTAAGTCTTCTTTAGTTACTCCAGTTTTCCTCTCTATTTTATCTAGCTTCTCCCATACTGTTACTGGTATAATTATACGTATATCCCTAGTCGCCATTCTTTCTCGTCCTCCGCTTCTTCTTTCTCAGATATTTAGCTACTCTTATACTTGCATATTTACTCTTAAGTAGTTTAGCCAGTTTACCTAGATTGAATGCAAAATACATTATTGTTTCATCTGGAATTTCAACTTCAAGCTCCAGTTTAAAGCCCATTTCAGTTGGAACTAATTTACTCTTAGTTATCAATTCTACATCATATAATAACAAGTTGTGTATTCTCGTGTGGAAGTATCTTTCAGCCATACGCATTGTTTCCTCGACAGCCCATGCTAAACCTCTAATACTAAACTCAATATCCTCTACGCTGATAGGCAGTTTTTCACTTAATTTTTCAGCTTTCGCTCTAATTTTACTTTTCTGCAATGACGTTTTATAAGTGGACACCATTTCCAATTTCCTCACTTACATATGTAAAAGTTTTCAATATATATTTTTTGAGCAAAAATATTTGAGGTGATAATGGATGCCCCTATATAGGTCTGGAATCGACATGTATAAGAAATATCAAAAGAAATACAACCCCACAGTAATTAGCACAAGATTCACAGACGTTCAGGATGTCGCCCTTGATAGGGCTAACGAGGGACTTGGAACCATTGCCACCATTAGAGAGCTAGTGAGACCAATACTCGATGAGAACGGTGTTACTGGTGGTATCAGGGCAACCTATTTAGCGTTTGCAACAAAACTAGCAAGACATGGATTACGCCAGAAGGGTAGCTCTGCTACTAAAATTGCTACTGCCCTTAAGAGCTACTTTGTTTCCGCTTATGACCTTGACCCAGATATTTGTGATGAAATTATACAAGTGGTTGTCGGCTGGCTAGTCGCCTACTAGACTAATGTAAATTAAAACCATAATCTTAAATAAGCTTCATTTTTTATTTTTTTATGATGAGCTATGGTTAAAGTAGAGTATGGTGTTGTTTCAAGTTATGTTCCAAGTTTAAAGACTGTTGCAAGTGACATTGCATATGCACTTAACAAGCTTGGACATTCAGCTAGATATTATAGCTATCAAGTGCCATTTTATAAAGCAAAAAACCTATTCAGCAAAGCAATAATATTTATTCCATTTGACCCAGTATATGTTTCATCATGGTGTGTAATGGCTAGAGACTACAGTAAAGCACACATCCCAAACATAATATACACTACAGTTGAAGGAATACCAAAAGAAAAAATGATAAGAGACTGGCTTCGCTCAGACCTAATCTACATTGCATGCAGTCAATATGTAAAAGAAATGCTTGAAAAAGTAAACATACCAGTAGAAGACGTTATTCCTCACGGAGTAAACCTTACACATGTAAATCAAGCAGAACCCATGAAGGAATACTTAAAACTAAAGCTAAACGCCAAAGTAGTATTCGGCACAGTATGCTCAACACTTCCACGCAAAGGACTAAAAACACTTGCTGAAATAGCAAAGATGCTTGAAAAAGAGCTTCCAGAAGCAAAATTCTATGTATACACACGTTTAATAGGTGAAAACCCATTTACTGGACTTAAAAACGTATTTGTAGACAGTAGATTCGGCAGATTAGATAGAACTAAAATTTTAAGTCTTATAGGAAGCTTCGACTACTACTTATGTCCATCATATGCTGAGGGATTCGGCTTACCACTACTAGAAGCACATGCATTAGGCATCCCAGTAATATGTGGAGAATACAAGCCTTTAACAGAGGTTACATGCCCAGAAGCTTCACTCTACGTTCCAATATACGATGTAATAGAGCAAGATGACGGCTACGGAATAATGTTCACCTATCATCTCTACGATGCAAATGAAATGGCAAGCAAAGTTAAGGAAGCATATGAAATTTACACATGTAATCAAGAAGAATACAAGCAAATGTGCAGTAAGGCAAAAGAACATGCCAAACAGTTTGATATATTAAAGACTTACTCTAAATTTTTAGATAGGATTTAAAATGCCGATGCTTCCAAGAAAGACTAGTCAAATCAAAAAGAAATATCATAAAAAAACGCTTAGTCAGAGTGCAATATATGTTAATTGGCTTAGAAATCTTGATGTAGCTCCAATGTTTGCAGAGTATGTTTGGCTTCAGATAAGTGCATTTGATTTGGCTCAGCTTGGCTTAGGTTTGCTTTATGATATTGCTCCAATTGACTTTGAACCATATAATATTGACTTCAATTTTATTCAGCCTTCAATAGATGAGCTTATGCAAGGTATATGGGTTAAATTTGAGCGTAAAAAGCTTGAGGAAGAATATGGGTGGATGCTTGACACAGACCTATTTATTCAAGAGAATTTCATTCCAGAGTATCAAGAGCCAGTTTCAACTTCAAGGCTTAGAAAGGGAGTTTACGGTCAAACTAGGTATGGTAGGTCATATTTTGACCCGATAATTGTCCGTGAATTTTTAAGGTCAACTATTATGAGGGCTAGGCTTCTTAGAACTCCAGATATTTCATATAAGAAGTTTTTAGAGGAATTGAAGAACTTTCTTGATTTAACTGGAATTGAGGATAAACATCTCTATAATAGGCTTATGCTATTGTTCTCTGCTCAGAAGCATGCATTTATACTTGGACTTTCAATTCTAGGATACAGCTTTCTAACTAAAACTGAAGGTGACTATGCAGTTATACCGTTTATGGATGCAGACGGCAATATCTATGATGTTAAATTTAGAACGTTAGACCAATTATTATACGGCTTTATTCTTGGTATAACTCCGCTTGGAAAAGGCATGCTCATGCCTAAAACCTCAATTTTCAAGTTAGAAGAAGGAAAGAAGAATCCACCAATACTAAAAGCATTAGAAAACAAGATTAGAGGCATAATTTCAAGAATATCGCTTACTGCATGGGCATATGGAAACTACAACAAGCCAGAGGAAATGACTAAGCCACATGAAAGTGAAAGAATGGAGCAATACGACATGATTCAATGGCAACGACGCAAAATTGAAGAATGGGTTGAACGTCAAATACCAGCAGAAGAAGCCAATCCAGTAAAAATTAGACAGTATAAGAATGCAGTTCTACAAATATACGGTTGGAAGGCTAAACGCCATAAGTGGGGCTTCAATGCATGGCGTTTCACTACAGATGAGGAATTTAAACAATGGTGGCTAAACCATTGGACAGCACAAGGTTTAAATAGACAAACATTAGAACGATTATATGAGGGAGCAAAAAGATGGTTGCCAACCCTAAGAAGTCGAAAACTAGAGTTAGGAGAAAAGGTAAGACGGCGGAGACTCAGCCGAGCCCTATCACTATGACAGCACCACCAGTTCCAGAGGAAATGAGAGACGAGCTTACCTCATTAATGCAAGAATTACTAATGAAATGCCATGAACTATCCTTCGAGTATTCAACTTTAGACTGTGAAAAAGTAATGGAATGCCCATTAGGGCAAAAATGCAAAGAATTATTCAAAACAGTCAAGAAGCTGAATGAACTAGTAAAAAGCCTTGCTCAGCCCAGAGGGAAACCCACATATGTAAGATAATACAATAATACTATTGATGACAGCGGAATCAATCTTAATCCCCCCATTTTATATGGAAATAGACGGCGTAACCGTTGAAGTATTGGAAGTTCTAAAACACCAACTTATTTCTGGCGATAAATATTACACGGTAGCCCTCAGAATACACTATAAAGACATCGTCAGCAAAATATTCAACTTAACCGTCAAAGACGAAGAAGAATTAAAAAATAAACTTAAAATAGAGATAACTAAAATTAAGTTCATGGAATATGCATATGGATTAAAATATGTTAAAGGTGTTATAACATGAGTGAGCAAGAATATCTTATGTTAAGCCCAGAAGAAATAGAGAAGATGAGCAAAATACTAGCGGAAACACTCACACAGCAACCAGAAATAGTAGAAGCAATATCCATAATTAAATTCGAAGAACTAACCGTCATCTGCACAGACGAATTATTAGAGTCATTATTTGCCATAAGACTTGAAAAAATAACTATCATACATGAAGATGAAATTACACATGTAATCAATCTAGACTTAATAGCATCATGCACCTTTGGATTAACTGACCCATTAGGACAATTTCAAGAATGGCTTACAAATATGATTAATTCTATTGCAAGCTGGATTGTAAGCGGTGTTCAAACGTTTATTAATAGATATGTTTTGCCAGCTTTTGATAGTTTATATGGTAGCATTAAAAGCTTTATTAATAAATATGTTTTGCCAGCCTTTGATAGTCTTTATGACAGCGTTTATAGTGGTATAACTGGCTTTATTAATAATTATGTTCTTCCAGCTTTTGATAGTCTTTATAGTTCAATTTCAGATTTCATTAATACTACTGTTTTGCCAGCGATAGACTCTGTAGCATCCACTATTGGTAGTTTCATTGAATCTGCTGTTTCATCTATTGGTAGTTTCATTGAATCTGCTGTTTCTTCGATTTCAAGCAAGATAACTAATGTTTATAATTCAATTGTAAGTGCAATTGATGATGTAATTGACACTTTAAGCTCTGTTTTCTCATCATTGATTGAAGGTGTATATAATGTAGTTACAAATATTGCTTCAACCCTAACTGTGATTGGAGATTCAATACTTTCAGCAATCTCATTTATAAACTTGTTTATAGGCAGTATGACGAATATGATTATAAATGGAATAATGGGAATTGGAGCATCAATAACTGGCTTATTTGACTTCCTAGTATCCTCATTCACAAATATATCAAGCATGGTTGCAACTGGATTTCAAGCAATATCAACAACATTCATGGGATTCGTAAATGCAATACTACAGCTACCATACCTATTGTCTCAAACCTTCCAGCCAATAGGTGAATGGATATGGAGTGCAGTTCCAGACTGGCTTAAAACACCAATAGAAAACATAGGTAAATTCTTCACAGAAGACTTAGTAAACGCTGTAACCATGTTTTCAGCAGGCTTACAAGAATTTATGTCAGACCCAGCTGGCTGGTTTAAAGTCAACATAGTTGAGCCAGCATTCGGTTTTCTAAGCTTCTTAGGAGAAAAAGCGTCAAGCCTAATTACATTTATAATTGATATGCTTAAAGGCGTGTGGAAAGCAGTTGAAAATGCTTTCTCTGGCTTCATGAAATTTATAGGTAGCGCTCTTTCTGATTTTCTTAAGGGCACATATGAGTCACTTGGAGAAATTGGTGAAGGTTTTAGACCTATATTTGAAAGTGCATATAAGCCAATACCAAAATCTACTGGTGAAAAAATTTCAGAGATATTTAAGCCATTCTTTGAAGATATATTTGAAGAATTGAAAATTGGAACACCAGTATATCTTGCAATTGACTATGTAGCTAAACAGATATTCAATCAATTTTCAATTGCTACTACAATTCTGCTTTCACCTTTCTGGGCTCAAATACCAATAAGATTAGCCTCATTCATACTGTATAATGTAGGTCAATTCATTCATGGATTGGAGATTCCAATAAGAATTAACTTGACACCATTTGGAATAGGAGTGGATAAAACTTTTAATCTTGCAAAGGCAATAGGAGCTTCTCTAAGTCACTTCTCAGCTGAGATTAGGAAATGGGTTGATGAGGTTGGCAGAGGAATAGTTTATGGATTTGCTATATGGGCTACCCGACCAATTACAAAGTCACTTAACTTTTTGGTTAGAAATATTGTTCCAGTAGAGCTTCCACAGCTTAACGTTATTAGGGAGTTTACTAGACGTGCACTTGCACATGAAAACTATAATGAAATTGTTAAGCTGGCATGGTATTACATGGCTCTCTACGGATACTCAGATTACGTTGTAGATTTATTCTTTAAATCAGCTGAAGAATACCACATTGAAATAAAGGATAGATTTGGAACTACGAGAAAAATACCTTTAGCATTAGTTTATAATTTGCCATCCGCTTCAGATGTTGCTCGAATGGCTATCCGAGATATATTTGGTGCAGGTGGAACTGCAATAGACAACTTTCTAAAAATTTATCAAGCTACGGGAATGTATAAGGATGTCGGCATACTATACTATATGCTACACTATAGATATCCCCCTCCAGAGCGTCTTTGGAACTTTACTACACGTGGAATAAGCGGGCTACTGTGGGCTGACATTTCTCCAGCTTTAAAAGAAAAAATAAAACAAGAGGCAAAAAAGCTTGGGGCAGTTATGCCTACACCAGCATATACATGGAACTTTAAAGCCAAAGAACTATTCACAGCTTTCCAGCTATATATGACATGGCATGACTATGCAAGGTTTTCATGGATTAAAAAGGAAATGCTGAAAGCAGATGAACATTTCACATCAGACAACTTGATATACATTGACACGCTGGCTGACATTCCAACTAAAATAGACCAGAGATGGATGGTTAAATGGGGCTTATATGAGCTTTTAAGTAAAAAAGGCGTTTCATATAAATCTCCAATACAAGACTTTGTTAAAAAGATAGTTGAAGATAATCCAGCTTCAAAAATACAAATGGATTTAACTAACTTTTCAAGAACACTTCAAGCAACGGGAATGCATCCATACTGGATTCCAGTAACCGCCGTAGCTGAAGCCATGAATGCATTAACAGAGGAAAGAACATATATGAGAACTGGTGCAATCAATCTATTCAAGGAAGGCTTCATCTCAGATGAAACATTGAGTGAAATATTTAGTGGAGCATTCACAGTATCCTTCAAAGTTTCATATTTTGATTTAACTGATTACAAATGGAAGAAAGGATATATCAACTTACCAGTAATGTATCTTCCAGCGGAGCGAAAACTACTTGAATTAAGAGCCTTCATGGATAGAGCCCTAGACATTCTAAGAGAAATACAAAGAGACATCAGTCAAGCATATCAAGAAGCAATAATACCAGATTATGAAACATACAAGGAAAGATTAACAAAAGTAATTGAAAGTATTAAGAATTTGGTTCCAGAGAAAATTAAAATCGAATACGTAGAAGAACTTTATAAACCCTATGTTGAAGCATTAGGAATATACCGTGAAGTCTATACGGTTAGGAGAATACGTAGTTGGACTATGAGATGGCTTGGCTGGATAATGTATCGTGTTGCAACTGGACTTGTAACGGAGAAAGAGCTTTCACAGCTTGTAAGTACACTTGCAAAGTATTCAAGGCTAACTAATACTGAATTGACTTTCTTCAGCGATGTATTAAAGGTTATGAGAGGCATAGCAGTTAAAGAGTATATTCCAACTCCAACTCAAATTGCAACTATAAGTGAATACGTAGCGGTTCCAGAAGAACTTATTAAGCAATGCTTCGAAATTAGAATGATTCCAGAAAAGTGGAGACCAATATGGGCTAAATACATTAAAATCAAACCCTTTGTAGATGACATTAAAAGTCTCTTAACCACTTATAGGAGAGCCCTACTATACATTGAAATTCCAGAGGAAGTTAAAAAGCAAGTTGAAAAACTAGCTAAGTTTATCGGCTTCTCACAGATGGAAATGGATATATTGAAGCTAAGAGTTTCACTTGAAGAATTAATTCGAGACAGTAGGGAATACATTCCTACACCATACTCGCTAGCCACATTATGTGAATATGTACCTAAAGCCAGAGAGTTCTTCGACGAAGTAATGAAGGCTAAAAGAGTTCCAGAACGATGGCAGAAAATATGGGCTGAATACATTGACATTAGACCGCTAGTAAATGACGTTAGAACATACTTAAACAGAGCTGAAAAACTATACGTTAGATTCATGATTACAAAGGAAAACTTCCAGAAAATACTTGACGAAGTCTCCAAGTTCTTAGGCTACACAGCTAAGGAAATAGAGTTCCTAATGAAAGTTACAGAGCTTGAGAGAGCTAGAAATGCATGGACTGAACTAATAGGCACAGTTGAAAGACTAGTCTCCCTAAGCGAGTATTCACCTACAGCAAGTAAATATGCACTTGGAAAACTAAACGCCATGATAGATTCACTACCAATACCAAATGACGAAAAACAAGAGCTAAAGAAAATGTGGGAAGAATACATTAGAAACCGCCCAGTAAAATCAGAGGCAAGAATGTATATAACACAGCTAATAAACCTCTATATCGACGGACTAATAACTGATTCAGATTTCAAACGTGAACTGCAAGCAATGAAGAAATGGGGCTTCTCAGACAATGAAATAATGTTCTATGAAGCTATAGCGGCACTTAGAAAAGCACGTAAACTAAGAATACCTATAGGATATCCAGAGGAAGAACAAGCGGGCTGATATCCATGTCAAGATGGGGTTTAGGATACAAGGCAGTTGAAATTTTACTGCCAGAAGAATGGAACATAGTTATTGATGCACTTCAAGACTTAGATGAACGTATTAAATGTGGTTTAGCTGAATTTACTGGTGATGGAACAACATCATCATTTAAAATTGGACATGGAATTGGAGCTACACCTACATGTGTAATAGTAGGGAAAGGTTCATCTGACTTGCCAGATATTGACTATTGGACTGCTGATGACACTTACATTACCGTTTACTTTAAGTCTGCACCAGCAGTTGATGTTTCAGTTAAAATTTGGTGGCTGGCTTTAAAGTGGTAGATGATGTATGCGATACATATTTTATGCTTATCCATTGTTCAAAAGGGTTAGCTTTAATGAAATAGCAGAGAAACATGTAGAGCAACTTAAAAAATACTTTAGAGTAGAATGCATAGATGAACATGCACTCCCATTTCTCGGCGGAATACTTAGACCATTCATCTTACTTCAACCATACTTCTACCCATTTCAGAACTATGAAAAACAGCTGACAAGAAAGCTTGGCAAATGGAAGGGAATTATAGGCATAGATGTAGCTGACTCAAATAGAATAAGTCAATATGCTGTCAGACTCACAAGCTATGCAAATGCAATGATTGTCCCATCAACCTTCGCTAGAAACTCATACGTAAACTCTGGAGTTAAAAAGCCAGTATATGTTGTTCCACATGGAGTAGATGATGAATGGATTACACATGAAAAAACAATGCCAAGCACATTCAAGTATCTTGAATACATTAAAAGGGTTAAAGGCAAGAAAGTTATAGTAAGCTTTATTGTTCACAGCGAATACAGAAAAGGCTTAGACCTACTCATTGAAATTTATAATAGACTTAGAAGGGAGAGAAAAGACGTTATCCTAGCAATAAAAGATGCCTTCGGAGTAAAAATAGTAGAAGACAAAGAAAAAAGAATACATAATAGATGGCTCACACAGCAAGAAAAAATGGAGCTATTCGACTTATCAGACCTATACCTACTTACAAGCAGAGGCGGGGGATTTGAACATCCACCACTAGAAGCAATAGCACGTGGAGTTCCAGCAATTGGAGCTGAAGGCGGAGCATGGCAAGATTACATGTGTAAATGGATGCTGGTTCCATCAAAGCCAAGTGGCATAGTTCTTGCTGGAAATCCAATTCATGTAGGCATAGGAGTTGAAATGATAATTGAAAAAGCTGTTAATAAGGCTCATGAAATCCTAGACAACCTAGATGAATATAAGGCTAAGACAAGGGAATATGCAAACACGGTGATTAAAGAGAAATTCACATGGACAAGAGTAGGTTTATTATTGAAAAAAGTAGTTGAACGTCATATATCTGAAGCCATATAGGATGTGAAAGGGGATTGTTATGGGTAATCTTTTTGTCTGCACGACAGTTGGAGTAACAAGATACCTTCATGAATGGCTGGAAGGCGTAAAGCTTCTAAAACCTTCAATCATAGTTATAGCCAGAGATTTAGATAGAAGCGAATCATTAGAAGCATCTGAACAATACCATATTATAACTTACAGAACATATAAGGCATGGAAAGGATATGAGTTAAGGCATCTGGGTTATGAAAGCGATTACTCAATAGGATTAGGAATAGTTAAGCTAATGGAGTTCTTCCTCTCAAGAAATGAAACACACTTCATACATATTGATTCAGACGTAATAATCACAGAGCCATGCGTAAGGAAAATCTATCCGTTAACATGGGATAATTTAACGATAGTTACACCAGTAATCCCAAGAGACAGAATGGATGACCCAACTGTAAAGCCAATGTGGTTCTGGGATTCAACAAACTTCGGTTTAAGAAGAGACTTACTGGAAAGAATGTTTAATAGCATAAAGCAGATATTAAATGATCCACATCCAATAGACATTAAAATACATAAT
>Ga0180301_10001200_pt1 | contig 20311 bp, 20 predicted proteins | sample GuaBasSediGuay16_FD_121797 | JGI IMG/M metagenome (GOLD analysis project Ga0180301, IMG submission 121797) | Subseafloor sediment microbial communities from Guaymas Basin, Gulf of California, Mexico - Guay16, Core 4569-2, 12-15 cm | ecosystem: Environmental > Aquatic > Marine > Hydrothermal...
ATGGTAGCCCCTTTTTCTTTGGCCTGCTTGACACCCTCTATCACGTCGGCCGTTTCTCCACTCTGAGATACGGCTATCACCACTGTGTTTCTATCAACTGAGTCGGAGAAATACTGGAACTCCGACGCCATGATCACGTCGCAGAACTTGCCAGCCAGCTTGGAGAAGAGGTACCGTCCCACCAGGGCAGCATACCTGGAGGTACCGCAGGCTGTGAACACCACCTGCCTGGCCCTGAGGATATCCATAGCTGTCTTCAGCATCATCTTCTCGTCCTGCATCAGCGCACAACGTATTGCCTGCGGCGCTTCGCCTATCTCCTTCATCATATAGTAATCGTAGCCTTGCTTGGTGGCCTCATCCCACTTCCAGTCGATCTCCGTGATCTCTTTCTCGCACTGCCTGCCATCCGAATCGAGGAAAGTGACCTTATCAGTCAACACCACTGTCTCACCGTCTTCGACGAAGAACACCCTGTTGGTCTGTCCCAGAAAAGCAAGGGCATCGCTGGCAACGAACTTCTTCCCTTCACTCACAGCCACCACCAGGGGACTGTCCTTCCGTGCTGCCACAATCTTGTGCGGCTCTCTGGTACAAATGGCCACCAGAGAGTAGGAGCCATGAAGTTGCCTAGTCACCCGTAAAACAGCTTCCTCCAGGGAGACCCCTGCTTCCAGGCATTCCTCGATCAGGTGGGGGATCACCTCCGTGTCTGTCTCAGAGACGAAGACATGCCTGCCACCAAGCCTCTCCCGGAGCTGCTGAAAGTTCTCTATAATCCCATTGTGCACCACCGCCACCTCCCTCTTGCAGTCCAGATGGGGGTGCGCGTTAGCCTCGGTGACGCCGCCATGGGTCGCCCAACGTACATGTCCGATACCCACGTTACCAGGAAGCTCCGCCAGGCATTGTCGCTCCACTACCTCGCACAGTTTGCCTGTGCCCTTCCCACACCATATCCTCCCAGCAGTCACGGTGGCTATGCCCGCGGAGTCGTAGCCTCTGTACTCCAGGTTACTTAATCCCTCCAGCAGGATGGGCGTGGCCGCCTCATCTCCAACATAGCCGACTATCCCGCACACTACAGCTTCTCCAGTCTTCTCATCAGTTCGTGTCTCTTGCCATCATCCAATTGGACTTCCCTGGACATTACCCTGTACCGGGGCTCGGGTAGAACCATCTTATTTGGCTCAACATCTCTCGTCAAGAGGACATGAGGACCCACAAAGGTGTTGGCGCCAACCCTGACCCCCGGCAGAATACTGCAGTTGATGCCCGTCTTGCAGCCCTCTCCCATCATGGCTCCAAGCTTATCCAGTCCCGTGTCAACCATCTCGTCGCCGATCCTGACACAGATGTTCGCCTCGTCAAAGCGGAAATTGGCCAGAACCGTACCGGCACCAAAGCTGCACCCACCCCCAATAACGGAGTCACCCACGTAGCTGGAGTGGAACCAGCAGCCATCGCCTACGTAAGATCCCTTGACCTCCGTACTATAGCCCACCACACAGTCAGCACCTATATGGCTATACTGGCGGATGAGCACGTTGTTACCTATGATCGAATTGGCCCCGACATATGCGGGACCCCGTATCACAGCGTTTTCCAGTACACGGACATTGTCCTCCAGTATCACCTTCCCTTCAATAGTGGCCGTCGGGGAGACATGCGCCGTCGGGGAAATCCGCTGTTCCCCGATGTCGAGAAAGTACCGGACTATATCCAGAATATGCCACGGGTACTTGATGGCCGCCCAGAAATGAGAATACGGAAGCACCTTGACCCTGTGACCTTCCTTGACCATCCTGTCCATAGCACACTCGTACGCGTCATCTTTCGACATCTCTACAGACCTGATCGACTTCAGCAATCTGCCCGTGTCTGTGTGCAGGTGTATGAGTATGTTGACCAGGTTGCTCGGCTCCTGACCCCTGGGAGGCTTCTCCACAATCTGCGTCAGATTGCCATCTGCATCCGTCACCAGATAGCCACCGGGGAAGTAACCTTGCACCCGATAGCCAAGTATGTATGAGGCCGACGGATCACTCCGTGCACCCTCCATAAGGCTGGTGTACGCCACGCTTTCGAAAACGTCGTTGGGATTCACTACCAGCGCCTGGTCACCGAGCAGCGGCTCGGCTTTCTGCAACGCGTCTGCAATCCCCAAAGGCTGCTCCTGGATAGCAAACTCAACCTCAACTTGAGGAACATCGGCAACAAGCCGCTCTATCCTCTCAACGTTCTGGGGATTTGCGACAATTACGATCTGATTCAGCCCGGCGTCCCTGGCTCTGGCCAACTGATACGCCAGCAAAGGCTTTCCCAGGAACGTGAGCATGAGCTTGTCCTCTGTGAAGGGAAACATCCTCTTGCCTATGCCCCCGCAGAGAAATAGTGCTTTCATCAATTCATCCTGCCAGATAGACTTACGGGTTACAAAGCAGGCTTGCCCTTCAGGTCAATGAAGGGCAAGCTGTCGAACACATCGTGGCGCCTATTATAACGCTAACGACGTTTGTCAACAATAGCCTGTACTGTTACGGTTCCCCTGGCGAGCAGTTCCTCGGTCCGCGAAGGCGACTCTGACTCAGCTATGACTCTGATTGCTGGCTCCGTCCCGCTGGCCCTGATCAGCAGCCACGCGTCATCGAACTCTAGCCTGATGCCGTCCAGGTCGTTCACACCTTTGGACTCGAATGATTCAACCCTGCCCCTGACCTCCTGCATGACGGATTCCTTCACCGGGTTGGGGCACGGCACCTTGCTCTTGTCGAAAAACAGCCTCGGCAGCCCTGCAAAGAGTTCCCTGATCTCACCAGCTTTGCCAACGCGGCTGAGCAGCACCAGGGCAGCAAAGATGCTGTCCGGGTAGTATCCCGCCTCTGGTATTATGTATACTCCCACCTGCTCCGTGCCAATAGAGGCACCAGCTTCTCGCGTCAAATGTGCCAGGTGTACATCGCCCACCTTGCCCCTGACCACCTCAACACCCAGGTCCTGGACTGCCAGCTCTAGCAAGCGGCCTGACTCAACTGTGCTGGCAATTCTGCTCTTGGGTGACCGCTCAGCTACCAGCCTGGAGATGAAAGCCGTTGGTTCATTGAACCCCAGGAAGCCCTCCCTATCGCAGAACACCACGCGGTCGGCATCCCCATCGAAGCAAAGGGCCAGGTCTGCTTCCTTTTCCCTTAAGAAATCTACCGTCGTCTGGAGAGTGTCTCCGCGCGGCTCGGGACTCCTCCCGGGAAACAGGCCATCAGGTACATCATTCAACGGAAGCACCTGCAGGTCCAGGTCGGTGAAAAGGCTGGTGACAAAGCCCGAGGCGGCGCCATTCCCAGCATCGATAACAACCTTCAACCCCCTGTTCAGCGACTTCACCGGGAGCTTCTGGCGGATAAAGTCAAGATAGCTCTCCCTCATCCCTCGCCCCTGCTGAAGCATCCCCGACGGAGCCTCTCTGAACTGCTTCTGGCTATACAGCCGTTCTATCTGCCACTCTTGCTCTGGGCTATAGCCAATAGAGTCCCGGTTGAACAGCTTGATGCCGTTGAACTCCGGCGGGTTGTGCGAGGCGGTAACCATGATGCCGGCGTCAAACTCCCATTCCCTGGTGAGCAGGGCCAGAACCGGGGTGGGCAGAATGCCCAGGTCGGTGACGTCCACGCCACAAGACAGCAGGCCTGCTATAATGGCTTCCTTCAAGACATTGCGGCTGACCCGAGTATCGGTGGCCAGGCATACCCTGGACCTGACGGTCAGGCTAGTGGCCAATGCTTGCGCTACCTCATGGCATAGCCCCGGAGTCAGGTCCTGATCGACCACGCCACGAATACCACTGGTTCCAAAGAGGGGCATACACCTCCCTCCTCATCTCCGGTTTGAGCCTTGATAGCTGGTCCTGGTGAGTGATGAGACGCTGCTTCAGTCTTCGGCCACAATGGCCGTCAGCTTCGCCAGTATTTTGATTTTCCTTCCTCGTAGAGGTCCCCCCCATAGATGTCGTTGATCACAGTAGCGGGGAAGTCCTCCACTTCCAGGCGCAGGATAGCCTCGGCACCAAGGTCTTCGTAGGCCACCACGTCGGATTTCTTGATACTCTTGGAGATGAGCGCCCCGGCGCCACCAACGGCGGCCAGATACACCGCTTTGTGCTGCTTCATGGCATCCTTGACTGCCTGCGAGCGCATACCCTTTCCGATCATTCCCTTCAGTCCCTCAGCTATCAATCGGGGCGAGTAGCTGTCCATCCGCCCACTGGTAGTAGGACCGGCGGAGCCGATGGCCTGGCCGGGCTTGGCCGGTGACGGTCCCATGAAGTACACTGTCTGTCCCTTGATATCGAACGGCAGAGGCTTTCCCTGGTCGAGCGCTTCGATTAACCTCTTGTGGGCAGCGTCACGGGCCACATACATGACGCCACTGAGAGAAACGTTGTCCCCTGCCCTCAGGTCCTTCAAGGCCTCCTCAGTCAAAGGTAGCTCAACGTTCTTGACCATTGCTCTCCTCCTGGCGACGTCTTGGACTACGCAATCAGCCAGCGCAGCCAAGTCTGTCTTATCTCTTTACTCTCACAGTGAACTCGGGCCAGGGTAATTTGGGCTTGGTCTCGGTTGGAGGCGAAATCACCGCGGCAGGCCGCTGTTTCTTGCTCAGCCCAAGCGCCTCCAACGCCAGGTGCCTCTTCAGCAACTGGATGGCCAGAGCAGGGTCCAGTCCCTTGGGACATGCTTCTGAGCAAGCAGCAGCGAGGTGACAGCGCCAGGCTCCGTGGTCATTGTCAACGAGGCGCAACCTCTCCCGATGGCCTTCATCGCGGCTGTCGGCGCAGTAGCGATAGCACTGCGCCAGCGCCTGCGGTCCCAGGAAGAGGACGTCACTCGCCGAGGTAGGGCAGGCCGCGATGCAGATGCCACACTTCATACAGTAGGCAAACTGGAGATACTCGCTCAGCTCCTCCGGCGTCTGGCCGAACTCACGGGTCGGGCTCTCCATTTCCTCCACATCTCCGCGAACGATATAGGGCATTATCGCCTTGTGCTTCTCAAACATGGGAGTCAGGTCAACTACCAGGTCCTTGATCACAGGCAGGTTTGGCAGTGGCTTGACGCTGATCACGTCAGAGCGGAACTCTTCGATCTGGGTATGGCAGGCCAGGTGAGGGTAGTCGTTGACCAGCACCCCGCAAGAGCCGCAGATAGCCATGCGGCACGACGTCCGAAAAGCAAGGGTGCTGTCCAGGTTCTCCTTTATGTAAAGAAGCCCATCGAGCACCGTCATGCCCCGCCTGGTAGGTACCACGAACTCGTCTACCCGGACGGTGCCGCCTTTCTCAGGGTCATATCTCTGTATTCTGAACCTTCTCTCCTTCGTGCCGCTGTCAGTCACTATACCTCCTAGCTTCCCAGCAGGTGTACGGGTACGTACGTGCCCCAGCCAAAGGCAGCAAGCCCGACCACTATAAGGGACCAGGTAACGATGCGATTGGCTCTAGGCGAGGGCACCACCTCGAGTATGATGCCGCGCAGCCCGTACAGCGCGTGGTACAGGGCTACTGCCAGAAGCGCAATGTACAGGGCCGCCCATAGTCCACTGCTAGCCCGGTCAATCATCGAAGCCCAGGACGACGGATCCTCGGAATCATAGAGAAGGGCATCCAGGTGCTGCCTCACCATGTGTATGCCAAGGAACACGGCGATAAGCACGGCCGTCACTATGTGCAAAAGATGGAAGCGCGTAGCACGCATCACCAGCCTCCTGATACGAAGTCATAGAGGAGAACCGCAGAAAGGGCGACTATCACCCCTATCATGCCCACTGTCCAGGGGCGCCTCTTGCGGAGGGCGTCCTTGTACGGGTAGACCGGCGGAGACGGTCGCCCCAGCGCGAAGCCAAACTCCTGTAGTATCAGCCGCAAGCCATTCAAGGCATGAAAGACAAAGCCAGCAGCCACCAGGTAGGCCCCCACCTTGAGTACCGGATTGTGCAGTACAGAGATGGTGGACTCCCACATGTCCTCATCTCCGATGCGAAAGAATGTAGTCATGATCAGGTGAATAACACCGAAGAGGAGAAGGCCCAAGCCAGTTACCCGATGCAACACATACAGGTAGCGCTCCATCTGGTACCTGCCTGCCCAAACCCAACCCCGCGGCCCCAGGTTGTTCTGTCGAGGCTGCATTCGCTTCATAGTCAGCTCCTAGTACTTCCTCTCGATCGGCTCCCAGGCGGTAACCTTTACGGGAATGTACTCAATGCGCGGCCCCGTGGGCGTGTAGTGCGCCAGCGTGTGCTTCAGCCAGTTGACGTCATCACGCTGTGGAAAATCGCGCCGTGCATGGGCACCGCGGGACTCTGTGCGGGCAAGCGCACCGGCAACAACGGCTTCGGCCAGGTCGAGAAGATTCTCGATCTCTAGAGCGCTGAGCAAGTCGGTGTTGTACACGCGTCCCCGGTCCTTGACACGGATAGCCGGCACAGCCTGCTTCAACTCCTTCACTTTCTTCAGAGCTGTCTCCAGGCCGGGGCCAGTGCGGTACACTGCCACCTCAGCATCCATCACCTTCTGGAGCTCCCTGCGCACGGCAAAGGCGCTCTCGGTTGCATCTGCCCCAAACCTGCCAAAGACTCGCAACTCCTCTTCTTTCAAAGCAGCTTCCTCCGGCAACGTCGGAAACGCACCCTGCTTCAAGGCACGCCCCGCTGCCTGCTGACCAGCGATCCTACCCCACACCAGGCATTCTGCAGTCGAGTTCGAGCCCAGGCGGTTAGCACCGTGCAGGGAGAGGCAGGCCACCTCCCCGGCCACCCAGATCCCTTCCACCGGTGTGGCTCCATCGATATCAGCGTGCACGCCGCCCATGAAGTAGTGGGCTGCTGGCCGCACCGGGATCGGCTCCTCAACAGGATCGATGAAATTGAACCTCATGGCAACCTCGCGAATCAAGGGCAACCTTTCGTATATCCTGGCAGGGCCAAGGTGCCGGAGGTCAACATGGACGTAATCAAGGCCGTCCGGCCCAGTGAAGCCTCTCCCCTCTTCGATTTCGGTCATCTCGGCCCGGGCTATGATGTCACGCGGGGCCAGCTCCATCTTCGCCGAAGCATATTTCTCCATGAACCGAGAATTCTCGTTATTCAGCAAGTAGCCACCCTCTCCCCGCGCCGCCTCCGTAATCAGGATGCCAGAAGGAACCAGGCCAGTAGGGTGGAACTGCACGAATTCCACATCCTTCACCGGCAACCCCGCTCGGTAGGCCATAGCAATGCCGTCCCCTGTGGCCGTCAGCGAGTACGTGGTGAAGGCGAACATGCGGCAGGCACCGCCCGAAGCAATGATCAGCGCTTTGCCCTGCACCAGGAAGAAGTCTCCATCAGCAAGGCTCCAGACCGTTATCCCCCGGAACACATTGTCCTTTATCAGCACGGAAGCCACATAGCATTCGTCGTACCTGGTGACGTTGGAGTACTTCTGCAAGGTGTCGTAGAGGGTCTGCATTTCAAAGAACCCTGTCTTGTCGGCAGCAAAAACAGCCCGGTTGTAGGTGTGGCCCCCGAAGGGACGCTGGGCGATCCGTCCGTCAGGGCGGCGAGACCATGGTATGCCCCAATGCTCAAGCAGCAGTATCTCCTTCGGGGCCTCCTCAACGAAGCGCATGACCACGTCCTGATCGCAGAGAAAATCGGCTCCCCTGACGGTATCCCAGGCGTGAAGCTCCAGACTGTCCCCCTCGTCCGGCTGCATGACCGCCGCGGTGCCACCCTCTGCACACACCGAGTGTGAGCGCATCAACTGCACCTTTGAGAAGATAGCGACATCAAGATCGGGGTTGCGGGCGGCCTCGATAGCTGCCCGCAGTCCAGCAATTCCTGAACCCAGGACTATCACGTCGTGCTTGATGCTCATATTGTGGCTTCCTTATGTCGAGCACTGTGGCAATTCAGGTTCACTGCCACCGGCATACTGGCTATGTGCGCCGGAAAGACCTCCACGTTCACTGCCAGAGCAGTCACCCTGCCTCCGTAGCCCATCGCTCCGATACCCAGGTTATTTATCCGATCCAGTATCTCTCGCTCGAGTTCGGCCGACTCTGGATCAGGGCTGTGCTCTCCTATCTTGCGCAGCAGTGCTTTCTTGGCCAGCAGCAACGTCCTTTCGGCCGTTCCACCCACTCCCACCCCCACAATCACAGGCGGGCAGGGGTTGCTACCTGCCTCGTTGACTGCGTTGACCACAAAGTCGATAATGCCCTGCCTTCCCCGGGCCGGCGGCATCATACCGAGCCGTGTCATGTTCTCCGCACCACCACCCTTCGGCATGGCTATGATCCTGAGCTTGTCACCGGGCACAATATCCGTGTAGATGATGGCCGGTGTGTTGTCCTTTGTGTTCACCCGAGCAGAGTAGGGCTGTCTCACCATGGACTTCCGCAGATACCCCTTGTCATACGCTTCCCGAACGCCATCATTCACAGCGGTATACAAGTCTCCTCCAGCAATGTGCACCTCTTGCCCCAGCTCCAGGAAGACCACAGCCGCCCCACAGTCCTGACACAGTGGCATCCTCTCACTGGCCGCGATGTCGGCATTGCGCAGTATGACATCCAGCGCCTCACGCGCTGCGGGTGACTCCTCCTTCTCGCGGGCTTGCCTGAGGGCCACTACCACGTCCTCCGGCAAGAAAAAATTGGCCTCTTGAAAGAGGCGCGACACAGTCCTGGCTACCTCGTTTGCATCGATATCTCGCATGGTCGCTCTACTCCTCTGGCGGAATTGATCTCAGGTCGCGACAGCTTGCACCGGACACTTCCCTGCGGAAGCTAGCCTTCCGGCGCAGGCGGGATCAGCCCTGACTTCATCAGCAACTCTGTTATTTCCTTGGCTTCCCTTATCATCTTGTCCGCGCGCTGGGTCAACTCCTGCCGACTCAGCGTCTCACGGGCAACCCCCTGCTCTATGGCTTTCATACCCACCGCCACGGCTTCCCTGACGAAGACCTGCCAGTCGTCCATGGTAGGGATCACATAATCCTCGCTAAGACCATGGTCTTCGGCACAACCGGCCAGCTCATACGCGGCGGCTATGCACATCTCATCAGTAATCGTCCTTGCCTTGACATCGAGGGCCCCGCGAAAGATAGCCGGAAAGCCGATCGAGTTGTTGACCTGGTTCGGGAAATCAGACCTTCCTGTGGCCACGATCCTGGCTCCAGCCTCCTTGGCATCCCAGGGCCATATCTCGGGTATGGGGTTGGCGCAGACAAAGGCAACCGCATCCTTGTTCATGCCCTTGATCCATTCCGGCAGGATGGCATCTGGCCCTGATCTCGATAGCGCCACGCAGACGTCAGCGCCCTTCAGGGCCTCAGCAATGCCACCGCTCCTCTTCTCAGGATTGGTCTTCAGACAGAGGTCCCATTTGTAGGGATTCTCAACCTGCTTCTCTTCCAGATCCGACCTCCCTGCGTGCAGGATGCCCTTGCTGTCGACGAAAATCGTGTTCTCCGGTTTGAAGCCGTCAGCAAAGAGCACTCTCGAAATAGCTATGTTAGCCGCCCCAACCCCGATTATGGTCAGGCTGACTTCTTCTTTCTTCTTGCCCACCACCTTGAGGGCATTGACCAGGCCAGCCAGAGTAACCGCCGCAGTGCCCTGCTGGTCATCATGCCACACCGGGATGTCCATCTCCCGGCGCAACGTATCGAGAATGCGGAAGCACTTGGGGCTGGCAATATCCTCCAGGTTAATCCCACCAAACGACGGCTGAAGCCACTTCACTGCCTTGATTATCTCATCCGCATCCCTGGTATCCAGGCAAATGGCCACCGCGTCCACTCCCCCCAGGTACTTAAACAGAAGCGCCTTGCCCTCCATCACTGGCATACCTGCCTCTGGTCCGATATCGCCCAGCCCCAGCACACGGCTGCCGTCGGATACTACAGCCACGGTGTTCCACTTGTTGGTGTACTCGTACACCTTCTCCTTGTCTGCCTTTATAGCTTTGCAGGGTTCAGCTACGCCGGGTGTGTACCAGATGGCAAAGTCGTCGAGTGAGCGGACAACGCACTTGGGCACGCTCTGCATTTTCCCCTTGTAAAAAGGGTGCAGCCTCATAGCATTCTCAGCCGGCTTGCGTGCTTTGGCCAGCAGTTCCTCTTTTGTAGTCCTTCGCGACATGTGTCCCCCCTTCATGTCAGTCTGCGGTCTTATGCCTACATCACCGTCACTCCAGTTTGAAGGACACCGCCTGGCCACTATCTTCGGTCAGCAGTGCTCTTAGCTCGACTACCATCTCAGGGGTATCTATCTTCATGGGACACCGCACCTTGCACCTGCCACAGGTGAGACAGGTGTAAGCTACCGCAGCCCCCTTCTCGATATCCCCAGTGAGCAACGCTGCCCAGACAGCCCCGATCCCAGCGAAGTATCGGTCGCCAAAATGCCCCGCCGTCACGGCGAACACCGGGCACTCATACAGGCATCCCCCACACCTCAGGCAGTAGAGCGCCTGCCGCAACACCGGGTGCTTGGCCAACCTGGTCCTACCGGCGTCCATGAAGATGACGTGGAACTCCGCCGGACCATGCGCCCCGTAGGTGGTTACCTTCTCAATGTCTCCGGTCTTGCTCGGCCCGGACACAAGGCTCACATAGGACGGCACAGTGTAGTTGGCAAACCGCCATGTTACTTCAGCCACCTTGCACGCGTCGCCAAAAGTGGGCACCAGTTTCTCCATACCTACCAGCGCTATGTGCACCGGAGGAGCGCCGGTAGACAGGCGGATGTTGCCCTCATTCTCAATCAGGAACAGCGTTCCTGTATCGGCGGCAACCACGTTGGCACCGCTCATGCCGATATCCGCAGCGAAATACTTCTCCCTGAGCAGTCTCCGTGCAGTAGCCACCAGACTAGATATGTCTGTTGACAAAGTCTGCCCTGTAATCTTCGAGAACAGTTCGGCAACGTCTTCCTTGGGCACGTGAATTGCCGGTGAAGTTATGTGCATCGGCCTGGAGCCGAGCTTCTGAATGATGAACTCGCCCAGGTCCGTCTCATAGACTTCGTTTCCCTGCTTCTCCAGGTGCTCTCTCAGATCGATCTCCTCGGAGGTCATGCTCTTGCCCTTGACGATTAGTTTGCCCTTGCCCACGAGCCCGTCGATGATCTCTAGTGCATCCCTCGGCGTCCTGGCGATGTAGGCCTTCCCTTTGTTCTCCTCTATGGCCTCACACGCCTGCTGGGCGAGTTTCTCCATCTGCCCGATAGCGTTCTCCTTTATCTGCCTGACCTCCTCGGCCATCTGGTACGTGTGAGGAAACTTTTGCAGGGCGCTGCGGATATTCGCCCGGTAGCTCTTGATGGCGCGCGATAGCGCCAGCCCTATCCTCTCGTTGTGGGCCGCGTTCATTATCTGCTTCTTGTAGTCCTTGAAAACCGCCATCTCTGTGTATGTGTCACATGGCCATGGCCACGACCTGGGCTAGATCCAGTACCTGCACGTTGTCCGCCTTGACTTCCTTCAGGCCGGCCTTCAACTGCATGATGCATCCGGGGCACTGAGTGACGATCATCTCAGCCCCGGTACCGGTCAATTCCCTGACCCGGTTCACCGCCAGAATGTGGCTCAGCTCCGGAAAGACCGCTTCGAAACCACCCCCACCCCCGCAGCACGTCGACCATTCCCCACAGGTCCACTCAGGCTCAACAAGCTCGATCCCCTCGATCGACTTCAAGATGCGGCGTGGCTCCTCGATTAACCCCAGGTAGCGGCTCAATTGACACGGGTCGTGATAAACGATCCGCGCTTGCCTGGGAAACCTCAATCTTGCCGAGTCGACCCTCTCCTGGACAACCTCCACAAAATGCCTCACCTCTATGTCATATCCCGGCACGCAGTCTGCCACCAGCTTGCGCAAGGTATATGTACAAGAGGGAACGATGCCGATGACCCTTTTCACTCCGAGTGACTTGAGCTTGTCGTACACACGCCGGGCATTCTCAGCAAACTCCCTTCGCATTCCGGCGTAATGCAGCAGTCCGCCGCAGCATGGCTCATCCTCGGCAAGATATCCCACTTCAACCCCCAGCTTGCTCAGCACCGCCACCGCGTCCACCAGTGGCTGGGCATCAGATGGGCTACTCTTTGACATCACCTTCCGATACACCCCGCCCAGGTCAACACCGATCTTCTTCTGAAGACTGGCAATGCCCATCGGCAACTCGGCACCGATCCTGCTCTTGTCCATGCTCCGAATCAGCGAACTGAGGGCCTCCAGCTCGCCAGCATACTGATACCCACAACCAGCAAAGAATACGGTGCCTGACCGCGTGGGAAGGCTGAGGTCTTTGGCCCACTTCGCCCCGGATGCTTTCGGGGCGCCTATTATATTATTCCTGGTAAGGATGTTGTCGCCAATGTAAGCCAGTCCAGGGGGGATAACGTCCTTCGGCTTCTTACTCACCTTGCCGCACTCTCTTCACTCGCTTGCGCCCGGTCCTAGAAGGGCGCGGCTATGTTTACTTCCGCGCCGACCTGTCTCAGCTCTTGTACCACCTTGTGGTAGATGGGCACCTCTTCCCTGTTCTGCTCATAGAGCTCGAACTCCTTCTCCCCGTGAATGAATATCCTGTCCCTGCCAGCAGCTTTCTCCGAGTTCTTGAGTATGTTTATGTACTCGTCCATTAGGCCGCAGAACACAGTCTGGTCGATGAACGCATCTACCCTCATGGCCCCGAAGAAGTGCGAGACCTTGGCGGGTGACTCCTTACTGGGGTAGGTGTTGGGCCCAAACAGGCTGCCGGAGAGTACCCCGCACATTATGTCCACTGCAAGGCACAATCCGTACCCCTTGTGGCCACCCCCCTCCTCGCCCGCACCACCCAGCGGCAACAACCCACCGCCTTTCTTATCAGCCCAGTTGGCCAGCACCCTCGGTATGTCCTGGGTGGCACGCCCCAGCTCGTCTGTCGCCCATGTGAGGGGCATGGTCTTGCCTTCCCGCCCGTAGACCTCAACCTTTCCCCTGGGAACAGTGGACGTCGCCATATCCAGCACAAACGGGCGCTCCTTGCCCGCAGGCACAGCAATCGAAATGGGGTTCGTACCGAGCACAGCATCCTTGCCGTGAGTCGGCACCACAAGCGGAGCCGTATTGGTCAGCGACAGTCCGATGAGCCCGTGCTCCAGCGCCATCATCGAATAATAACCGGCAATCCCGTAGTGGTTCGAGTCACGGACAGCAGCGAAGGCCACATTGTTCTTCAACGCCTTGTCGATAACCATCTGCATGACCCTGTAGCCTGCGACCAGTCCCAACCCATCTCCGGCAGATATGAGCAGCGTATTCGGCGTCTCCTTCACGATCTGCAGCAGGGTGACCGGCTTCATCACACCCGCCTTCAGTCCATCGGTGTACCTCTTCAGCCTCTGGAGTCCGTGTGAGTCCACACCCCTTTGATCTGCAGCGATTAACACATCAGCCGCTATTCGGGCGTCTTCCACCGGCACTCCAAACTTGCTGAAAACACTGACGGTGAACTCTCGCAGAGTGTCAACCTTTATTCTGACGTATTCTTCCACTTGCCTTCCCCCGGTAAAACATTATGCAACGGCTGTCGCCACCAAGAACACGGCGGGCTGCTCAGCCAGCATCAAATCCTGAGCAACCTGGCTATGTCGCTGGGCTTGTCAGCCACCGGCACTCCAGCGGCTTCAAGGGCCTCGACCTTGGACTGCGCCGTGCCAACGTTGCCCATGACAATGGCACCGGCATGCCCCATCCGTTTCTCCGGCGGCGCTGACCTCCCGGCAATGTACGCCACCACGGGTTTCGGATACTTCGTCTCAATGATATACTGGGCGGCCAGTTCCTCTGCCTTGCCTCCCACCTCACCGACAAGGACTACCCCCTTCGTCTGCTCGTCTTCACGGAACATATCGAGCAACTTGATGAAGTCCAGCCCGACGACCGGGTCACCCCCGATTCCCACACACGTGCTCTGGCCCAGGCCCGCGTCGGTGATGTGCCAGGCAATCTCGTACGCCAGGGTTCCACTCCTGGAGGCAATACCCACGCAACCGGGCTTGAAAACGTGGCTCGGCATGATGCCCACCTTGGTCCGCTCCGGCACATTTATAATGCCGGGAGTGTTTGGCCCCACGATGATGGTACCCTTCTTCTCGGCCCTGGATATGAACCCAATCGTATCTCTCTGCGGAATCAACTCGGTAATAACCACGACCGTCCTCAGTCCTGCCTCGATCGCTTCGTTGACCGCGCCCGCGGCAAAGCGTGCCGGAACCAGTACGATGGAGGTATTGGCACCGTCCTGGGCAACAGCCTCGGCAACCGTATTGTATACCGGCACACCGTAGACCTCCTGGCCTCCTTTCCCCGGCGTCACTCCCGCAACCACCTTGGTGCCGAAACGCAACATCGCTTCTGCGTGGAACCGTCCCTCGTTCCCTGTTATGCCCTGTACTATTACCCTCGATTGTCCATCGACTATGCTTCTCAAGCTACCCACCTCGCGACTCACAATTTCAGCACTTCCCTGGCCGCTGTCTCCATGTCAGGGTAGATATTCAACCCAGCCCGCCGGAGTATGGCCATCCCCTCCGCCTCGTTTGTCCCCATCAAGCGTACGGCGATCGGCTTCCTCACCGCTGATTCAGCCAGACCCTCTACCAAGCCCTCCGCCACTACGTCACACCTGGTTATTCCGCCCAGGATATTGACCAGCACCGCCCTCACTTCCGGCTTCGCCATCACCAGCAACAGTCCCTTCTTGATGAGCTCTGTCCGTGCCCCACCCCCAATGTCCAGGAAATTGGCAGGCCGGCCCCCAAAATGATGCACCAGGTCCATGGTCGCCATTACCAGGCCCGCCCCATTCCCAATGATCCCTATATCGCCATCCAGTTCTACGTAGGAAAGGCCATCGCGCCTGGCCTCGGCCTCTCTTGGGGTATCCTCCGCCCGATAGGACTTCCTGCCCTCGAACTCCGGGTGTCTGAACAGTGCGTTATCGTCTATTATCATCCTGGCATCAGCCGCCATGAATTCTCCGGTCGCGGTCTTGACGGCGGGATTTAGCTCGACCAGCTCGGCATCGTAATCTAAGGCGGCTTGGTACAGGTTCGCCGCGACTGCGGCGAGCCGACCTATGTCGGCCTCCTCGATCTCACCAAGGCGGTGTAGCATACCTTCAGCCGACCTCTGGCTGAAACCCTGTTCAGGGTCCACCCATTCCCTCAGTATTTTCTCCGGCGTTGCCTGGGCGATTTCCTCGATATCCACCCCACCGCTGGTGGAAAGCAAGACAATGTACCTCCTGGCCTGCCTGTCTATCGTCACAGAGGCATAGAACTGACGGCAGATGTCCAGCTTCTCTTCAACCAGCAGACTGCCCACAGACGCCCCCTTGATGGTACTGCCGATAAGCCTCGAGGCCACCTTTCTCGCCTCGTCCGGGTCGTCAGCAAACAGTATGCCACCTGCCTTCCCCCTCCCAGAGACCAGGACCTGCGACTTGAGAACCACGGGCTTGCCGATTTCTCTGGCCACGGTCTCAACCTCGTCCGGACTGCTGGCCACCCGGCCCCTGGGAGCAGCTATCCCGTAGTTACGCAGGATGTCCTTCGCTTCAAACTCGAATAACTTCAATTCGCTCTAACCCCCGTACTACCCCTGTGGCTCGACCAGCTCTATCAGGGCCTTGGTCCCCTTCGGGTGCAAAAAGGCAATCTTGTTGTTGCCCGCGCCTATCCTCGGCTTCTTGTCGATCAAGGCCACGCCCGCCTGTTCCAGTGTCTGCAAGGCACTCTCAATGTCATTTACCTGAAGGGCCAGGTGATGGAGACCTTCACCCCGGGCCCGAATGTGCTTGGCAATTGGTCCCTCAGGATCGGTTGACTCCAGCAACTCGATCCTAGTATCGCCCACTGGTATGACGGCCACCTTTACCTTCTGGTCTTCCACCATCTCGATCTCTTTCACTCTGAGCCCAAGCGCCTCAATGTAAGGCTTAGCCGCTTCCTCGATACTGTTCACAGCAATGCCAATGTGGTTTACCTTGACTATCACTGCCGCTGCCCTCCTACGCTGTCCTCTATAAACTTGACGATCTCGGCCAGGGGCGTGCCTGGGCCAAAGACCCGCGCCATGCCAACCTCCATCAGCTTCGGTATGTCCTTTTTCGGTATGATCCCTCCGCCGATCACCAGAATATCCTTGCCGCCCTTGTGGCGGATCAAGTCGATCGTCTTGGGGAACAGGGCCATGTGTGCTCCTGAGAGGCAGCTCAGGCCAACCACGTCGACGTCTTCTTGAATAGCCGCATCAGCAATTTGCTCCGGTGTCAAACGCAAGCCGAGGTAGATGACCTCCATGCCAGCATCCCTCAAGCCGCGAGCTATCACCTTGGCCCCACGATCGTGACCGTCCAGACCAGGCTTGGCTATCAAGACCCGAATCTTCTTGTCCATGGACATCCCCTGCTTCTATACTATGCTCGGCTCTCTGTACTCGCCGAAAGCCTTCCTCAAAGCGTCGCTTATCTCCCCGACGGTGGCGTAGGCCTTCACCGCGTCGATAACAGCAGGCATGATATTCTCTTCGCTCTTTGCCACCTCAAGCACCCTCTCCAGTGCTTCATCTACTCGCCGGCTGTCCCTTTCATTCTTCAGCTTCCGCAGTCTCTCAATCTGCCTTCTCTCCGTTTCCTCCCCAATCTCGAGGGTCTCCGGCAACTGTTCCTCCGTGGTCGCATACTTGTTGACACCAACAATGATCAGATCACCAGCGTCAACCGCCCTCTGGTAGTCGTAGGCCGAGTTCGCAATCTCCCTCTGGACATAGCCTTTCTCGATTGCCTTCAAGGCACCGCCCATATTGTCAATCTCAGCTATATACTCCATGATCTTGGCTTCGAGCTGATTGGTCAACCACTCCACATAGTAAGAGCCGCCAAGCGGATCCACCGTGTCGGCTACCCCACTTTCTTCAGCAATAATCTGCTGAGTCCTCAGGGCTACTTGCACCGCCTGCTCGCTGGGAAGGGCCAGCGCCTCATCGAAAGAGTTGGTGTGCAGGGACTGGCACCCACCCAGCACCGCCGCCAGAGCCTGAAGAGTGACCCTCACTATGTTGTTCAACGGCTGCTGCGCCGTAAGGGTGAAGCCATCGGTCTGGACGTGATATCTCAGCATCATGGACCTCGGACTAGTGGCGCCAAACCTCTCCTTCATGATCCGGGCCCAGCTCCGCCGCAGCGCCCTGAACTTGGCTACCTCTTCCAGGATGTTTGTGTAGGCAGCAAAGAAGAAAGAGAAGCGCGGTGCAAAGGAGTCCACCTCCATCCCGCGGTCGATCATGGCCTGAACATAGGCGATGCCGTTTGCCAGTGTGAAGGCCGCTTCCTGAGCCGCGGTGGCCCCAGCCTCCCTCATGTGGTAGCCACTGATGCTTATCGAGTTCCATTGCGGCATGTTCTCAGCGCAGAAAGCGCACAGGTCGGTCACCAACCGCATAGACGGCTTCGGGCCGAAGATATAGGTGTTCCTGGCTATGTACTCTTTCAACACGTCGTTCTGGACGGTCCCGTTGAGCTTGCTTCTGTCCGCCCCCTGTTTCTCCGCTGCCGCGATGTACATGGCCAGTAGAATTGGCGCCGTGGCGTTTATCGTCATGGAAGTGCTTACATCGGCAAGAGGTATTCCGTCCCAGAGACGCTCCACATCCTGAAGCGAATCGACGGCCACACCACACCTGCCTACCTCCCCGGCGGCCAGCGGGTGATCAGAGTCATAGCCCTCTTGTGTCGGCAGGTGAAAGGCGACACTGAAACCGGTCTGTCCTTGCTGGTAGAGGTATTTGAAGCGCTCGTTGGTCTCCTCAACTGTACCGAACCCGGCATACTGGCGCATGGTCCACAGTCTGCCTCGATAGCCGGTCGGCATTATGTGTCGCGTGAAAGGGTACTCTCCAGGCAGACCCAATGCCTCCTCAGTCGCCCCTTCTGCGTCAGCCGGGCCGTATACCCTCTTGACCACAAGACCATCGACAGTCGTCCTGAACTCCAATTTCCTCTCGGTCATCTTCTTCTCTGTCATCTCGTCTCCCGCAAATAAGATCAAAGCTACCAGCTATTGACTGGTAGCTTTTCACTGTCCGGCAGAACTGCTATCCAGAATGACTCAGTCTCTTTTCTTCTGTTTGCTGCCCTGACAAACTCCGGTCTTTGCTCAGGGCTTGTATCGAGAATCGCTGCCTTTGCAGGGCCACCAGCCAGGATTCTGCCCCTCACGAGACCGGACATCAACTGAAGTCTCCCTGGTTTGGCCGAAGGCGTAGCAACTATGTGAGCGATGCCCCCCTTCAGAAGCAAAGTTTAGCATTTACCAAGCGTCAATGTCAATTTCGGCCACAGACGCATCGTTCGGGAAACTGCCTGGACCCCTCCTGTGTATCTCTTGCACCGGGGCGCTCGGCAGTATAGGGGTCCGGCCCCAGATCAGCAACTTCGCATCGTGGACTACGATACATGCCGTCAGGCTCAGAAAGAACCCGTCATCAGCAAGATCACACCCTTCGGCAGAAGTCGGCAAGGTCTCTAACCACCGACTCTCCCGTTTCTACGCCTCTCCTGTCCAGGTAGAACGCTCTTATGCCAAGTTGCCCGGGCACGACGAAATCGAAATACCGGTGATCGCCCACGTGCACCATTTCTTCTGGCTGGACGCCAAGTGCACGGCAGACCTCCAGATAGACGTCGGGCGTCTTCTTCACCATGCCGAAGTCGGAGGTGGAGGAAAACACGCGAGTGAAGTACCCCTTGAGACCAGCCGCGCCGAGCTCCACGTCGATGAACTCTCTGGTAGCATTCGAGGTCACTATAAGCTGATACCCTTCTGTCAGCTTCTCTAGAGCCTCAATTGCGTCAGGGAAAGGGCCTGCCTCACGCCTGAAGCCCTCCAGAAGCTCCCTCCACCCATCCCCCAACCCAAAGTAGTCGAACCAGTACCGGATGTCGTACCACTCCACCCTTCCCTCTCCCACCCTGTCGTACTCCCCGAACACGTACTCCTTCGCCTCGTCCAGTGACACGCCATTGAGCCGGGAGTACAGGCTGGGTATACCCTCACCCCAAACGAGTTCGGCGTAGCGATCCCGCGTCAGGGTGCCGTTCATGTCGAAGGACACAACTTTGGTGCGACGCTGCATGCCAAGCCCAAGCACATTGAGCCAAAATAGCCAGGATGAAGCTTGCCAAAACCAGTTGCGATTGTATACAATGTATGCTTGTGCCATCAAGCCCATCCACTCAACAAAGCGCGGCACAAATTTGCGAAGGAGGGAAGGTGATTGAATGCGCTAGGTACACATCTGCTGTTGGAACTCAAAGACTGTAACCGGGAGGTACTAGACGACTTGGCTTTGCTCCAGAACGTTCTGGTTAGTGCTGCTGAAGAGGCAGGGGCTACTGTACTAGCGAAGCACTTTCACCACTTCGCTCCGCAAGGAGTCAGCGGCGCAGTACTGATAGCTGAGTCCCACCTCACAGTGCACACGTGGCCTGAGCACGGCTACGCAGCATTAGACATATTCACCTGTGGAGACAAAGTCAACGCCGAGCTGGCAGCACAGATTCTGATAGACAAGCTGCAGAGCAAGGATCCCGCCATTATGAACATCAGAAGAGGAGTCCTGGTAGAACAGCCGGTGTAGGTCGCGAAAAATCATGGAAGACTCGGACCCTAGTTTATGGTTTACAGATACTATTAACCCGAACTTCGTGCAGTTGCATCGAGTCCGGGATAGTGTCTACTCGGGGAAGACGTCGTTTCAGTCGGTGCAGATCATCTGCACCAGCAGCTTCGGCAGATGCCTCGTCCTGGATGATAAGATCCAATCTGCCGAGGCGGACGAGTTCATCTATCACGAGGCCCTGACCCACCCGGCCATGGTGTTGCATCCGCAGCCGGAGGCAGTGTTCGTAGCGGGTGGTGGCGAGGGAGCAACGTTGCGGGAGATACTGCGCTACCGTTCAGTGCAGCGCGTGGTGATGATCGATATCGATCAGGAGGCAGTGGACCTGTGCCGTCGCTTCCTACCAATGCTTCACCAGGGTGCCTTCGAAGACGGCAGGGTGGAACTGCTGCATCTTGATGCCAGAGACTATCTGGCCAGGTCGAACGACAAGTTCGATGTGATCATCATCGACCTCACTGAGCCAGTCCAGGGTGGTCCAGCTTGCCTGCTATACACCCGGGAGTTCTACAGCCTGGTTCGAGAGAGACTTGGCCCAAAGGG
>Ga0180301_10001202_pt1 | contig 20309 bp, 22 predicted proteins | sample GuaBasSediGuay16_FD_121797 | JGI IMG/M metagenome (GOLD analysis project Ga0180301, IMG submission 121797) | Subseafloor sediment microbial communities from Guaymas Basin, Gulf of California, Mexico - Guay16, Core 4569-2, 12-15 cm | ecosystem: Environmental > Aquatic > Marine > Hydrothermal...
ACTCTCCCCGTCTCAGCATCTATCCATATAACGTCTCCTTCCTCCACGCCTCTTGCTAACAGTTCTTGTGTTATCGTAGCATCGACACTCAGCGTTTTCTTCTCATCAGTCGTCTGTAGAGTTATCGTCGCTCCTACTGGAATTTGCTGATAGGGATTATAAGGATGTTTCCCTAGCTTTATCTCTAAGCGTTCAACCATTCCTTCATAAACTCTTCTAAATTCATGAATTCTAACTCCAATAGCTTTTCTCATGGCCTGCATTAATACCTCGGTTTTCTTTATCTCTGAAGAGTATATCTCCGATCCCGAAAGAGACATAAACGGAGTATCTTCGCCCAACTCTTTAGCTATGGCTATAGCGAGAGCAGTTTTTCCTGTACCAGGAGGCCCTGCTAGAAGTATTGCTCTTCCGGCCATCTTTCCCTGTTTTATCATTTCAACGATGATACCAGCTGCTTCTCGAGCCTCTTCCTGTCCTACTAAGCCGTCAGCTATGGGAAGGGCTTTGCCGTTTTTTAAGCCTAAACCTTTTATATGGCTATGTGCGCCTATCCTCTCAAATTTGGTAATGACCACCATAGAACCACCTTTTCCATATTTTATTGATTGAGCATAAATTTTTCGGCGATAGTGTAGGTGTGGAATAAGCGTTATAATTATAAGTTACTTTGATTATGAAGGCAAGAGATTATGATAATGTTCGTTTATATACTATGTGTAGCTTTGGTAAATTTTGTAATTGGCATGATATTTCTCTCTTCAGTTTCATTGAGTAATCCATTTTCTACATATCTTTGGATTCTACAATTTTCTCTCGTTAATTATGGTATATCTTCGATCCTCTTTTCTCTGATGTCATTTCACATTAAGAAGAACGAGTATAAACACGATATGCCCTTTAAGGAAATGGTTCTGAAAACTATTTCTAACATTCATAATCTAGCTTTAATAAGCTTTGTCGGTTATGTCTTGATATACACTATATTCTTTTCACCTATATATTTCATCTCCATGGCTTCCTTCACAATTTCGGAATATCGAGGATTCGATACTATAAACGAGGGGTTTAAACAACTTTTTAGAAGAAGGAAGTTCTTCGTATATACCGTTCCCTATATCGTAGCTGGATTATTCATAGTAGCGGTTTTTGTCTTCTCTCTAAGATATATCCCAGAGATAGATGCTGTAAATTATCCATTTATCCTGTCTACTGCTATTGCCGCTCAATGGATTTTCCATAGCATTGCGTTAAGAAAAACTGTAGAGGAGTACATTAATTGGGGTTTAAAAATCTGTGTATTCTGTGGCTCTCAGGTTCCAATAGAAGCTCGCTACTGCGGTAGTTGTGGAAATAGATTAAGAAGCTAAGGAAACCATGTAGATTCTTCGTCATCGGAAATTATTAAATCCTCACACAATAAACCCGTGTCAACTAGCTTGAAAACCCATTTATTACGTTTAAAAAACCATACAGCTACTACTGCCTCTCTATTCTTATACTTCTTGAATGGCTCGAGAAAGCGGGCAAGCTTAGCTATCTGTTCTTTCCGAACTTTTATTTTTCTCCTAGATGTTCCTTTCACTTCAAACGCGACTATTCTATCCTCTCTATTATTGACTAAGAAGATATCGGGAAAAGCTGTATCTAATTTGATAGGGGCCCTGCTTCCACTAACCGGTATTCTGAATACATAGTTGCCTTCTTTTTTAGAAAGCAGTTGGACCAATTTTCTTTCAACATAGTATCCACGAGCCTTCGATTTCGACATATCCCTCGGTAAAATTAATTTAACTTGAGGTACATAAATCAAGTGAATGAAGAAAGTTATGCCGTCTGAAAGATGAAGACTCCTGGGGTAACTGACACTTAATCTTCTCTTACAAATTTTCAATAAAACTCGTCATAGAATAAATGGTAACTGTAGAACATAAGCTACAGCAGATGTTGCTAACGGTATTACTAGGTTATCTTCTATTGATAAGAGCTCAGCTAGAGTAGCTACTAGCGATAAAGTAATTGCAGAGAGCAAATTAAGTTTAAAAAATATCAGTATAGAAAAAAATGAAATAAACGCTGCTATAGACCCTTCCATCGTTCCATCAGTTTTAGGTATTGCATGTCTTCCTATTGTAGCACCAAATACAGCTGCGGCAGGATCTACTATCATTAGAGCAAGGATACCGTATATCACGTAGTTTTCGAATAAAATGTTTGAAATTAAAACTCCTATTATTCCATGAGTTACTCCTATATATCCTCCTATTCTTTCGTAACTTCTTTCCATTCTATCTATATAATCATTAAAATGATCTTCAAGTTTTCTAATTTTTTCCTCATATTCCAAAGATTTTGAAACTAAAGATTCATCTGCTGGCAGTATCTTTAGTAAATCTTCTATAAGCTTTCTCCGTTTTTCTTGCAGTATATTCTTAAGCTCTATTCGTATTAGAGGCCTCTTTATCTGGATCGCATTTATAGTTGTTGCTATAGCTGCGAGAATAGAATAATATACAGATGGCGAAAATCCATTTTTAAAAAATACACTAAACGGTAGAGGTAAGTAGGGGAGGAGTAGGCCTAGACAAAATGTGACGTGTAGTAATTTACGATATATTGCTATTTTAGGTTCTGGCGTACTTCTTTTTATCATTCAACGCCCTGTTAACGGTATTTTATATATCTATAACTCCTTCTTCTGATATCATAAATACTGTTTCTTTTTCCGCATGCTTAGGCGAGTCTATAATTCTAGCTATTCTTTTGCCTTCTCTACTCTTTTTAATCCATATTCTATAGGTACATCCATGTGCCACGACATGCCCTCCGACAGGTCTAAGCGGATTTCCGAAAAATACATCCGGACTCGCTAGCACATGATTCGTGACTACGACTGCTACATCGTAGAGACTTGCTAAACGCATCAACTGGCTTAAATGCTTATTCAACTTTTGCTGCCGCATAGCTAGATTTTCTCGACCAGGATACTCAGCTCTAAAGTGAGTTACAAGACTATCGACTACTACTAAACGTATATTTTCCTTTTCCACTATCTTTTTAGCTTTATCAACAAGCAACATTTGATGATCTGAATTATAGACACGAGCATAGATTATGTTTTCCAACACTGTATCAGGGTCCAATCCTCTGTATTTAGCTATCTGGACTATCCGCTCGGGTCTAAACGTACCTTCTGTGTCTAAATATAAAGCCTTGGCATTCAATCCTCCTTTCTCTCTAGGCAGTTGGACCATCACACTTAACTGGTGTGCCAGTTGAGTTTTTCCAGCTCCAAATTCTCCTATAAACTCCGTTATAGCTTTCGTCTCTATACCTCCTTCTAGAAGCTCATCAAGAGCTCTTACACCAGTACTTATGTATGAAATATTTTTTCGTTCTTCATAATATTCTTTAGCCGTTATGAAGTACCGTCCACGACCTAGCAGTTTTTGAGCTTCCATCACTATATTTCTAGCTCTATCCTCAGAGCCTATTATAGCTGCTAGTTCATGAGCCGACGCATAGGCGATATCTTTGATGGAGTAATAACCAGCATTTCTCAATTTTTCCGCTGTTATCCTCCCGACACCACTAATGTCTTCCAGTTCATATTCTACCGTTTCCTCTGTTTTTTCTTCTAATTGTTCAAACATTTCCTCGTATTCGTCTTCTGGTGGAATCTCCTTTACAACTTTTTTGGATCTTTTAGGCATAGTATAACACTGTATTCTATCACATACGGTACATTTTTATGTTTTTCGTACATCGCTTTCAAGCTTATCGAGGCTATAGTAACTGATATTAGCTAGCTTTAATCTCTACGATACGTGTTCCTCACCAGGATAGAGGAGAAAATGCTTAGCGGTAATATGGGAGAAGCTGTACAACTAGCTGCTAGAATAGTTGTAAAGATAGGTGATGTTTTAGGTGCTGAAAGGTTGGTAACAATCGAAGATGCCCATATTTCCGGTATTTCTTTTAAAAATATCGGAGATTCCGGTCTTGAATTTTTAATGATGCTAGTAGAGAAAAATGCAAAGTTCAAAGTTCCAACAACTATTAATCCAGCTGGGTTTGATTTTAAAAAATGGAGTAAAATGAAGATAGATAGCTATTTCTTAGAGAAACAAAAGAGAGTTATAGATTGCTTAGTTAAAATGGGCGCTAAACCGATACTTTCATGTACACCATACGAAGTAAAAAGGATAAAATATGGACAACACATCGCATGGAGTGAAAGCAATGCTGTACTATATGCGAACAGCGTTATAGGAGCACGAACAAATCGGGAAGGAGGGCCTCTAGCTATTTTCGAGGCTATTATTGGTCGCGCTCCTTATACCGGTCTCCATCTAAACGAAAATAGATTACCTAATGTATTAGTGCAAATTTCGGATATCAAAGAGAAAGTGTCTCCTGCACTAGTCGGATATGCTCTAGGTATGATTGTTAAAAAGGGAGTTCCCTACGTTAAAAATTTCTATTTTAAAGATTTAAACGAAGTAAAGCTTTTCTTAGCAGCTGTGGGAGCTTCAAGCTCTATAGGACTAGTGTTACTGGAAGGGATTTCACCGGATCTTTTAAGAAATCGAAGAAGAATACGAAAAATAAAATTGAATAAAGTAGAAATAACTAAGGACGACTTAGAAAATGCTTACTCGAAAATATCTAGAGAATTGACAAATGTCGACGCCTTCCTCCTTGGATGTCCTCATCTCTCTGCAGAAGAATTAGAAAAAATACATGGTTTTCTTCGTAAAAGAAATGTGGAAAAAAGGTTGATCTTATTTACATCTAGACAAGTTATAGAGGAAAATAGCAAGATTGTAGAAGAGTTAGAGAATAAAGGTGTTGAAATCTATGGAGATACTTGTATGGTCGTTTCAGATATTAGAAAGATGGGTATTAAACGGCTTATTTTGGATTCCGCTAAAGCTGCTTACTATTTAACAGCTCAAGGCTACGAAGTATCACTCCTAGATCGTGAGGAAATACTTAGAATAATCTCAGGTGAGTAAAGTGAAGATTAAAGCTCGTACAATCGTAGAAGGGCAAGTAGAAGGTAAAGCCTTAATTTCGAAAGATCCCATATCTTTCTACGGCGGTGTTGATCCTGAGACAGGAATTGTCCGAGAGAAGGGGCATTCTTTAGAAGGAGTATCAATAGCGAATAAAATCTTAATATTTCCATATGGCAAGGGAAGTACTGTAGGCTCGTATGTGATTCTAGCTCTCGCAAAGAATAATGTTGCGCCAAAGGCTATAATTAATTTAGAAAGTGAACCAATAATAATAATAGGATGCATCTTAACAGGTATACCTCTTGTGGATAGGCCGGAAAAGAATATTTTCGATATAGTCAAAGATGATGATAACGTAAAGGTTATCGCGAGAAAGGATAGTGCATATATACTCGTGTCGAGAGATAAATTTCGTGAAAAATTGTAGAGAACTTGTTAAGCTAGAGGAGGAAATTAAAAAATGTACTAAATGTCCCTTGCATGCTAGTCGTAAAAACGCCGTTCCTGGCGAAGGAAATCCTGAAGCCATTATAATGTTTATAGGAGAAGCTCCTGGCAGGAATGAAGATTTGGAAGGACGCCCATTTGTCGGAGCTGCTGGTCGTTTACTTACCAATTTAATAGAAAACATAGGGTTAAGGCGAGAAGACGTCTATATAACCAACGTTGTAAAATGTAGACCTCCAAACAATAGAGATCCTAAACCCGAGGAAATAAAAGCATGCTCACCTTATTTAGATAGACAGATTAATTGTATCGCTCCTCGAATAATAGTGACTTTAGGTAGGCACAGTACAAAATACTTACTTGAGAAAAATGGATACAATTTTAGATCTATATTGAAAATACATGGAAAAATCTACAATATTAAAATAGGATATATCGATATAAAGCTAATTCCCACGCTTCATCCTGCAGCTGCTCTATATAATCCTAGATTTGTGAAAATTCTAGAAGAGGATTTTAATAGGATTAAAAATGAGATTAGAAAAATAGGTAAGGAAGAAGAAAAGATTGGTTTAGAAAAATTCTTTTAAGGTGATTCTATGAACTCATACCGGTATATAGAAAAGAGAATAAACATCATAGTAGAGCTTATAAAGGGATTGGATAGCTTCCGTGCGGGAGCTCCCAGGAAGAGCATATCTAAGCTTGAAGAAATGTATACTTCGCTGAAACTTAGAAATCCTCCATATAAATGGAAGGAACTCGCTCAAGATTTAAAGAGCATTTTAGATATTCCTAAATCTCATCCCGGTTATAAAAAACTTGTAAATATTCACCAAGTAGCCAGCTTTCTATCGTATGCTAGTATAGGGACACTTATCCTTAGTCTCTACTTTGCCTTTAGAGAAGAAATTATATCATTCCTTTACGCATTTGCTGCTACTTTTATCGTGACAAACATCTCGTTTATCTTAAGGATATATGAAGCACATATATTGTCACAAATTTTTAAAGAAAAATCAGATATACTAGAAGAAAAAGGAAGAAAAATAAAAGAGATGATTAATTATCTCTTAGTTTTACTGAGGAGGGAGTTGAGGAAAATTCGTCGTCATCAAAGGGGAATAGAGCTAAATTTATACCAAGTGGATTACGACAATATACAAGTCGTCAAGAAACCATCATTCTTGAGAAATACATATCTGGTTAAAGTTCAATAAATTCATCTTCAAATTTTGAGGTAAGGACTTGTTCTATTTTCTTAACCGTACTTTCCCCTATTCCATTAATTCTCCTACTCCATAGTCGGTAGTTGTTTAATGCATTTAAAGGCGTTCCAAATTTTTTCAGAATACTTATAGCTTTACTTCTACCTATGAGAGGTAATCCTGCAAGGAAGAATATTTGTTGTTCTTGTACTGTAACAAACTTCTTTACCGGACGTACTGTGATTTGGCGTGCTTCTCCTACCTGCTCTTGTCGTGCTATAAAATATAGTAGAGAAGCTGTAGTTCGAGCGTCAAGTGTAGGAATCACAGATATGCCATTCCTAGCTAAAGCAGCTAAGGCTCCCAACACGCTATTAACGTTTATCCTAGAAAATTTTTTAATTATTCCGAGATATCCTTCTAGGACTAGTATTGGCCTTACGTAAACTTCTTTGAGAGCATAAACTTGTTCGAATAGATTACGCCGTGTTAACGTCTCAACGAAATCTACAACTGTTTTTCTTTCAACTGCCACATCTTCCGATAAGACATAGTCTCCAACTTCTAATTTTTTAATCTCAATTTCAGTTTTTAACTCCTTGAGAATTTTTAAGATTTGACGGGCAAAATTTGCTTCTCGTGAGTCTACGATTATTTTAACGTTTCTCATGATCATACCTCATGCATTCCCTACAAATGTATTCAGCTCCAACTTTCACTGAGCAGTCCTCACATATAAGTCTCTCACACTTCTTGCAATATCCAATAGAAAGATAAGTTCCACAGATTTCGCATAATGCCATTTCACAAGCGAGACAAATGTTCTTGCTCTTGTTGAAATCATATGAACATACAACTCTACCACATATTTTGCATACATTAACTACTTTAACGCTATTTCCACAGATTTCGCATTCCATAACTTTAGAAAACTTTAAAAGGAGATTAAAATATTAACTTGTGGCTTTCATCGACACTGAAAGTTCTGGTGATATCGTTGGCACTAAAGATTGATGCTAAAGATGCACGCATCATCTATGTGTTTAAAATTTTGAAAAATAATGGCGTAATATCTGTGCGAGAATCAGCTATTCATAAAATTTTCTACTACTTATCCAAGAATAAACTAAGCGTTAAGTTTGATTTTTGGGAAGATAGAAAATTTTCTTACGAAATAAGAGAAAGATTAGAGAAACTAGTCGAAAAGGGATATCTCAAAAAAATATATTTTGTAGAGCATCTGGGTGGCGTATATACGCCGGTATATTTGTTAACGGAAAAAGGATCGAATTTTTTAGAAAAACGAGGTAGGATAGCCAAAAAAGACATGAAGATTATTGAAAAAATAGTAGGAGATATTATCAAAAAAATCAGGAGTAAAAAAGGAAAGAAGATGCGATAGACTAAAATATCAAGTTAGTCAAGTATCAGCGAGAGGTGTCTTGTTTGAGGAAAGGCTCTTTAATAGCGATAATAGCTACGATTATTGCCATAATACTTTACTGGACTCCTTTACCTAGTATAGGGGGAGTAATTATAGGTGGTTATCCTTGGGTGGCTCCTGAAGCTGCAAAGCCTGTTTTTATAGGAATTGGAGTTATAGCTACTGTTGCCTTGCTAACTTTGAGTGCTTTAACATTCTATTTCTCAAAGAAAATAGAAGAGATAGAGAAATATTCTGAATCTCAAGCTGAAGTTCCAGCACCTCCAGAGATGGAATATCCCGGTGATAGAGGTGTTTCAGGCTTCAATTCGTCTGAAGAAGTTGAAGAAGAGTATGATTTCTAAATCGGTGATTAGGTGTTAGTATGGCTTGAAGCTCTTACGGCAAAACAAGCGCTACTCATGTCTAAGATCGCGAAAGCTTTAATCGAAAGAGAATGTGAAATCCTAGTTACGACGCGGAAGTACGACTATACTACCGGTATATTTGACCTCTATGACCTGCCCGCTATTATGGTTGGCGAATATGGAGGGGAGACTTTAGAGGGTAAGCTTAAAAGTGACCTTGAAAGACAGATTAAATTATTTGAATTAGTAACTAAACGAAAGCCAGATGTTCATGTATCGTTTACTTCTCCTTCGTCCACAAGAGTCGCTTATGGCTTAAAGATACCCATATTGCTATTGACAGATTCTCCACACTCGGTTCCGGTAAATAAGCTCACAATTCCATTGGCGAAAGAAGTTATAGCTCCATTATGTACTTATGATTTATGGCTTAATATGGGATATCGCATAGATAAGTTTAGATTTTTCGATGGAGTTTTCGAGGTTGTTTGGATTTCAAATTTTAAACCTGATGAAAATATTTTGAAAAAACTGGGATTGAAAAAATACGAATATATCATAGTTAGACCTGAAGAAAAAAAGGCATCATATTATAGTAGCTACGCCAAGCAGTACTCTACACCAACTTTTTTAGTAGAGTTGCTCGATTACATAGTCAATAAATTAGAATTTAAAATAATCTTCTTCCCTAGATATCAAGACCAATTTTACTTTATAAAAAATAGATATGGTGAAAAAGTCCTAATACCCAGAAAAAGTATTGATCTTCAATCGGTAGAAGCTTATGCAAGAGCAGTCATAACAGGAGGTTCTACAATAGCAGTAGAAGGAGCTTTACAAGGAACCCCTTCGATAACCTTATTTCCCGCTAGAGTAGAAACTGTTAGCTATCTTAAGGATAAGGGTTTTCCAGTATTTCACGTGGCAGATGCTCATAGAAACATCCAGCAGGTAATAGACATTATAGAGAGTGCTGAATTATATAGACGGGACGTTAGTGCATTACTGAAAGAGTTAGAGAATCCATTGTCGCTAATAGTTAGAGAAGTATTCCGTCTATGTGCTCGTGAACTTAATTAGAGCATACCTTAGTAAAATTGCTAGGATAGAGAATATTACCTGTATACGACTTGTCTTTACTACATTACGTTTATATATTCCCTCTATGAAGTTAAGGTGGTTTAAGAGGTGGGTGGAATGGAATATGTATATGCGAGTCTGCTACTCCACTACGCAGGAAAACCAGTAAATGAAGAAAATGTGAAAAAGGTACTAGAAGCTGCAGGTATCGAAGTTGATGAAGCTAGAGTAAAGGCTCTTGTAGCAGCTTTAAATGAAATCAATATTGATGAAGCTATAAAGAGCGCGGCTATTCCCGCAACAGCGGCTCCTGTCGCTCCAGCGGAAGCTCCAGCAGCGGAAGAAAAGAAAGAGGAGGAAGAAGAGAAGAAAGAAGAAGCTAAGGAGGAGGAAGAGGAAGAAATAGCTGAAGGCCTATCCGCTCTATTCGGATAACTCCGTAATTTTATCTTTTAAAATTTTGTAGATCTCTTTGGGATTAGAAGCATAAAGTCTAATTCTCGAAGTTTGCTGAGCGGGCATACTAGGACTAGAAACGCCTTTGATTTCGAGTTCTACAAATTTCCTCTTAGTATTGACAGATAGCTTAGCATTTTTTAAAGGAAATTTTAAAGGTAGCCTATTATCAATTATTAAGCCTTTTTGTGTAATGGTATATGTCGACGCTACAGTTAACGGAGTTACCTTTTTCATTTTAAAATACACTCGTGTCGTCAAGTAAGATCCTTGGGCTATTATAAAGAACAACGAGTAAAACATTAGCCAAGAGGCAAACGTTGCCAATTGGTCATCTGGTACAAAACTTGTCACAACTGAGCGTACACTTTGAAGCAAAGCGTCTCGTATCCATTTAACCAAGAATATCGCCATTATTATGAGCATAGGGACAAGAGCGATTAGGCTTGCAAGATACTGAGCTTTTTCCTCTTCAAAAACAAGAAGATCCTTCTCTTTAAGTTTTCGAATAGTTCCGCTATCAACTTCTAATATTTTCTCACTTTCCTGTATATAGTTTATATCCTTGATTACTTTTGACGCGCTCCGTCCAGCGGCTATCATCATTATAGCCATCATTAATATAAAGTAGCCTAGGAAGATCATCGAAGCATATTGTTGATAGTATGTCGTTATATAAGAGAAGAATATCATGGCCACTATGCTTAATAGATAAGTGAAAGTCCTACGCATGTACTTCCCTCACCTATTGGTTACTTAGCTTTATTAAATTTTTGACGGTTTAATCCCAGAAGATTCGTGTCCTAATATAAGTTTTTTCAGCTTCGAGTATCAACTCTATTATTTCATCAATGGTATTAGCTCTACTTAATATCTTTATAGCCGTGGTTGGTCCTACTCCTCTACCTGCTAACGCTAATGCTGCCTTTCTACCATATGTTAGGAATAACCTCGCGCTCTTTGCCATTTCTTTCGCTATTTTTCTTTCCTCTTCCGAAAGTGGTAGTCGATGGATCCATTTTCTAAAAATTTTAAGTTTGTTAACACTATCTAATGGCCGCGTTACGGCTATCATTCTCGCGTGACAACGCGGACACTTAAATCCTTCATCTATATCCTTAACTTTTAAAACTGCATTCCAGTCCTTACAGTGAAGACATGTCAATTCTACGCGTGTATTTAAAATTCTGTTTTTAACAGTTTCGAGAATCACTCTCGTTGGTGGAATAGGTAGCGTAGCTCCTTTGAAGTAAAACCTTTCTATTATTGGCAAGGATATTGGAGAAAACTCCTCCATTCCTATGTCTCTATACTCGATTCTTAAATATCCTTTTTTAATCATTTCTAAAACTTTAATGAGCGTTTCTACATCTAGCTTATCGGTAAAAATTTCTCTTAATGTCTCCTCCTCGACTATAGTTCCTTCGAAGACTTTTTGAATATTCCTTGTAAGCTTAACTTTTGCGCTTTTTTCGATAACGCCGATTCTCTTTAAAACATGCATAAGCCTCCATCGGTAAAGCTCGGTTTTCTTAACTGAATTTATTAAATCCTCTCTTATTTCATCCGAATCCTTAAAAAAGACATTCAAAATATCTATACCTCTGATATTTGAGGGAAATGTCAAAATCACTCTATAGGGATCAACGCGGAATATCACCGACTTTCCAGTATTCTTGGACAAGTAATAAGCCATTAAGAGCCCTAAGGTGTAATTAACCCTTGTTCCTAGGCATGCATTTATAACAGCTATCTTTTCTCCTTTTTCTACATAGATCGTCCTATCGTCAGGCACTACACCCACACTTTTCAGCTGCTTGTTGATGTATTCTTTAATTTTCAGGTAGTTTTCTTCATTTAATTTATAGTCTCTGAGCGGGATATTCTTAGCTAAGCGTCTCCTTAAAGATCCTACTTCTCTAGCAACCTTATATTCTACCGGTATCTCTTCTCCTGCCCAGGCCGGAATAGCGCCGATTATATTAGGAGAAGGATGTACGTATACTTTTCCCAGCTCATAGTCTATGCGGTCAATAGCCCAAGCCCTACCAGCTAGTACAAATGTCATTCCTACCTCACAGTTAGCCGCTACGAAATCTCCATCAAGTACGCCTATCGATTTATTCGATGCTATGTCTATTACTTCGAGTTTTTCTACATCAGGTATAGTAGAAGCTGCTTCGAAGTAATAAGAATACGCTCGGCGTCTAGGTATAATAGTTGAATTTTTTATTTTTATAAGAGCAATTTTCTTCAGGAAATCTATTACCTCTATAAATTTTCTATAGGGCAGTTTCTTATAGTAGATGGACCTGGTAATTACCCGATAGATTTCCCCTATTGAAGAATATTTTTCTAGCGCCATGCCGACTATTTGGTGAGCTAAGACATCTAGTGCGTGTAGGTGTATTCTCGGTTTTTCATAGTTTCTATTTAAGACACGGCGCACTAAGACAACGGATTCTATAAGATCGTCTTCGTTATTAACGAGTATTAATCCTTTAGATGGTGCTCCTTCTCTATGTCCAGATCTTCCTACCCGTTGAGCTAGTCTTATAGCTTGTTTAGGAGATCCATGCTGAACTACTAGGTCAACAGTACCTATATCAATTCCCAGCTCTAGCGATGAAGTACATATAACGGTTTTGATTCGGCCATTTTTAAACTCATTTTCAGTTTTTAACCGTTCTTCCCTAGAAAGCGATCCATGATGAACCGCGATATCATTTCTTCCGAGATTTACTAGTTCCGCCGCTAATGCTTCCGCGATATCTCTAGTATTAGCAAAAACAAGTATACTTTGAAAATTATCGATAATTCTGAAAATAGCTTCAGCACATTTTTTAAAAGCCTTTTCTCTATGAAGCCCAATATACTTTATATCGATCTGAATTCTCCTTTCTGGATATACTTCTACAATTTCTACTCTTCTACCTCCTGAAACTATCCTAGCGGTATAGCTTAAATCTCCAACAGTAGCAGATAAAGCTATTCTCTGAATATCATATTTGCTTATTTCGTGTAGTCGTTCGAGAGCTGTAAATAATTGAACTCCTCGTTTACTGTCTATTAACTCGTGCACTTCATCTATTATAACCCATTTTACGTTCTTCAAAGCATTTCTAATTCTTTTACCAACTAGTAAGAATTGAAGAGTTTCAGGAGTAGTTATAAGCATTAAAGGAGGTTGCAGGCTTATCAGATAGCGCTGCCTTTTTGGAGTGTCTCCATGTCTTATAGCGACACTGATTCCGAGTTCAGCGGCTATAGCTGCCATACGCCTATAAATATCTCGATTAAGAGCTCTTAGTGGAGTTATATAAAGCACTTTAATTCCTCTCTTGTTATGTTCGGATAATAATTTGCTGTATATAGGGAAAAGCGCTGCTTCGGTTTTTCCTGTTCCCGTAGGCGCAGAAATTAAAACATGGCTCCCATTCAGCACTAAAGGTATTGCCCTTTCTTGGACTAATGTTAACGTATGGTATCCATATTTTCTTATTGTCTTTTTTAAATCTGAATGAAGCAATTCAATTACTGATTTTCTACTCATTTCTTCTCCTTTTATCTCTTAATGAACTGTATTATCGAACGTATGAAGTCTCTAATTAAGATTATTGCAGTGATAATCGCTTTTATAATCCTAGCTCCAACTATCATAGAGATCGCTAAGCAATATGTAATAAACCAGGTTGGAAATTTAACGTTGATGAATTTAACGGAAAATCTCATCTGTTTTACAGAGTTTAATGTTACATGCACGAATTTAGATGAAAATCTCCTCCTACTTTATTTCAATTCTCTCTATAATTTCTTTATAAATCATTTAATCATAGTTATCTTAGCCGCGTTTCTCGTAGCGTTAATGCATGTGTTAGGCGATCTTTTATAGCGATTTAATATCCGCTATCGTTATAAATTTTAATGTAATTTATACTTAGGAAAACCTAACTCTGATTAGCATGAAAGCGGTATACGAAGAGCTGAAAGAAGAATTCAAAAAAGTCGTCTTAAAGAAAGGCGAACTTTCGAGAAACGATATAATTGAATGGTGTAAAAAACGCGCAGTAGGGATATTGACTCTTACAGCTATAATAGAAGACCTTGAAAAAAATGGAGTAATTAAAGTTGTATACGACGATATGGTACTCATAGACTTGCCTAAATGCGTAAAGGCCTGTATGCAGGAAGTTAAAAAAGATGTTGTAGAAGTACCAGCGCAAAAACATATTAGAAAAACACCTCGTATTTCGAAATCTAGAAAAAAGACTAAAAGAAAAGATAGAGTTTCTTCTCTAATCACACAATTTCTTGAGGAAGAACCAGTTAAAGAAAGTAGTAAAATAGAAGAAGTGGAAATAAAGGAAAAGGTTAATCATGGCATTAGTCGATCCGAGACCGTCATTGAAGAAAACGAAAAATTCTTTAAAGAAATCAAAGATGAAAATTATCGAAAGGCCCTCATGTATTTAGCAAAGTACAGAAGTATTGGAAACATAAGGTTTATAGTTGATCTTCAGAAAAACGGTGTTAAAGACGTACAGAAGATTATCAGGAGAATGATAGAAGAAGGTTACGCTAAGTGGAGTCCTTTAGGCGTAATAAATGCCACCGATAAACTTCCCAGAGTAAAAAGTATTTTCACATTAGCAGATGTCCTTAGCTAGATTGTGCTGGCACGTATATAGGCACTCTTCTATTCTTATCTACGGCTATTATAATGCTTCTTTTTTCAAGTTCTCTCAATACTACTTTTGCTCTGCTAATTTTTAAGCCGAACTTTGATGCAATAACATATGGCGTGATATAAGGCATTTTGCCTACTTCGTTTATTATCTGATCTAACGAAACTTCTGTTAAAAAGCCCTTACTGGTAAGTTTCATTTCATAAGTTTTACGTTCTTTCCCTTTCTTCTTACCTGCTTCTCGCTCTCTTCTCATTCGCTTTTCTAGTTGTGACAAAGTTGGCCGTTTTCTACCTCCCATATTAACCCCCCATGAGTAGAAATATAATCAAATTTAAATTTTGCCGTCGTCATTCTGAACTTTAAGTTATGGTTTAAACATCAAATATACTATAGCTAGTACCTGTATTACTAAAAGTAATATTATGAGGAATGAAGCGAATTTTTTACTCATATTCCCAAACCTCCTCTCTCTTAATCATAATCTCCTCTTCGCCATAATCCTCAATTACCTCTTCTTCCGGAAATGTGGAAATGTAATATTGTGCTACAACCGCAAAAATCAATAATATCAACCCGGCAAGGAGTATCATGTAATCGGGGTTTTGGTTTACAGTTGCTAGAACCCCTGATATCAATAAAACCAACTGTTCTTTAGATGATTCTACTTCTAGATAAGATCCTTCTATTCGATAAGCTATCTTTCCATCAGGTCTAATGATGACTATAGTTGGGAATATCGTGACATTGTATATTTGGTATATTCCAGCATCGTCATGGAGAACAGTCCATGTAATATTATGCTCGCTTACATAAGCATCTACTATGCTAGGAGTATCAGAGGGAGAGATGGTAATAGAGAACAAGACTACGGATTCTCCATATATTTTGTTTATTTTTCTAAGAAACGGTATTACGTACTTACATCCTTCACATTGTGTATAGAAAAAGTCGAGTATTATTATCTTACCTTTGTAGTCTTCTAGATTAACAATGTTTCCTTCATTATCTCTTGCCTTAAAGAATATAGCTTCGTTTTGAGGTTCCGTTATTAAGAATTTATCATTTTCAAAAATGGAAACTAAATCCTTGACATTAATCTGTACCGAAGATTCAAGAGTCCCGTTAACTTCATCTTCTCTTCCTGGAAATTTTACATTTATAGTCGAGTTTTCTCCAGTAAGATATATTCTTTCTATTTTTTCATATTTTCCAGAAGATACGTATATATCGTAGTAGTATCCGACAGGTACATTATTAAAAGTTATACACGACTCCGATATATTTCTCATGTTTTCATAATATCTTCCCTTAATGCTGATAGTAGTATAGTTATTTAGGATGTTATACACGCAAATTGTTAAATTAACGCGTATAAACTTAAGCCTGAATTCTACGATTGTCAATCCTGGTAGTATTATAGTTTTTTCCTCTGGAATAAAATTAGGGGCAGAGGCTATGATGATGTATTTTCCGTCTCTAAGACGTAGCGTAGTTCCCTCTTTAGGTATAGAATAGTTATACAATACTGTTCTATTAGGAAGCAAAACCGCTATAATAGCGTTCTCCAGAGGCTCTCCATACTTATTAAATACTTTGATGGTAATATTGTTCATAGGTTCTTCTCCTATTTTTTCAAGAATAAATTTTAACGTTAAATCTTTATTCAAACTTATAACATGAGTCTGATTGAGATATCCCGGCATGGAAATCGTTAATTCATATGCTCCACTTGGCAATGTAGACATGAAAATGCCTTCTAAATCCGAATATCCTCGGGTTACTTCCCTACCCTCTTTATCGTGAATCGTGACAAAAACTCCGCTCAATTTCCTATTATTAATATCAAAGAATTCTATTTTCAGGTTATACTTTACTATTCGTGGAATAACATATAGAATTTTACGGAAAGCTACATAGACATATTCTTCATTATCGTATATACCAATAAATAAGGGTATAGTCTTCCCTTCCACGCTTAGATTTTTTGACCAGATAACATTCATACTTGGATCATATTTTGTTATTTTCTTTAAGCTCACGCCGAGAACTCCTCCTTCAACTCGCTCTAGCAATTCCTCGGGGTCGCCTTTTATACTTTTTATCTTAGATCCCTTCACGCTATAGATATACCCGATAATGTTGTTATAAGGCTCTGAAAGCCTTATAAAGAACTTGTTTTTATCCAAGAAGAACGCATAGGCAGCGTTGAAATCTAGGGTAAATTCTCTCTCCGATAGTTCACCTTCACCATGTATCTCAATAATGTTTACGACGGTAATATAGCCTTGAGCACGAAGTCGCCTTCTAATAGATAGTATTCTTAAGCTGTCAATAATATCTAGAAAAACCGATAACCCCAGCGTTTTACTGCAAATCTTTCTTAGCGATTTTAAATCATAAATTTCGATTTTTGCTTCTAAAACTTCACATAATTCACAGAATTTATCCAATACTTCGACTATGAGATACCTATCATCATCTGATATTTTCAACTTAAACACTTTCGCCAATCTATCCTTGCTATTCCAGTCTCTATATAGCACCGTTATTCTTCTCTCTAAATCATATACTATTAAGCTTTCAGCGGTAACTCTAACTCCAGATACCGTCATTGGTTTAGTAGCGGTTAAGACAACGTACTTGCCATTATTTGTCACGTCGAGAAGACTTACCGGACCATCGAAAATTTTTATACTATCAACAATTCTATGCGAAAACGGGTCTATGATCAATATATATCCTTTCGTAGTACCAGCTACGACGATATTTTTCTCCTTGATATAATCCATTTTCCATATAACTCCATACTCCTTGGTATTTATCCTAAGACATTCTTCCAATTTATTAATGAATACTAACGATTCATCTTCTAGTGAAACTAATATAGTAGGTGCAGTAGGGACTCCTAAAACTTGAACTATGTCACTCTTATAGGAGAATTTTGCCGTAGGCTCTCCTGCTATTATACCAATGTCTGGCAGGTAAACTACGTTAAATAAAAATATTATGATTGCTATAGCACATACCGTCTTTTTTGACATTCGCTTCACTAAGATTTAAGTTTAAGTATGCTCTCTAAGCAGGACTCTTATAGGTATTCCATTAAGAGTCTCGACTAATATGTCTATACCTTCTAGACCTCCCCTTGGCGTTGAAAGAGATTTAGCTAGAGGCTCTAAAACCTTTTTAGCTTTTCTCATAGCGTTTAAAATATCTTCCGTAGACGTCAGGACTTCTTCTAGCACCTTCATTTCATCTACGGCTCTAGCATCAACCACGACTTTTACTCCCATAAGGTCAATCTCTCTAATAGGAGGGGGACTTTCTCCCACGATTTTGCTTATAGCTTCCTCCAATTGCCTTATTCTCTCAGCTTTATCTTTTAGCCTAGCATAGTAACCGCTTAACCTATTTAATCTATCAGTTAACCTGGCAATTTCTCCATCTAAGTATTTCAATAACTCATCAAAGCTTCTAAATACTTTTAAATCATAAGCCACAGTTATCCCCACTAAAGTTTATTTTTTCTGATTTAAAATAATAGCGCAAAGTAATAAATAACCTAAACTTTTAAATTACTCATCGACCGAATCTCCTATGCCGTTGTTGATATAATCTAATTGCCCGTAAAAGATCTATTTTTCTAAACTCTGGCCAATAGACATCCATAAAGATCAATTCTGAATACGCAGACTGCCATAACAGAAAATTACTAAGTCTTACTTCTCCGCTAGTTCTTATGACAAGGTCTGGTGATTGTTTAGGCAGGTGTGAAGTAAAGAGATAATGTTCAAAAGTTTCTTCATCGATTTCATCAACTTTTACCTTGCCAGTTTTCACATCTTTGGCTATTTTTTTAACTGCTTCGATTATTTCTGAACGTCCTCCATAGGCTATGGCAATATTCAAATAGTGAGAATCATATTTTGAGGTTTTTTCTTCAAGCTCTTCTATAAGTTCTCTTATATTCATAGGAAGCAAGTTCAATTTACCTATGGCTTTTATCCTCACCTCGTAACGATGAATTTTTTCATTATTTAAAGCTTTTCTTAGATACTCTTCTATTATTTCAAATAATTTATTTAACTCCTTTTTATCTCTTTTTAAGTTTTCTGTTGATAAAACATACATTGTAATAATTTTAATTCCCAGTTCTAGACACCAATCCAGAACTTCTTCGGCTTTTTCTGCCCCACGTAAATGTCCATACCAAGGTTCCATACCGTGTTTTTTAGCCCATCTTCTATTACCATCTAGAATTATGGCTACATGGGTTGGTATCTGCGCTTTTTTTATCTCGGCTATTAGCAAGCGTTCATACAGCTCATATATAAGAAAACTTTTTAACAAGTATCTTAAGACTCTGCTTAACATCTAGATACGCCTCCTCTGCGCTAGTTTAACTTTTTGCTCTAGAATACCTAGTAGCTTTTCAACATCTTCATAATAATCCACGGTGATAAATCCTTCGAATCCTCTCCATGCCAGATGATTTATCAGGTCGTAATATTTCAATAAATTCTCTGGTTCTTTCATAAGAGAAGATAATTCTCTTTTATTTATATGAATAATTTTTAATAATCCAAATATAGAATCTACCTTTTCTAATATTTTCTTTTTGCTATTGTTTATGAGAGATTCTAATGAGAAACAGAAAACTCCTCCTGTAAAATCCGTTATTAGGTTTAAGAATTTACCGAGTTCTTGTCTCTCACATCTAATATTAAAACAAAGCTTCAAGTAATAGCTTGAGATTAGTTTGTAAAATTTCTCGAGAAAAGTCTCCTCTTTTAATTTTCTGAGCTGCGTCCATGTTACAGGATAAACTATAAGCTTTGTTGCCAATTCATCAGCTATTATAGCGGTTTTTTCTATTAAGTCGAGTGTAGACTCGTTTAAGCGTCTAATAGCTGGCAGGTATAAAGCATAAACAGCTATTTTTCTATCTATTATAGGGTCTACAATTTCATCTACGCCTATATCCTTTAATAATGAAAACTTGTTAAATCTTATCCCCCAGTAATAGTTGTAAATCTGATTGTAGCTTTGTCTTTCAAGCATTTTTATAATGTCGTAGGAAAAGTCTATTCTTATCCCTAGCCGCATTATTCTCTCGCTCCTTATCTTGTTGAGTATTATTTAATAGCCTTAAATAAAAGTATACGCTTTGATGAGCAAAAGTATTTAATGGAATCAGCGGATAATTAATTACACATTATTTGATCATAACGCTACCGTGGTAGATATGACAACTCGGAGAAGGCGGAAGCCATCCACGGCAAAGGATGAGGATAACCCTTTAGAATTGATATATGAAATCCTAGGGAATCCGAATAAGCGACGTATTATCGAGTTTATCGGTAATTATGGCCGCGTCAGCTTTACTCAACTACGGCGTTCCCTAAAGATGAGCGTGGGTAACCTCTATTATAACTTAGATCACCTTAAGGGACTTGTTTATCAATGTGAAGATAAGAAATATGCTTTAACAGAAGAAGGAAAGAAGGTATATAAAGTACTCATAGAAGAATCTCGAAGATTAAACTATATTATGAGGGAGAAAAACCCGGTATACTCATTTTATCATAAATACTTAGAACCCATTCTTCTGCCAGAAC
>Ga0180301_10001203_pt1 | contig 20308 bp, 21 predicted proteins | sample GuaBasSediGuay16_FD_121797 | JGI IMG/M metagenome (GOLD analysis project Ga0180301, IMG submission 121797) | Subseafloor sediment microbial communities from Guaymas Basin, Gulf of California, Mexico - Guay16, Core 4569-2, 12-15 cm | ecosystem: Environmental > Aquatic > Marine > Hydrothermal...
GGGGATAACTTTCCTCCAAAAGCCCCTAAATAGGGCCAATGTCCTCTAAAAATGGGGATAACTCTAAAAAGAACGCCTTATAACTTATTGTATTTACATACATTTTGAGTATTAAACGGTCTTTATTTATACAAATACGGGATGCGGATACGAATTGGCCGCGTGGGGCTTGCATTCTTTACATTTTGCTTATGGCATGAGAGATGGAAAGAGGAAAGACACCGCAAAGCGTTTTTTTGCGAAGTGAATCTATCCCGAGATTTTTAAGGAGGGGCAAAATAGGCAGAAACCAAGGGCACACTGAGTTTTCCTGGTGGCATGGAGGCAGTATCAAAGCTGCATCCTCAGTGAGGAGGTTTTTATGATTACAATCATTGCAGGTCTCATCCTTCTGGTATTTTTTCTGGCTTCGGCCATACGGATCCTTAATGAATATGAGCGTGGGGTCATCTTCCGCCTGGGGCGGGTGATTGGCGCCAAAGGCCCTGGTTTGATCATTCTCATACCCATTGTTGATAAAATGGTAAAGGTGAGCCTGCGTCTGATTACGATGGATGTGGACCCCCAAGATGTCATTACACGGGACAATGTGTCGGTCAAGGTGAATGCGGTTATCTACTTTAGGGTCATGGACCCAGTGAATTCGGTTATTGAGGTAGAGAATTACATGTATGCTACGTCCCAGCTTGCTCAGACCACGCTTCGCAGCGTGTGCGGGCAGGCTGAGTTGGATGTGCTGCTTTCTGAACGCGAACAGATCAACTCGCAACTCCAGGAGATCCTGGATGCTCACACTGATCCGTGGGGAATCAAGGTCACCACGGTAGAGGTCAAGCATATTGATCTGCCGCAGGAGATGCAAAGGGCCATGGCAAAGCAGGCCGAGGCCGAGCGAGAACGGCGTGCCAAGGTGATCAATGCAGAAGGAGAATTTCAGGCGTCGCATAAATTGGCTGAGGCAGCGACTATTATCCAGGAGCATCCCGTGGCCTTGCAGCTGCGGTATTTGCAGACCCTCCGAGAGATCTCGGCTGAAAACAATTCCACAACCGTGTTTCCGATTCCCATTGACCTTTTCAAACCTTTTCTCTCGGCGGTTGACAGGAAAAAGTCAGAGGAAGACTAAGGGCATAAATGTGGAACAGAGTCTGTGTGTCACTCGATGAGAATCTTGATTTTTGGCGGGTTGTTGCTCTGCTTGACAGTCCCGGAGGTTTTATTATACGGTTACCTTCCGCGTTTAACCCAAGACGAACTGGAAGAAAAATATGGGAGACAAGTACCCATAATTGGGGTCGATCATGATAGACCTTATTCGTAAAGACAATCACGACGATCATCCATTTATTCTGAGTTATCCTGCATAGAAGGAGGGAGAATTCGGTTATGGGAAAAAAGGAGAGAAAGGACAAACAAGAAAAGCCGTTGGATCGGATGACAGCCAAGGAGCTGCGGGAGATCGCCTTAAAGATTCCAGAGATAACCGGCGTACATGGCCTGAATAAGGCTGAATTGCTATCTGCGATCAAGAAGGCACGGGGTATTGTGGATACCAAGACCGAGAGGTCTGACGTTTCGGTACGTGAGATAAAAAAGAAGATTCAGGCCCTGAAAGCGCAAAAAACTGAGGCATACGAAAACAAGGAAAAGGAAAAGGCAAAGATCTTGAGGCGCCGTATAAGTCGCCTCAAGAAAAAGACACGCAGAGCTGCATAAGACCAGCCCCATGGAATAAAAGCTGGCGAGGGTGGAAGGTATTAACGCTGCAGTAAAAGCCGAAAGTAGCAGCCATTGATGAAACCATTATTCAATGGGGCCAGTTGGAAATGATCACCCCTGGTCACATCGCCTTTGATATAGATGGTGTGTTTGCCAATACCATGGCGCTGTTCTTGGAAATTGCCCGCAGGGACTATGGCATTAACCATATACGATACGAGGACATTACTGAGTATTTTCTAGAAGAGTGCTTAGACATCGATCCTGAGATCATCAGGGTCATCATAAATCGAATACTGGAAGGAGATTTTGAGACAGAGCTCAAACCGATTGATGGAGCTGTTGAAGTACTTGCTGAATTTGCGGAGGCACAGCCACTCCTTTTTGTAACCGCTCGTCCCCAGCTTTCCCCCATCAAGGAATGGGTGCACAGAATGCTTCCTTTGAAACCATTTGGCATTGAAGTGATTGCCACAGGCACATTTGAAGGAAAAGCCGATGTGCTCGATGCGCGCGGCATCCAGTATTTTGTGGAGGACTGCCTTGAGACTTGTTTCATGTTGAGTGAGCATGCAATCACCCCCATTCTGTTTAGGCAACCGTGGAATCGCTCTTCCCCTCATCCTTTCAGGGAGGTCGGTAGTTGGGCAGAGATTAGGGCTCTTGTTAATCTCCATTCCAGTTAGATCCTGCCATTTTTTCCTTTGATTCGTCGAAAAATTGTGATATTTTTTAATTTTTTTTAAAGCGGCTTCCCTCGTGTCCCAGGTTGTGCGCTTGAGGTTGTACGCCTGTTTGGGCAGCACCCGTGAAGTTTAACCAGGATTACCATGAGAGGTTGGATAGAAACTTTTATTGAAGCTCTGTCGGCTGAAAAGGGTTTTTCGGCCAACACCTGTCGAGCCTACCGAAAGGACCTCGAGCAATTTTTGGCCTATCTTCAAGATTCAGCCAGAGGCGCGTTGAAGAGAGAGAAAGGGGCGGATGTGGGCAAAGTGGATGACATCATAATCCGTTCCTATCTGGCGTTTTTACACAAGAAGAACAAAAAGAGCACCATCGCTCGGAAACTTTCATCTCTGAGGTCCTTTTTCCGATTCCTGGTCAAAAGAGGGGAGATGAGCACAAACCCGGCCGAGGCGGTCTTGACCCCCAAGCGAGGGAAACCCATACCGAACTATCTGCCAGTGGACGAAGTATTTCGTCTGTTGGACGGGGTGAAAGGGGAATCGGTACTTGCTTTGCGGAACCGGGCCATTATAGAGACCCTCTATTCTACAGGTGTGCGGGTAGCGGAGCTGGCAGGACTGGATATTCGGGATGTGGATTTCGATAAGGGCTTTATGCGGGTACTCGGGAAAGGGAATAAAGAACGCTTGGTCCCTGTGGGGAAAAAGGCCCTGACTTGCATACGTGCTTACTTGGAGAAAAGGGGCCGGGTGAAGACGGGCTCTGGTATCAAGGGCGGGGAACCCTTATTTTTGAACAGCAGGGATGGGCGTTTAAGTACTCGCTCCATTGCACGGTTGTTGGAAAAGGTGATTCGACAGTTGGGACTGTTGCGTCCAATCAGTCCCCATGGGCTCCGACACACTTTTGCTACCCATATGCTTGATGCTGGAGCAGACCTCCGAGTGGTGCAGGAATTGCTAGGTCACGCAAGCCTGACGACAACCCAAAGATATACTCATGTGAGTATTGACCGGTTAATGGAGGTCTATGACAAGGCCCATCCAAGACGCTGATGTGAAAATGCCCAGAGAGCACATTCCCTGCAGGTTCTGCCTGACGGCAGTGCTTCGCGGGCTGCAGGGAGCTTCAATACTCGGTGGTGGGTTTTGAGGGATCGTTCCCCATGACAAATTACTCGTCACAGATGACCATATAAAGCCGGAGGCTTACGGTGAAAAAGATTCCAGATTTTCATGGGACGACTATCTTGGCGGTGCGACGGGGCAAGCACGTGGTCGTGGCAGGCGATGGCCAGATTACCATGAAGGATACCATCATGAAGCACCACGCCAAGAAGGTTCGAAAGATATACAACGATAAGATTGTCGTAGGCTTTGCTGGAGCCACGGCTGACGCCTTGAATCTCTATGAACGATTTGAAGGAAAACTTCAGCAATTCAACGGGAATCTTACCCGGTCTGCCGTTGAGTTGGCCAAGGATTGGAGAACGGACAAGTATTTGAGACGACTGGAAGCCATTCTGGTGGCTGTTGACTCTGATCACTTATTCCTGATATCTGGAAACGGCGATGTGATTGAGCCGGATGAGGGGGTTGTGGGGATCGGATCGGGAGGTTCATACGCCCAGGCTGCTGCTATTGCCCTGATTCGCTACACGGATTTAGATGCAAAAACAATTACAGGTGCTGCTATGAAGATTGCCGCTGGACTTTGCATTTACACCAACGAAGACATTACCATTGAAGAGCTTAAATAAGTTATTGGCCCGTTACTGCAAGGGTCTTATGTTCGGGGAATATATATGCAACAACTGAAACCATGTGAAATCGTATCGGAGTTAGATAAATACATCATAGGCCAGGACGAGGCCAAGCGCTCTGTGGCCATTGCTTTGAGAAACCGGTGGCGGCGACAGCAGGTCCCGGAAGACTTGCGAGATGAGATTGCGCCAAAAAACATCATTCTGATTGGGCCTACAGGGGTTGGGAAGACCGAGATTGCAAGACGTCTGGCTCGGCTTGCGAATTCTCCCTTTTTGAAGATTGAGGCCTCCAAGTTTACCGAAGTGGGTTACGTGGGGCGGGATGTCGAGTCTATGATACGGGATCTTACAGAGCTGGCCGTCAGCATGGTAAGAGCTGAGGAACAGGAGGCGGTCAAGGCAAAGGCTCAAAAGATTGCCGAGGAGAGGATGCTTGACATTCTCCTTCCACCTAAGAGAGAGACTGAGTCACCCAAGAATACCGAAGGCGAAGAAAAGACACTTGAGTTGGTCACGAAAAACGTAACCGAACACCCCTCAACACGTGAAAAGATTCGGAAGATGTTAAGAGGGGGCAAGCTTGATAATCGTTATGTCGATTTGGAGGTGGCGGAACGTAGTATGCCCGTCGTGGAGATATTTTCCAGTGTCGGGCTGGAGGAGATGGACATCAACCTGAAGGACATGTTTGGCAGCATGTTCCCGAAACGGACCAAGAAGCGGAAGGTAAAAGTTCCGGAAGCCATGGAAATCCTCGCGCAGGAGGAGGCCCAAAGGTTGGTGGACATGGACAGAGTGGTAAAGAAGGCGATTGCCAAGGTCGAACACTCAGGGATTATTTTCCTGGATGAGATCGACAAAATCACCGGCAGAGAGGGCACACACGGGCCGGATGTATCGAGGGAGGGCGTTCAGCGGGACCTCCTTCCCATTATAGAAGGATCAACGGTCACGACAAAGTATGGCATGGTGAAGACAGACCATATCCTGTTTATCGCCTCTGGCGCTTTTCATACCAGCAAGCCCTCAGATCTGATCCCGGAACTCCAGGGGCGGTTTCCGATCCGTGTCGAACTCAAGTCCCTGTGCAAGGAAGATTTTGTCAGAATACTGACTGAGCCGAAGAATGCCCTTATTCTTCAGTACCAGGCCCTGCTCAAGACAGAGGGTATTGATTTGGTGTTTCAAGATGATGCAAATTCTGCCATTGCAGAGATTGCTACGGAGGTGAATGCGCGTACTGAAAACATAGGTGCCAGAAGGCTTCACACGGTCATGGAGCGGCTCCTTGATGAAATTCTATTTCATGCGCCGGATCTTTCCGAGAAGCGGATTGTTATAGATGCCAAGTATGTGTATGAAAAGTTAAAAGACATCAAAGATGATGAGGACCTGAGCCGATATATCCTGTAAGTAAGGATTGAAGATTGACAAATGACGAATGAACAATGACTGTTCACTATCGAAAGACTCAATAATCAATGACCCATGACTAGTAATGTTGCTGATATACTGATTGAGGCCCTTCCCTATATCCGTCGTTTTTACGGAAAGACCATTGTCATCAAGTATGGCGGACACGCCATGGTGGACGCGTATCTCAAGGAAGGCTTTGCCCGCGACATCACGCTGTTGAAGTTTGTTGGCCTTCATCCTGTGGTGGTGCATGGCGGAGGCCCGCAAATCGGGTCGGTCTTGGAGAAAATGGGCATGAATTCCCAATTCGTGCATGGCATGCGTGTGACGGATGAGCCTACCATGGATGTGGTAGAGATGGTCCTTGTTGGCAAGGTCAACAAGGAGATCGTGGCACAGATCAGTCAACAAGGTGGCAAGGCAGTGGGTTTAAGCGGCAAAGATGGCGGCCTGATCCTTTCCAGGAAACTGCGTCTTGTCCGGACCCGGGCTGAAGACAAGCCCCCTGAGATCATAGACGTAGGCATGGTGGGCGAGGTTATATCCGTAAATTCAGACATTATCCGAACTCTGGAGACCGGGGGCTTTATCCCGGTCATTGCTCCGGTTGGGGTCGGAGAGTCGGGTGAGACTTATAACATCAATGCTGACTGGGTCGCCAGTAAGATTGCCGTGGCCCTTAATGCCGTCAAGTTGATCTTGCTTACGGATGTAGAAGGGGTGATGGACAAAACCGGGTCCCTTATATCCTCGATCAAGGCGGGGGCTATGAAGAAAATGCTTGAGGAAGGCACGATTTCAGGAGGGATGATTCCGAAGATTGAATGTGCCATAGAGGCCCTTCAACGGGGCGTGGGAAGGGTGCACATCATCGATGGCCGCAAGCCACACGCAGTGCTTCTTGAGCTTTTTACAGACAAGGGGATAGGCACAGAGGTGAGGGGATAGTCATTGGTCAATAGTCACTGGTCATTGGTGAGTAATAAAACCGATACTTCATGGCAGATGGCCAGTGCAGAATGTAAAATGACGAATGACAAATGCGCAATAATAAAGAGACGGTTATGGATACTCATGCGTTAATAGAAAAAGCAGACCAGGTCATAACTGCTACCTATACCCGGTTTCCGATTGTACTGGTCCAGGGCGAGGGATGTACGCTGCGGGATGAAAGGGGCCGTACTTATACGGATTTTGTGGCCGGGATTGCGGTCTGCAACCTGGGACATGCCCACCCGGGGATTGCCCGGGCCATAGCAGATCAGGCGCAGCGTTTGGTCCATGTTTCAAATCTTTATTACACCAGGCCGCAAATAGCGCTGGCTGAGTGGCTCGTTGAGCATTCCTTTGCAGATCGGGTCTTTTTCTGCAATAGCGGTGCTGAGGCAAATGAGGCGGCGATTAAACTGGCCAGAAAGTATTTTAAAGATCGAGGTGCCCCGGAGCGTTTCAGAATCATAACGATGGAGGGGTCTTTTCATGGTCGGACGATGGCGACCCTGAGTGCGACTGGTCAGGCAAAGATTCACAAGGGCTTTGAACCCCTTGTAGACAGTTTTGACATTGTCCCCTTTAATGATCTGGAAGCGGCTCGGAATGCCATTACCCCGGAGACGTGCGCGATCATGCTAGAACCCATCCAGGGTGAAGGGGGTGTTCGATGTCCTGCTCCTGGGTACTTGGAAGGCTTGAGGGAGCTGTGCGACCGGGAAGGCATACTTCTTGTCTTTGACGAAGTACAGACCGGCATGGGTCGGACAGGAAAGCTTTTTGCCTACGAACACTTCGCCATGACGCCCGATATCATGACACTGGCCAAGGCCTTGGCCAATGGGCTTCCTATGGGTGCGATGCTGGCTAAGGAAGCGGTGGCCGCGTCCTTTACGCCGGGCTCTCACGCCTCTACCTTTGGTGGGACCCCGCTGGTTGCTACGGCAGCCCTCAGGGTGGTCAAGGCCCTCGTGGAGGAGGGTGTGCTTCAAAACTGTGAAAGGGTAGGGCAATATTTCAAAGATCGGCTTCTTGATCTGAAGTCAAAATATGCCTGTATTCAGGATGTCCGAGGCAAGGGACTTCTCATTGGTTTGGCTCTTACCTGTGACGGCGCTTCCATTGTAAAGGCATGTATGGATGAGGGCTTTTTAATCAACTGCACACAGGAACATATTTTGCGGTTTATCCCGCCGTTGATCGTTCGCGAGGCACAGGTAGATGCACTGATTGTGTGTCTGGATAGCATATTTGAGAAAATAGCGTGACAGGTCATGAAGAAGGACTTATTAACGCTCAGGGACTTGAATGCTGATGATTGTGAGGCGCTGTTTATGCGGTCATTCGAACTGAAACAGCGACGTGCGGTCGGCATTCCTGATCGAACCCTTCAAGGTAAGACCTTGGGACTTATCTTTGACAAACCGTCTACCCGAACCCGTGTCTCCTTTGAGGCAGCCATGGTCCAGCTCGGCGGGACCTCCCTCTTTTTAAATACTAAGGACACTCAGTTGATTCGAAATGAGCCCATCGCCGACACAGCCCGTGTGCTCTCCAGATATCTGGACGGCTTGGTGGTCCGGACCTATTCTCAGGATTTGCTCATGGATCTGGCATCGGCAGCGTCAATTCCTATCATCAATGGTCTGACCGATCTGTATCATCCCTGTCAGGTCTTGAGCGATCTTATGACAATATTGGAAAAAAGGGGGAGGCTAGAAGGTCTCAAGATTGTTTGGGTCGGGGACGGGAACAATGTGGCCCATTCCTGGCTAAACGCAGCAGCCATTTTAGGACTGAACTTGGTGCTTGCCTGCCCCGAAGGGTATCAGCCTGACGAGGCCATCTTAGCGGCCGCTGTCAAGGATACAAAAGGTAAAATCGTTGTGCTTTCTGATCCTGACGAAGCGGTACGCGATGCGGACGTTATTTATACAGACGTTTGGGCCAGCATGGGTCACGAGAGTGAACATGAACGGCGGAAGAAGGTCTTTAAGCCGTACCAGGCAAACCAGCGGCTGCTGGCCATGGCCAAACAAGACGTGATGGTCATGCACTGTTTGCCCGCCCACAGGGGCGAGGAGATTGCCGCCGATGTGCTGGAGGGAGCGCATTCGGTCGTGTGGGATCAGGCAGAAAACAAGCTCCACATGCACAAGGCAATCTTGGAAAGACTCATGAGTGATCATTGAGTTTATCCGGCAAACGCCTGGTGCATCATCCACGATGCGTGATATGTTTGGTCCCTGCATCTGGTATCGGGCAAAAGACATCGCTTATTTTGCATTTTGCACTGATCATTAAAAATCGATTCTACTGGAGACTTGATGTCGGAAAAAGTGAATAAGATCGTTTTGGCCTATTCAGGAGGCCTTGATACATCCGTTATCCTGAAGTGGTTGATTAAAACCTATGATTGTCCGGTGATTGCCTTTGTGGCTGATATTGGCCAGGGAGAAGAGCTGGATGGCCTGAGGGAGAAGGGACTGGATACAGGTGCCGAGAAAGTCGTCATCGAGGACCTGAAAGAAGCATTTGTGCGAGACTATGTATTTCCAGCCTTTCGCGCAAATGCCATATATGAAGGCCACTATCTCCTGGGGACCTCGTTGGCACGACCCCTTATTGCCAAACGCCAGATTGAGATAGCGCAGGCAGAGGGTGCAGATGCGGTCAGCCATGGAGCCACTGGGAAGGGGAACGACCAGGTGCGATTTGAGTTGGCCTACCAGGCGTTAGCTCCTGATATCAAGATTATTGCGCCCTGGCGAATCTGGAACTTGAGTTCGCGTCAGTCACTCATGGACTATGCCAGAGATCACGGTATTCGAGTCGTTGCAACCCAAGAAAAGCCCTACAGCACGGACCGAAACCTGCTTCATGTCAGCTATGAGGGAGGAATCCTCGAAGATCCGTGGGTAAGTCCACCAGAAGATATGTTCACAATTTCCGCGTCCCCCCGTGAGGCACCGGACAAGCCGGAGGTTGTGGAGATTACGTTCGAGCAGGGAGACCCTGTAGCTGTCAATGGCGAAAGGCTTTCTCCTGCTGAACTCCTTGCTAGACTGAATATCCTTGGAGGTCGAAACGGTATAGGCCGGGTCGATTTGGTGGAAAACCGGTTCGTGGGGATAAAGTCTCGAGGCGTATATGAAACACCGGGCGGTACGATGCTGAGGGTGGCGCACATGGCAATAGAATCGATTACCATGGACCGCGAGGTCATGCACCTTCGAGATTCATTGGTGCCGAAATACGCTGAGCTGGTCTATTATGGGTTCTGGTTTTCACCTGAGATGAAGGTCTTGCAGGGCATGATAGATGAAACTCAGGAGACGGTTTCAGGCACGGTGCGGCTGGAGCTTTACAAGGGAAACTGCCGTGTTTTGGGTCGTAAATCCGACACATCGCTCTACAGAAGCGATTTCGCTACATTTGAGGCAGACCAGGTCTATCGCCAGCAAGACGCAGAAGGCTTTATCCGGCTTAATGCCTTGAGACTTCGGATTCAGGCCTTGATTAAGCAAGGGAGGAAGGGGCCAGATGCATGATGCCGGATGTAAAATGATTCAAAACCTTCCTCTCGCTTGTTTGACCATTTTGAGAAGTTCTAAGCTCGCTCCGCTAAAATTGTAGCACGTAGTGAAGTCATGCGCTAACTCGGGCTAACGCCCTCAAACGGTTACAATTTTTTTGACGCTCCACTTCGCTAAGAACTTCTTACAAAATGATCAAAATTGGCTCGAAAAGAGGTTTTGAAACCAGTTGTAATGACCAGTGACCAACGAACAGCCGCATATGAGGTATCCCATGTCGGAAAAGCCTTGGAATGGCAGATTTGCTGAAAAAACAGATCGGATTGTAGAGTCTTTTACGGCTTCGATCGCCTTTGACAGGCGGCTCTACCTTTATGACATTGAGGGCAGTATCGCCCACTGTCGCATGCTGGCTAAACAGTCGATCATTACCGAGGATGATGCCTCCCAAATTATAGCAGGCCTTGGCAGAGTTGCCCGGGATATTGAGCACGGCAACTTTGAACTGGATGCATCCTTGGAAGATATTCATATGAACATCGAAAACAGGCTCACCGCAGAAGTTGGCAAGGTCGCGCAAAAACTTCACACTGCAAGAAGCCGAAACGACCAGGTGGCGTTGGATATTCGGATGTACCTCCGTGACGAAGTGGCAAACATACTTTCAAGGCTCACAGCCTTGCGCCAGAGCTTGGTGGCGCTTGCAAAGAGGCATATTGATGTCATCATGCCTGGATATACGCACCTTCAGCGGGCACAGCCAGTGCTCTTTTCCCACCACCTTATGGCCTATTATGAAATGTTTACAAGGGACAGAGCCCGGTTCAAGGAGGTGCTCAAGCGGATCAATGTGATGCCCCTTGGGAGCGCGGCCTTAGCTGGAACAACATATCCGATCGACATGGCATATACCGCCAAACTTCTTGGGTTTCCAGAGATTTCCAGCAACAGCCTCGACGCCGTGAGTGCTCGGGACTTTATCATGGAGTTTCTGGCTGCAGCCAGCATCTGCATGGTTCATATGAGCCGCCTTTCAGAAGAGTTGATCCTGTGGTCCTCTGCTGAATTCGGGTTTGTCGAGATCCCTGATGCCTTTGCCACGGGGAGCAGTATTATGCCCCAGAAAAAGAACCCAGATGTAGCAGAGTTGGTTCGAGGCAGGGCAGGCCGGGTATTTGGAAACCTGATGGCGGTGCTTACCATGATGAAGGGACTGCCGCTGAGCTACAACCGGGATATGCAGGAAGACAAGGAACCCCTGTTTGACACAGTGGACACCCTAAAGAGGTGTCTTGAGGTGTATGAAAAACTCATCCCGAGGTTGAAAGTGAATCGGGTGGCCATGGAGAAAGCGGCTTCAATGGGCTTTTTGAATGCAACAGACATGGCAGACTATCTGGTAACCAAAGGTATGGCCTTTCGAGATGCACACCGTTGTGTGGGGGAGGTCGTACGATATGCAATGGATCAAAACAAAGAACTGCATGAACTTTCCTTGAGTGACCTGAAGAAATTTTCCAGGGCATTCGGAGAAGATATCTTTGAAATCCTGACATTACAACAGATGGTTAACAGGCGTGTGTCAGGAGGCGGTACAGCTAAGGAGAACGTGGTTAAGGCCATGAACAAGGCACAGGAGGCCCTTAAATTAGAAGTGGCTGAAAATGAATCTGATCAGAAGAAAAAGAAGACGCCAAGATAGATTTCTTTTTCTGGTTTTCGCGGGGTTTCTGATTCTATGCTTGGCATGTGGTAAGAAGGCTCCCCCTGTAGCACCTAGAGCAACGGTCCCCCCTGCAGTAAAAGACCTCAAGGCAGAAGTCATAGGGGATAAAGTGCGGTTGACCTGGTCAGTGCCGAAAAAAGGCAATACCCTATTTGACGGATTGGAACACTTCAGGGTTTACAAGTACGAATCGCATAGCTCAGTGGAGACATGCCCAGGATGTCCGATCCCCTTTAAACACCTTTTTGATGTCAAACTTGATGACCCTAAGCCGGCACGGCTGGAAGGAAATCGCATGATCTACTATGATGGGATAAAGGCTGACCACCGCTACGCTTACAAGGTTGTGGTCTATCACAAAAGCGGTGGCGTGAGCGATGATTCCAACATCGTGCAGTTTGTGGTAAAATCGAATTTGGGGACTTCGCCCCAACCCCAATAAGAATGCCAGGGTAATGAAGTACAGGAGTGATGGGTCTGAGGATAGGCATTTCCACCCGGCAGAGGTTGGAGGAGCGTCCGCTTACAGCGGGCTTGAGGTTAGAGGCAAAACATGTTGTGCCTTTAGTCTGCCGCAGGCGGACGATCCTCAAGCAAAGCGCGCCTAAAATCAATCATAGATAAAGAGTAACGAACCTGCCATGCATCACTTTGCGTATCGTGATAACCATATGTTTTGTGAGGATGTTCCTGTTTTGGAGATCGCTGAAAGTGTGGGGACTCCCTTTTACTTGTACAGCCATGCGACACTCAGGCACCATTTCCTTACCTTTGAAAAGGCCTTTGAGCGTGTGCCGCACCTGATCTGCTTTTCTGCAAAGTCCAATTCGAACTTAGCTGTACTCAGACTTTTTGCCAGCCTTGGAAGTGGCCTGGACATCGTGTCGGGAGGGGAGTTGTTCCGTGGGCTTCAAGCAGGTATCCCTCCGAACAGGATTGTTTATTCAGGCGTGGGAAAGCGTGAGGATGAGATAGTGTATGCCCTTCAGTCAGGCATCCTGATGTTTAATATTGAATCGTTTCAAGAGTTGGAACTTATAAACCGTTGCAGCGCCCGCCTGAAAAAAGAAGCGCCGATTTCCCTTCGCGTGAACCCGGACGTAGATTCCAAGACACATCCTTATATATCGACGGGTCTGAAAGAGAACAAGTTTGGGCTGGACATGGAATCGGCCGCAGAGGCGTACAAGTCAGCCACTGCTTTTTCACACGTAAAAGTTATCGGTATCAGTTGCCACATCGGCTCCCAGGTCACGGAAGTAGCCCCGTTTGTGGATGCCCTGCACCGCATCAAGGCACTGATCGCCACTCTGGAGACTTTGGGGATCTCGATTTCCTATCTTGATCTGGGGGGAGGGCTTGGGATCACCTACGATCGAGAATCTCCCCCTCACCCGAATGAATATAGCAGGGCCATCTTAGGGGCCATTGGCGATTCACCCTTTACTCTCATCTTAGAACCTGGCCGGGTTATTGTGGGCAATGCGGGTATCCTCGTGACCCGGGTGCTGTATACCAAGAGGAGTGAGGCCAAGGATTTTGTGATTGTGGATGCGGCCATGAACGACCTTGTTCGGCCATCCCTTTATAATGCCTACCATGCGATCGAGCGGGTGGTCAAAGATGAAAAGGAGACGATCAAGGCAGACGTGGTTGGACCTATTTGCGAGAGCGCTGATTTCTTGGCCAGGGATCGTCATATTCCGCGTGTGGAGGCAGGGGACCTGCTGGCAATCATGAGTGCAGGGGCGTATGGTTTTACGATGTCCTCTAATTACAATTCAAGACCCCGGGTCCCAGAGGTCATGGTCAAGCAGGATCAATTTTATGTTGTAAGAGCTCGGGAATCATACGAGGACCTGATTAAGGGAGAATCAATACCACCCTTTCTGTAAAGAGAGGGTGGTGTTTATCTCTCACAGAGCACGCAGAGGCCCGGGGTTTTTGAGCTGAATTCCTGAGGGGGGAATTCAGCTCAAACTGCCATCCTGCTGACGCAGGATTTTTGCGGCAGGCCAAGAGAATGATCTCGGTGATCTCAGCGAGCTCAAGCGATCAGAGGGAGCGGGCGAGAGATTTGGTTCGGGCTTTTCCAGTTTAGGCTTTAAAAATGCAAGAGGCAATACTCACCTTTTACAAGATGAGCGGTAGCGGAAACGATTTCATCCTTGTGGACAATCGTGAAGGCATTGTTGACGAGAGAAACCTTAGCCGGTTCGTTGCATCTGTTTGCCGCAGGAAACTCTCGGTGGGGGCTGACGGGATGATTCTCATTGAAGCCTCTGGGCAGGCAGATTTCAAATGGCGGTTTTTCAATGCAGACGGCGGAGAGGCCGAGATGTGCGGCAATGGGGGCCGTTGTGCGGCAAGGCTTGCCTATCTAAAGGGGATTGCTGGCCCTCGGCTTAGCTTTGAAACCAAGTCTGGCGTCATTCGGGCAGAGGTGACCGGAGACCGGGTGAAGTTGGAGATGCCGCAACCGACCGCAACCGAACTTGATTATCCCCTGAAGGTTGAAGAAGATACCTTGACGGTGAGCAGTATTACAGTGGGGGTGCCCCATGTGGTGATCTGGGTGACCGACCTGGAAACAAGCCCGGTTTTCAAGGTGGGACGGGCCATAAGGTACCACCAACGCTACACCCCTGCTGGCACAAATGTCAACTTTGTGAAGCGACTCAATGACGGCTCCTTTGCCATTCGCACCTATGAACGTGGGGTGGAAGATGAGACCTTGGCCTGTGGGACGGGCTCGGTTGCCACTGCGCTCATTGCTGCTACAAAAGGGATGGCCACCTCGCCCAGTGTCCTGCATACCCGGGGAGGTGAAGCCCTGAAGGTCTATTTTGACAGATCCGGAGATGATTTTCGGAACGTATTCCTTGAAGGTGAGGCAAGGGTTATTTACGAGGGCAGGCTTTGGAAAGAGGCGACTTGAGACTGTTCCATGCAAAAATATTGAAGGATTTCCTGCTGACTGACGACAAATGACCAACAACAACCAATGACGGCTGGAGGGTTCTATTGAGGATTGATAAAGCTGAAAGGTTAAAACGACTTCCTCCTTATCTTTTTAAGGAGATCGATCGGCAGAAAGAACAGGTTCGGGCCAAGGGGATTGACATTATTGATCTTGGGGTCGGGGATCCTGACCTTCCAACCCCACCCCACATTATCGATGCCTTAAAGAGAGCAGCCTCGGATCCGGCCAATCATCGATATCCTTCCTATTCGGGGATGGCTGACTTTAATGCTGCAGTGGCAAGGTGGTATCAGCGGCGTTTTAATGTGGATCTGGATCCGAGCAAGGAGGTCGTAACCCTGATTGGTTCCAAGGAGGGGATTGCGCACATCCCGCTTGCCTTCATAAACACGGGAGATGTTGCCCTTGTAGCAAGTCCTGGCTATCCTGTTTACCATATTGGTACCAGGTTTGCCGGGGGGGAACCCTATTTTATGGATCTGTTGAAACAGAATCGATTTCTCCCTGATCTTGAGGCGATTCCGTCCGAGGTGGCCCAGAAGGCAACGATGATGTTTATAAACTATCCAAATAACCCCACGGCCGCCGTGGCCACGAAGGATTTCTTTGAACGGGTGGTCACCTTTGCCATGGAATATAATGTTATTGTGTGCCACGATGCTGCCTATTCGGAAATGGCCTTTGATGGTTATAGGCCAATGAGCTTTCTTGAGGTAGAAGGGGCCAAATCTGTTGGCATTGAGTTTCACTCCCTTTCCAAGACCTATAATATGACAGGCTGGCGTATCGGATTCGCAGTTGGTTGTTCGGATATCATCAGTGCCTTAGGCCAAGTAAAGAGTAACATCGATTCTGGTGCATTTCAGGCCGTTCAGATCGCAGGAATTACGGCTTTGGAGGGAGACCAGACATGTGTGGAAGATATGAGGCAGACATATACGGAGCGTCGAGACATCTTGGTGGCCGGTCTGCGCTCCATAGGCCTATCAGTAGAAAAACCGCGTGCTACGTTCTATCTGTGGGTTGAGGTCCCCCAAGGGTACACGTCAGCAGGATTTGCCAGCCTGCTTTTGACAGAAGCCGGGATTGTGACCACACCTGGAAACGGATTTGGCACAGCAGGTGAAGGGTATGTTCGGATGGCCCTTACGGTTGGCCGCGAGCGAATCCGTGAAGCCGTGGAACGGATAAAGGACATTGGATTATAGGCATACGGCTTACATAGGAGTGGGATCGAATCTTGGGAATAAAGCCGACAATTGTCGGAAGGGCATCACAGCGATTGATCGGTGCGAAGGTTGTATGGTTGAAGCCCAATCCCCCCTGTATGAGACCGAACCCGTTTATTTGGAGCATCAAGATTGGTTTGTAAATGGTGTGGCCAAGATCCGTACCGATCTTGGGCCAGAGGTCCTTTTTGCACAACTTAAGGCCATTGAGCATGCAATGGGACGTCGGCCTGGAGAAGTTAGGTTCGGCCCCCGAATTCTGGACTTGGACATCCTGTTTTATGATGACTGCATCTTGCGTACAGAATTGCTACAGATCCCTCACCCGAGGCTGCACGAAAGGCGGTTTGTCCTCAGGCCCCTTTGCAACATTGCACCGGACCTTGTACATCCCATGCTTGGGCAGACTGTTCGATCCCTTCTAGAGGATCTGAAGGATGGGGGGAAGAAAGTTAGATCGTACAAATGCGACTTTTAATCCTTTGCCTCTTGATTTATCTGGGCTACCGGCTGTTCAAGAAGTTGGTGCTTCCAGAGCAATCCCCCACAACCCTTGAAGAGCAGGAGGCGTTGATGAGGGTCGATGATGTGATGGTCAAAGACCCCTATTGTGAAACTTACTTTCCCAAAAGAAAGGGTATTAGAAAGGTTATCGATGGGAAAGCATACTATTTTTGCAGTACCGCATGCCGGGACAAATATCTTGAAGATGCGGATCATCCTAAGGAATCATCGAGCAATGAAAAATAAGACCCGGTTCCTGGCCATTCTATTCTCAACGTGGGCTGTGAGTATGGTGCTATTGGTCAGCATCCCGGTGCGTGCGGATATTTACTATTGTGTTGATGGCCAGGGGATTATCCATTTTACAAATGTACCCACGATTCCAGGATATCGTATCTTTATGCACGAGGGCACCCTATCACGTGCTGATGAGTATGACATGTATATCAGAGAAGCGGCTTATAGACACGGGGTGTCATTTTCCCTGATCAAGGCCGTGATTAAGGTGGAGTCGAACTTTGATCCATACGCTGTTTCCAGAGCCGGTGCGATTGGATTGATGCAAATCATGCCAGATACTGCAAAGGCCTTGGGTGTTATTGATCCGTTTGATCCTCGAGAGAACATCTTTGGAGGCGCGCGTTATCTCAAGAAACTCCTGAGACAATTTCAAGGAAGCTTGCCTTTGACCCTGGCAGCGTATAATGCAGGCCCAAACAAGGTTCAATCCCTCAAGTGTGTGCCACCCATTAAGGAAACCCAGAACTTTGTACGCAGGGTCATGCAATATCTTAACCGCTACTGAATCAACGCATAGAAACTTGAGCAACATGTTGAAATGATAGTTCGTTATTAGCTTGTCTGCAATCTTGGAAAAGGTATGATGGCATAATGGAATATTGGACACGAGGTGAAGCTCTACGCTCATGATGTAGAAGATAAAAAGACCGAAATCCTCATAAACTCATTCTTCCATTGTTCCATCCTTCCAATTGTATTGGACACGGCGCGAACCAAATTCTTTTTTAGTGACCATCATCATGAAGCTTTTTGAACCCTTATCTTCAAGGTTTTTGAATTTTCCTATCCAGTTAACCCTTTACAGGATAGGCAGCATCCCTATTCTCATCGTGCTCCTTTTGTTTTCGAACAAGGTGTGCGCGTTTCTGGCCGCTATTGTCTTTTCAGCAGCATCCCTCACGGATCTGTTTGATGGCCTGCTTGCCCGGCGACAAGGTCTGGAGTCAACCTTGGGCAAGTTTTTGGACCCCTTGGCCGACAAGCTACTCATCTCAGCGGTCTTAATCATGCTGATTCCCCACGGACGAATACCGGCCTGGATGGTCTTTGTCATTATTGGACGTGAAATAGCCGTAACAGGACTGCGTGCGATCTTATCTGAAAAAGGTGTCGTGATGTGTGCTGAAGAACTGGGAAAGTACAAGACTGGCTTTCAGATGGCAGCCATCATCTCGCTTTTGATCCACTATACCTATTTTAATATTGATTTTCATACGATAGGTATGGTGCTCATGTGGATAGCGCTCATATTGACAGTATGGTCGGGGGCAAAGTACTTTTTAAAGTTTTGGGGGAACATAAACGAATAAGGTACTGACATTACTGGCTCAGGAGACAGGGGGAGGGGGCCTCAAAGGAATTTTTTATTGACAAAGAAACAAGAGGTCGTTATTTATAATTGGTCATACAGGGCGGGAATAACTCAGTGGTAGAGTGCAACCTTGCCAAGGTTGAAGTCGCGGGTTCAAATCCCGTTTCCCGCTCCAATTTTTTGTTAAAACGGCGGCATAGCCAAGTGGTAAGGCAGCGGTCTGCAAAACCGTTACACACCGGTTCGAATCCGGTTGCCGCCTCCAGTTAAATCAAGGAGTTAGCCATTTCGGGCAACTCCTTTTTTGTTTCAGGGTGCGTATAGGGTGCAGATAGGTGCAGGTTGTCAAGCTCGTCAATGTCCGATCTGCTCTCTTTTGGTAGCCACTTGTAATATGTGCTGTAGGTGATCCCGGTTGTCCCGTGGCCCATCTCTTTTGACACCTCTGCGAGTGAATCTCCCTTGCTTAATCTCAATGTGGCATAGGTATGCCTCATATCATGTGGAGTCCGTCGGCGTAGCCCTGACTTTTCCATTGCCTTGTTCCATACCCTATTCACAAAATGACTGTACTGAATAAAGTTGCCCTTGGAGTTACAAAAAATCCACTCGGGCATTTCAGCCCATCCCATTTTCAGCTTTTCTTCCTTCCGTTCTAATCGCAAGGCTTTTAGTTCATCCATAAGCTGTGAAGTCATGCGGACAAACCGGACACTTGCCTTGCTCTTTGGACTTGTAACCTTGTTCCGCGTAATGTTTCGCGTGACGTGGATAAGGCGATTCTTGAAATCAATATCCCCCCACTGTAGGGCCATGAGTTCACCAATCCTGAGACCTGTCCTGAATCCGGTCAACACAAAGGGATAATATGCCGGATAGTGTTTCTTGAAAGTGTCTTCCAAAATTTGCCGATCTTCCCAGGAGAAGGGATCTGGTTCCCTGGCCGGGCGTTCATCTTCAGGTCTCGGGACCTGTACGGTACGGGCAGGATTTGAGCTAATAAAGCCGTCCGGTCTGTGTGCATATTGCAAGACGGAAGACAGGCAATGCTTCAGGTTCTTGACGGTCGCGCTCCTGAGCCCGGCCCTGAACTTGTCAACTACGAACTCGCCGATCATCCTTGACGAAATTTCATCAATGCGCTTGTTTCCGAATACCGGCAAGATGTCTGCCTTCAAAAGGTTTTCATAACTCCGACAAGTGGAGGCTTTCAAGGCAAGCCTGGCGTACCTGTCGAGCCATCCCGCGTTCTGTTTACCGTCTGACCCCTTCCAACCGTTCACGTACTCTTTGAACGTGGGGACCTTCTCATCTGGTTTCAAGCCGAAATCCCCCAGGACAAGCCGCGCCTCGATCTTTTTGGCAACCTCTTGGGCAAGGCGCTTATCCGGGCCAATCTTCTTTGATTTTCTTATTCCATTATGGCTTATAAAAACCCACCAAATACCGGAGCCTCTGATCTTTTCTCGGACTGTTACGGCCATTTAATCACCCCCTAATCTCTGGCGTCCAATTACTACCAGCTATCAATTTCTTTTTTAATGCTTCTTCTTTGTTCCTTTTGGCCTTCACAAAAAATTCTTCAACTTCATAAAAGCACCTTTCCAAATCCTTGAGATCATCGGCACTACCGGCTTTGATTATTTCATTGATCAGGTCCTTGAGTTCCATAAATTTCCATTGAAATCTCTCATACGCATTCATTTTTTCATCTCCTTTCCGGCCTCGCGGCATAAAAAATCCCGTGGTGCGCTAAGGTCCTACAAGAGACCCCCGGATCGTTGCCTTACCGGACACCACGGGAAAACGATTAGACACAAAAAAAGCCGGATTATCGGACCGGGTGCCGCTTGTAGTTTTTAGCATCTCTATTCATATCATCCTTGTCAAGAATGTCAAGGCCCAATTTTTACCCTACCAGCCTTTGCCTGTCAAGTCGCCTTGAGCTTGCCGCCAAAAACCTATACTACGGCATGCGTTTTTCAAGATCGTCGATTCTGGGGCAAATTAGAGCGTCTCAGGGGCCATCCGTTGCCTGTTAGAAAAGGCCCTTTGCTAATGCCTCCTCAATCTCGACATTAAGCACCCCTAAATTCCAAAGTGTAGGATGTTTACGAAATTTAAGATATGCCTCATAA
>Ga0180301_10001204_pt1 | contig 20307 bp, 17 predicted proteins | sample GuaBasSediGuay16_FD_121797 | JGI IMG/M metagenome (GOLD analysis project Ga0180301, IMG submission 121797) | Subseafloor sediment microbial communities from Guaymas Basin, Gulf of California, Mexico - Guay16, Core 4569-2, 12-15 cm | ecosystem: Environmental > Aquatic > Marine > Hydrothermal...
ATTAAGCACGGCGTCGGTTACGTTTTTCTCCGAATAATAATATGGAAAATCCGCCTATCGCCGCGAAAAGTCGCGCTGTTTTTGGCCTCGATTTTTGGGAAACTCGCTTTCAGGTTTTTAAGAAAAGACCGTAAAATCGCCCTGAAAAACCTCGAAATCGCTTTCCCGGATAAATCGCTCGAAGAGAGAGAAAAACTCGCTCGCGAGACATTCCGCCAGTCGGCGATGAACCTGTTCGACGCGATGCGCACGCGTAAAAACGTGCTTTCCGAACCGCCGATATGGGAAATCGAGGGAGCTGAATATTTCGAGAAATTCCATGAGGATTACGGGGGAGGAGTTGTTATCACGGGGCATATCGGCTGTTTCGAGCTTATTCCGGGCATCTGGAAACGGCTCGGATACAAAATAGCCGTTGTTGGGCGCAGACTCTACGACGAGCGTGTCGACAGGCTTCTCATCAAACAGCGTGAATCGATGGGCATCGTGAACGTCCCCTCGGATGCGAACCCGCGCGTTATAGCGAGACTTATTCGTGAAGGCTATTTCGTCGGATTCCTGATGGATACGTTCACTGAAAGCGTCGACGGTATCCAATCGCGTTTTTTCGGTCGCGAAACAAGAACCATATCAGGGCCTATCGCTCTCGCACGCCTTATGGGGCGTCCCGTTCTGCCTATGGCCATATACCGCCGGGAGAAATACGGGTTCTTGCTGAAAGTCCTCCCGCCAATGGAAATCAATAAAACGGCGGACAAGAACGCCGATATAGCCGATGGTGTCCTCCGCGCGAATGCAATTTTGGAAAAGATGATTTTAGACCGTCCCGACCAGTGGATATGGTATCACGACAGGTTCCGGGATGTAAAATCCCCCTTCGCATAAGAGCGAGTAGACTAAACACCCGACCCTGATTCGCAGGAACGCTCCTCTTTGAAGAAGAACGGAATGTCGCACTGCTCCGACTGCTGGGTTTTCGAAGGAGGCGTTTCCCGATGCCGGCGGAACAGAATGTCTTTTTTGAGCGCTTCGGCACCCCGGGACTCCGGTTTATCTGAAACTCGACACCTCGGCACTTTGGCTCCTTAGAGCCTTCTACGTTCCAATCTTCCAACTGTTCAAATACTCGACCTGCTCCGGCGTCAACTCGTCGATTTGGATGTCCATAGTCTTTAGCTTCAAACGGCTCACATAGTCGTCTATCTCGTCGGGGACCTCGTGGACTTTCACATCGAGTTTACCATCCTGTTTGAGAACCCATTCGCTTGTCAACGCCTGCACCGCGAACGACATATCCATAACATCGGCGGGATGGCCCTCTGCGGCGGCGAGATTGATGAGTCGTCCCTCGGCGAGGACATAAATCCGCTTGCCGCTTTCGAGAACGAACTCATCGGTGCAGAACCGGACGTCTTTATTAATTTCGACGGCCATTTTTTTGAGTCCCGGCAAATCGAGTTCGACATCGAAATGGCCGCTGTTGCAAACTATCGCGCCGTCCTTCATCTTCTCGAAATGCTCTGGCCGTATTACGTTTATATCGCCGGTCAGCGTGCAGAACAGGTCTCCGATAGGCGCGGCGTCTGCCATCGTCATAACCTCGAAACCGTCCATCGCGGCCTCGAGCGCTTTAACCGGGTCGACCTCTGTAACGATAACATGGGCGCCGTGGCCTTTCGCGCGCATCGAGAAACCTTTGGCGCACCAACCGTATCCCGCTACGACTATCTTTTTACCGGCGATAAGCATATCCGTCGCGCGGATAATGCCGTCGAGCGTCGATTGGCCGGTGCCGTAGCGGTTGTCGAAGAAATGTTTTGTCCGCGCGTCGTTGACTGCGATAACGGGGAATTTTAGCGCGCCGTCGCGGGCCATCGCCCGAAGCCGAATCACGCCGGTCGTGGTTTCCTCCATACTCCCGAGGACATTCGCGGCGACGTCGGGGAATTCCTTATGGATTGTGCTTACCAGGTCGGCGCCGTCGTCCATCGTGATAACCGGCCCTCTCGCCGATGCCGCCCGGACGTGTTTATAATAAGTCTCCGTATCCTCGCCGTGAATTGCCTGCACCGCGATACCGTAATCTTCGACGAGGCTCGCGGCTACGTCGTCCTGCGTCGAAAGCGGGTTAGAGGCAATAAGCATCAGTTCGGCGCCGCCGGCTTTGAGAGTCCGCATAAGGTTCGCCGTTTCCGCGGTAACGTGCAGGCAGGCGGACATTACTCTACCTGCGAGCGGCTTTTCTTTCTCGAAACGCGCCCGGATTTCCTGCAGGACAGGCATATTTTTGTCCGCCCAGAGAATGCGTTTTTTGCCGCCGGGAGCGAGTGATTTGTCTGCAATATCGTAATTCATAGTTTCCTTTCGATTTTCGTTTCTCGAAATACTGTTTTGAAGAAAAAAATTATTAGTCGAATAGCGTAACGCGGTTGCGCTTTTTGGAAGGTTTATTTCGGACCTGCTCGTGACCCCATAATATAATATTTGCTACAGTTATCGTGCCAGACGAATGCTTAAAATACGTAAAAATCGCGGTTCGTCAAGGAAAATCGAGAGATTAATATGGTTTTGCCTGATTTTACTATTGCATTTTGCAAAATACAGCGTATTAGTTCGGCATCGGTCTTGCAAAATACCCGTATTTACAGCGTTTGACAATGGTATGGTATTTGCAGAATAAATAGCGTGAACCTCTATCGGTCAAATAAGAAGGGTTTTACCCTTATAGAGTTGATGATAGTCGTCGTGATTATCGGCGTGCTGTCGGCACTTGCTATTCCGCGTTTCTCACAGGCTAGTAAAAAGGCGAAAAAGACCGAAGCACGATTGATGCTTAAACGAATTTATCAGGCGGCGCAGATTTGTTATATGGAAAGAGGCGGCTATCCTCCCTGCGATGAATACGGTCGGCGCACAAACGGCGGATGGTGGCAGTTTAATAACGCCTCCACGCCGAATACGAATTGGAACGGTAAGGTTCCCGGGGCGACGGTCGACCCGCCGAGCGGTTTACCGAGATTCACTTATGTTATAAGAAATAGCGGCGCGACTTTCAGAGCCGAGGCCTGGTCCTGGACGCCGGATTCATACGACGGTGCTATGGTCTGGGAGGTCAGGGATATGAGAATCGACCAGGATGGGAATATTACTTACGGCGGAGCTAAACCGACCTGGTAGTTATATTTTAATGCAAGCGTTCATTAGCGGGCGACTGCCCGCTATTTTTATTGTTCTTGCCTCAAAATCCCTAAATTGGTCGAGCTTGGATACTCGAACGCCCTTATGTTTATTCTACTCTCTATTTCCTCTCTTATAAGTTTGTAATCCCCGATTATATACGACGAACCGGAAATAAACACTATAAGGTATTCGCCGTCCTTCTCGACATAAAAGACGCCGTAGATATAAACAAGACCGGTTTCATCTATGCGAATCTGGAAAACCGGCCTTAAATCCTTATCGACAACCTCTACTCCGTATTTCGTGTAGTTCCTGTCGAAATAGTTATTCGGGTTTTCCACCAGTTCGTTATCGAAAAGCTCTCCGGCAATCTTGCCATCTATACTCCGGACAATAAGTGAAATCAATAGCTGACCCGTTTCATCGACCCATATCTCGATTGGATAATCGTATTCGCGATTCTTAAACGGCTGCAATAGCCTCGGATAGGACAGGTCGACATCGTAATAATCGAGCATATCGGAACCCATCCGGAAAGTGAGTTCTTTGTAGGTCCGCGGGATACCCTTCTGTAGTATTTCGTGGTGAACGACCGACGTCTCCTCGATTTCGACTTCACCCTCTTCCGGTTCGAGTAGCGGGTAAATCCCGAAAACTGCCACCAGTATTCCGCTTATCACGCATACGATTATCTTCTCGGTCTTCGGGCGTTTTAAACGGAATTCGACCGCGATTGCGATAACGGAAATAACGACCAGTATGAATTCTACTATAACCACGGGTAATATCGAATTATATGGGTGAACTCGACCGAATGCAATAAAAGAGACTACTGATTTTTAGAGAAAAATCGAAGTAGTAAGTAGTCAGTAGATAATAGTCGTGAGCGTCTCCACCCATCAAAGCAACGACAGGTGCCGCGCTGGGCTATTCTGACTCCAATCTTTTAATTTGTGTCTCCTTTCGCCCAAAATACTCCCCGAATGTCTTTAGGTTACCGATATTCGCACCCTCCCGGGCGTAGGTCCAGTGTGTTCCGTAGGATGTAACTATCCTTATGCGATTATCCCTGTATTTTTTCTTGAATATGGAATCAATCCAAAGGGCAGCGGCGAATAACGCTTCGCCGCGTTCGATATCTTTAGTCCCGTCGAGGTATTTTTTCGCCGATTCATCGGTAAACATCATATAGTTTGCCGTTCCGACGATAATATCCGGTTTTAATTCGCCCAACGAATATCCAAAATCCCATTTATTATGTCCAATAAGGCCGGGTTTTGCCTCGGTAGATGCTATATACTGGTCGTTTTTTCCTAACAGGTCTAAATAACGGAATTCCGGCAAAAGATAGGGTATCGTCCCTGCCTCGAATAGCGCAATTTTCGTTTCGGGTGGGAGATTCGCCGAAGCGAACGTCTCCGCAACTCGGACTCTATCGACGCGATTTGGGTCCGGGCCTTCGAGAGCGGTTTTCAGCGGCGCGACCGCAAAACCGACCGCACACAGGATTATCGCTACCAGGGCTAATTCCCGCACGACTTGCCAGCAATTCGCATTTCGTTTTAGTGGAATCGCGCCGAACCATTTATGCCATAGATAATCGAAACCGAACCCCGCGGCAATCGAAATAATGGGTATTATCGGCAATAAAAACCTCGCGTGAGGGAATGCATCTCCCCCCGTCCATACGACATAGCATATCCAGATTACGGTTATCGCCGATAGCGTTAAAGCTTTTCGGCGAGATTCGTTATCTGCAATCCAGGCGACGAGTCCGACAATAGAAAGCGCGACAACCGGCCACGCGCCATCTTTGAAAAGCCAATCGGCAACGTATAGCAGTCCGAAAAGCAGATTTCGCGACCCTCCGGCAATCTTCAGTTGGAACGCATTTGGCAACCATTCGCCGTAATATACCTTCTGTATGATAAACATTGCTGCGATTATTATAGCCCCCGCGATTACAGGGATTAACCTCCGGCGGAAGCGTTCGCTATAGGATATCCCGGGCAACGATAAGGCCAGGCTTAATAGACAGAACAATAGTATCGCGTCTGGCCTGACGACCGCGGCAATAGCTAATAAGACGGGGGATAATACTGGATTACCGCCTTTTGTATGCCCCGGAACAAACGGGACAAGGGCTAAAGCGATAAACGCTGTTTGAAGCGGCGTTTCGAAACCGTTCGACGACCAGAATATCAGCGGCAACGAGACCGATATCGCGAAAGTGGAAAAGAGAGTGCCGGGCAAACCGAATCGGTTTTTCGCTGTAAATAAGACAACCAGAATAACTACGAGATTAATTAATCCATTCAGCGCTATCGCCGGTAGACACGCTTTATGAGATGGTAAATCGATTAGCTGAGTAACGGCGAGAATCAGCGACCACCCGGGATTGGTTATACCCATCACCCTGTCGCCCGGTTGCCAAACCAGGCCGTTGCCGTGCACCAGATTCTGCGCGTAAGCCATCGAAATCATCGCGTCGTCGGCTAGTAGATAATACCGACCAGCTTTGCCCTCGAACGAATTCTCACGAATAGTCCAGACGAAAAGAACCGCGTGGATAATAATGAGAATAACTGATAATATCCACGCGGTTTTACGCATCGTTCCGCTTTTCTACTATACCAATTCTTTGGCCATATCCGTTTTCTCCCACGTAAATTCCGGCAGTTCGCGCCCGAAATGCCCGTAAGCCGCCGTTTTTTCGTAAATAGGCCTTAAAAGGTCGAGGTGTTTTATTATCCCTTTTGGAGTCAACGGGAATTTTTTGCGAACGAGTTTTACAAGGTCGGATTCGCTCATTTTGCCCGTTCCGTAGGTGTTTACCATTAATCCGACCGGGTCGGCTACTCCGATAGCGTAAGCCAGTTGTATTTCGCATTTATCGGCGAGCTCCGCGGCGACGATATTTTTAGCGATATAGCGGGCCATATAGCTCGCCGACCTGTCAACCTTGGATGGGTCTTTGCCGGAGAAACACCCTCCGCCGTGGCTGCCGACGCCTCCATAAGTGTCGACGATAATTTTACGCCCGGTTAATCCGCTGTCGGCGACCGGTCCGCCGATAACGAAACGGCCGGTCGGGTTTATATGGTAATGCGTATCATCGTCGAGCATCTCCGGCGGAATCACCGGTTCGATTATGTGCTTTTGTATTTGCGGGCGAAGCTCGCCCATTTCGATGTCGTCGTCATGTTGTGTGCTCACGACAATAGCCTCGATGCGTTTCGGCGCACCGTTTTCATATTCGACAGTAACCTGCGATTTACCGTCGGGCCTGAGCCACGGGAGTATTCCGCTCCTACGGACTTCGGCGAGCCTCATCGTAAGCCGATGAGCAAGTGTAATAGTCAGAGGCATCAGAACCTCCGTTTCACGAGTGGCATAACCGAACATAAGCCCCTGGTCACCGGCGCCCTCGCGGTCCACACCCATAGCGATGTCCGGCGATTGCTGGTCTATCGATGTTACGACGGCGGCGTTTTCCCAGTGGAAACCGGTGTGAGGGTCGGTGTAACCGATTCGGTGGACGGTTTTCCGGGCGATGTGCGGAATATCGACATAGGTTTCGGTAGTAATTTCGCCGCCAACAATAATCAGTCCGGTCGTAACGAAACATTCACAAGCGACCCGGCCATTCGGGTCGTCGGTTAATACGGCATCGAGAACACTGTCGGAAATCTGGTCGCAGACTTTGTCCGGGTGTCCTTCGGTTACGCTTTCCGAGGTAAAAAGGTATTTTTCCGGCATTTGGCTCCTTTCGTATAACTATAATAAACGTTTTATGTTATTGCCCTACTATTCACTGTCATAAAAACCGCCTTCAGAATGGTCGCCGAGAATTAGCCGTCTGCACTGCCCGCGATACGACGATTCGTTGCCGAGAATACTCGATTTAAGAATGCAATGTTCTGTAACCGCGCCGTTTCCGATTATCGAATCGACAATAATAGAGTCCCGGACGACCGAATTATCGCCGATAGAGACGTTGGGGCCTATAACGCTCCGTTCGATTGTCGCGCCCTCGCCGACATACACCGGCGGTATGAACACGGTGTTTTTTTGATGTTTCGTCGGCGGGACGTGTTCGAGAAGATGCCTGTTCGTCTCGATAAGCGTCTCGACCGTGCCACAATCGAACCAACCCGTTATTTCGGTCGCGTAGATTTCTTCTCCGTTTTCGACCATAATCCTCATAGCGTCCGTAAGCTGATATTCGCCGCGAGTCCTGATACCTTTGGCGATAACCTTGTTTAAAGCCTCGTATAAAACGGACGAATCGGTGAAAAAATAAGGGCTGGTTATTGCGAGATTGCTCGCGGGGTGTTCCGGTTTCTCCTGCATATCGATTATCCTGTCGTTATCGAGTTCTACCACTCCGAACCGGCGGGGGTTCTCTACCCGGTGGACACCGATTGTGTTGCGGCCTCCGGCGATAACCCCTTTCAATCCCATTTCGATTATAGTATCCCCCAGCGCGATAATAACCGGTTCGTTCGAGCATTTTTCAAGCCCGAGTTTAACCGCATAGCCGAGCCCGAGGAGTTTTTCCTGCTCCACAAAAATAGTTTTGACCGAGTATTTTTTTTCGACATATTCCCGTATTTTATCCCCTTTATAGCCGACAATAAAAATAAGTTCGTCTATCCCGTTCGATAGGAGATTATCGACAATATGCGCGAGAATGGGTTTCCCCGCGACTGGTAAAAGCGGTTTCGGGACGGTCGCTGTAAACGGCCGAAGCCTGGTTCCCGTTCCTGCGACTGGAATAATTGCTTTCATTTTTTGCTTTTATTTTCCTTCAAATTTTTCTAAAGCCGCTTTTAATTTATCTATCGCTTTTACCGGTTTAGGGTCTTCGCGGTTGAGAATAGCCAGATAATAGCTTGTCCAATCCCCGAGTTGTATCAGACTGAACATCCGCGCTAAAAGACTTTCACCATTCGAGTTTAACCACACAGTCTCGACACCTAAACCGCTCTGGGTTTCACCAAAAAGCTCCATTCTGAACCGCACCTTCGGATGGATATCTTTATCGGTCAGGTAAATAGCGATAAACCTATCCGCCGGCGCGCCGAGATTTTTCCAGCCGACCAGTTCATTGTGGTTGTTCTCGGGTAACACAGCGCTGTATGCCAGTTGTTTGGAGTTTTCGTTTATCTGTCCGCGAAAACGAACCGCAACGGTGTTGAAATGCCAATCATCAGAGTATATTAGCGGCAGTTTGCCTTGCAGTTTATTGGCCAGTTTTTTGGCCTCGTTCCTTTCGGTCGGTCGATTTAACCCATAGGATTCCGCGCCGGCGATAAGAGATTCGACAGTTTCGTTCAACGCATAATCCTGATTCGGGATGAAACCCAAAGCCTCGAAAATAGTCAGAATAGGGGAGAAGCTATATCCTAGTGCGGCTCTCGGCGGCAGGCCCGGCGGTAGTTTTATAAGCGGGATTCCATTCCCCTCCGCGATTTCGGCGAGTTTACCTCCGGTCGTAATAGCTATTCTCTGCGCCCCGCGCACTCCAGCTTCATTAAAGCAGAAAAGGGTTTCTTCTGTGTTTCCCGAGTAGCTCGAACCGATAACCAGCGAGTTTTTACCTACAAACGACGGCAGGTTGTAATCCCTGTTTATGTGTATCGGGGTTCCGAGTCGGTCGATAGTATAGGCTCTAACTAGGTCGCCGCCAATAGCGCTTCCGCCCATACCGCACACTACAATATTAGTTACTTTCGAAGAATCGATTCCCGACAGGTCGACCGATATAGCGATTTTTCTACCCTCCGGTAATTGCGTCGGGAACGCAGTCAGTAATCCGGCCATATCGCCGGGGTCGATTTCGCGATAAATTTCTGGATTATCTAACATTTTCCCTCCGATTTGCCTGTTATTCATAATTTAATTAATATACATCTTTCTGACATTTAAGTCAAATGAAATCCTCCCAGGATATTGTCAGAAAAAACCTGAATCGACAGGAAAACTGGATAGACTTCTTTCTAACGGGGTAGGTCCAAGCACTCGAAATGATAGAATTCTCTATTTCGAAGGATTATCATATTGATGTTCGATTTTTCTCGATTATATTTGTTGTGATGAGAATATCTCGCGGCACATTAGCGTTTATTGTGGGCGGCGTGTCTCTCGGTGCGTATATTATCTGTCTGGCACCGACGGTCGGATTGGTCGATTCGGGCGAGCTTGCTTTGGCGTGCGCGGAACCGGGTATAGCTCATCCGACGGGATATCCATTATATACCGTGTTAGGGCGCGTTCTGCTTACTTTAACCGGTCTCGAACCGGTTCTCGCGACGAATCTTTTGTCGGCGCTCACAGGCACTCTGGCAGTTGCGCTAATGTTCTTACTGATTCGCTATCTCATAGATGGTTTTATCGAAAAGCGACCGCGCGTGAAAGATTTGCTGGCTTTAGGGTTAGCTCTCGCGTTTGGTTTTTCTCGCACATTCTCTGCCGTTTCGGTCGTAACCGAGGTCTATTCGCTCGAATTAGCGCTCGACCTCGCGGCTTTTTACCTTCTACTACTCTGGTTCCACGGTGAAAACCGGTCGGCGCTTCTCGGTTCCGCATATCTGTTCGGTTTGTCTTTCGGCGTCCATATGATGAGCGTCCTTTTCTTTCCGGCGATAATCTCCGTTTTTATATTCGAGAGAAAAAGACTCGACCTTAAAATTGTGTTGTTCGCTGCACTTTTTTTTATTATCGGTCTTTCCGTTTATTTTTATCTGCCGATTCGAGCTTCTCAGTCGCCGGTTTCGAATTTCGGCGACCCATCGAGTTGGGAAAGATTTATCCGCCATATTACTGGTTGGCAATACCGGGTTTGGATGTTCTCCCGTCCGGGAACGGAACTTGTAAGGTCGGTCTGCGATTTCGCCGTTCGATTATCCGGCGAGATGACGTTCGTGGCGGTGCCCTTCGCATTAATCGGCTTGGTCCGGTCGTTTTTCAAAGTGAGGAAACTCGCCGTCGTTTTTCTTCTGGTTTTTATGGCGGATATTATTTATGCCCTGAATTATAGCATCCCGGACATCGAGCCGTATTTTCTGCCCGCATTAGTAGTAACCGCTATCTGGGTATCTTTCGGTGTGTCGGCTATATTCGAATCGAGGCGTTTTTGGTTTGTCGTTCTGCCGATTATAGGCTATTTCCCGGTTGCCGGGGCGGCGCTAAATCTGCCGGAGACCTGCCGACGCGATTATTACCTTGCCGAAGAAACCGCGACGAATATCCTTGCTCTCGCGCCGCGAAACTCGGTAATTTACCTTAACAACTGGGATTGGTATGCTCCGGCTGTTTATCTGCAACGCGCGCGTGGCTATCGTCCCGATTTGACATTACTGGATTTCGAGCTAATGCGCCGTTCCTGGTATCTTCATGGCAAACTCGAACGCCACCCAACAACGCTGGGCCTCGCAAAAACGGAAATAGAGGATTTTATTTCTTCGGTAATCGATTTCGAGCGCGGGGAGAATATCGACCCGGCAATTCTCGAAAACAAATGGCGAACTATGCATCGGGCGATAACGACAAAAAACCTTCGATACGGCAGACCTGTCGGCGGGACTTTCTATTACGGCGAGATGGCCGGGTTATGGCAGAACGCGCCTTTGAGGCCTATCGGCGTCCTGAGATTCGTCGTATCGACAAAAGCACCGATACGCTATATACCGAGCGGCCTTTTCGATATCGAAGAATTCCAATCTCGTTCGGAAAATCTATCGCCACGTGAGCTTACTCTAACCAGTCTATATAAATACGCCTGGCTCGAAAGGGCGACAATCCTGTATAAACAGGGGGAACTCGAACGGTCGGCGAGTTATCTTAACCTGATTGTCCGATGCTTTCCCGACGACTTGAATGCGTGGCAGAACCTCGCCACGATAAGAATAGAGCAGGAACGTTACGAAGAAGCGATAGAAATCTTCCGCGGCATCGAACACCTGCTGCCTCCCGGTTCGAATTCCACTATGATTTATAATGATTTGAATAGAAGAATCGCGCTCCGTGATTCTATGATTATGCAAACCGCCGATTCGTTGGGAGAAATAGATTGAAAGGACAGCCCCGTGGAAATACCCTTCGTTAAAATGTCCGCCAGCGGCAACGATTTTGTTATCCTCGATAATCGAGGAGAGAATAAGGTCGCCGAAAAAGACAAATCTCGTTTTGTCCGCGATATTTGCCGAAGGAAAACCGGTGTCGGTGCCGATGGCGTTCTGCTCGTCGAAAATTCCGAAGATGCCGATTTTCGTATGAGATATTTTAATTCGGATGGCGGTGAGGTCGAGTTCTGCGGCAACGGCGCGAGATGTATCGCCTATTTCGCGCACAATATCCTGGATATGCCCGCGCGATTAGCCTTCGAATCGATTCCCGGCGTTATTTCGGCGGAAGTAGATAACAACTTCGTAAGCATCGTAATGCCCGAAGCCACGGAATTTGAAGGCCCAGAGACTCTCGAATTGAACGACGAAATAGTCGAATACTATTTTATAAATACCGGCGTTCCCCATGTCGTAATCTTCTATAATGATATAGAAAACGCGCCGGTGCTCGAACTCGGAAGAAAAATAAGGTTTTGCGAGGCTTTTAAGCCGGACGGGACAAACGTCGATTTTATCGATATCGCAACGGCGGAAGATTACGATATCGCTGTTCGCACTTACGAACGTGGCGTCGAGGATGAGACTCTCGCGTGCGGCACCGGTGTTACAGCCGCCGCACTCGTCGCTTTCTATCTCGAAAAACTTAAACCACCCGCTCGAATTAAGGTTGCATTACCCGATATCCTGACAGTAAATATTAGTCCCGAAGGCCGTCCCGTTCTGTCCGGCGAGGTCGACCTCGTATTCGAGGGTATTTATCGTTTGTCTTAAATAGTTATGCAAGATATAATCGCCGGCAAATACATCGACCGGGATTCAGTCGTCCATCGCCTCGACCCGAGAGCCAAAACCGCTCTGCTGACCGGTTTTGTGGCATATCTGATTATCTGGCCGGAATATATCGCCTATCTGGCCGGTTCGATAATACTCCTATTGGCGACAATTTTGGCGCGGATTCCGGCGAAAACCGCGCTGCGGTTTTTATTCGGTATCAGGTTCTTTGTCCTTATCGCCTTTCTCGTGCATCTGCTTTTTACTCCGGGCAAAAACGGTTACGATTGGTGGATTTTTCATCTGTCTCTGCAGGGCGCCGCGAACGGCGTCCTTTACGCGATACGCCTTATAGAGCTTATCTGGGCGGCGATGCTCCTCGGATGGACTACTGCGCCGGTGAGTTTCGCCGATGGGATTGAGCGAATCGCAAAGCCGTTATCGAAAGTCGGCGTTCCCGTCCGTGATATCGCTACGATGCTTCTTCTGGCGATGCGCTTTCTCCCGACGCTTCTTACAGATGTTCGCGAACTCCGTCTCGCTCAGGAAGCTCGAGGCGCAAAATTCGGTTCGGGAAAGTTCTCCGAGCGTATAAAGTCCATAATACCGCTAATAGTGCCGATTTTTATGTCTGCATTCAGACGTGCAGATGCCACTGCGGTCGCGCTTACGGTCAGGGGCTACATCAGCGAGGGCCCACGGACGAGTCTGTATCCACTAAAGTTAAACTCAACAGACGCCGTCGCGATATTCTTCTCTGTTTGGTTGATAACGGTCGCCGTTGTTAACCGGTTAGTTTTATGAACACAATATATGCTGATTTTAAATACTAAAAAGCAAATATGAACACAATATATAGTATAATGAAATAAAAAAACCACAATATATTGTATTTTTCGCTTGACATCATCAGAATAAGCCCTATATTCCCCTGTGAATCGATATGAGTATATTCAAAAAAAAACAACCGAGACGCGAATTCAAATTACGCAAACGCGAAATCCGTGAAACGCTCGAAGAGAAAAACGCCGACGAGGAAACTAAAAGACATGTCCATTTCGACCCGCCCGACCGGTCGCATTATCCCCGTATTCTCGATTTCTGGCCGGTATTCCTTATAGTAGGTGTCCTTGTCGTCTTTCTATTTTTCGTGTTGCGCTGGATTTCCGGTCTCGGTTAACCACAAGAAAGGGGAAAGATGAAAGTCTTTGGTTACATTATCCTTACAATAATGGTCACAGTGTGTGGGTTCGCGCAGACCGATGAAGGCCAGTTGCGTGAGCCTGAATCAAGCGGAACTTCGCTATTTCCTCCGGGCGGGCCATATTCGTCGGATACCGTCGAAATCGTCCGTGAAAGACCGCGCTCCAGGCTCGGCGAATACGGCGGTGTCGAGCTAATCGACGCAGAGGACTTGCGAGCGATGCCTACAGCGAGCCTGAAAGAGATTATCGACAATGTAACCTCGGCGCATATAGCCGACCACGGTATCGGCCAGTTCCCTTCGGTATTCCTATACGGTCTGGGAAGCTCGAGGTCCGCGGTGTTGCTCGATGGCGAACAACTGCTTTTCCCGCAGCTCGGTCTATTCGATATGAATTGCTTTCCTCGTGAGGCAGTCGCTTCGGCTGAATTAATAACAGGGGGCGCTAGCGCTCTATACGGTTCCGAGGCTCTCGGAGGCGCGTTCGATATCGTTTTGCAGGACGAACCGCCCGCGTTCGATTATACTAAAATTTCAGGCAACTGGGGCAGTTTCGACCGACGGAATCTCTATGCGCTTATGAATAAGCGGGTTACAGATAGGATAGGTTTTACCGTAACCGCTTCCGAGCTTAAAGGAGACCTCCACCGCGATGCCGGAGCTATCTGGAACCAGGATTTTTCAGCTACCGGATATGGAGGGGCCGGCGATTTCGATTTGAGAGTATTCGGCTCCCGCCACGATAGCGATAACGATATTCTAAACCCCGTCGACTCGGCCGGGTTCTCGTATGGCCCCGGAAGACAAAAAGACGAAGCGCGTATTCTAAACGGCAGGCTATCGTATAGATTGCACAATACAAAGATAATCGCTGCATTTATGCATCAAGATTATCAGCAGCGGTATTGGTATGTCCCCGAAAACGAGGACGATTTCTGTGAACATATAGCTAATTCCGACGGGGGGAAGTTATCTGCGAAGTTCGATAATACCGCAATCGGGAGCTGGGAAGCCGGAGTATCGATGTGCTCTTACGCGCTCGAAAGCACCCAGAGCGGACATAATGCGCTGACGGAATATAGCGGAACGGTGGCCGGTGAGTATATATTACCATTGAAAATCCGCATATTGGCCGCTCTCAGACTCGACAGGGATATTCGGGAGGAAATCGACCTATCTCCGATGTTCGCGATAAAAGCACCGATAAGCGGGGATATCGAATGTTTCGGCAGTTTCAGAATCGGATATAACTCACCGTCAGTGAACGACCTATACTGGTATGAGCTTCTGATTTATCCTTTTAGTTATCCGATAGACGAATCGACGTGGGTATTCGATACATCATATACCATGAACGCCGGCGACCCCGACCTTAAAACGGAGAAAAGTGTCGGAGGCGAGTTCGGAATAATGCAAAACCCGCTTAAAGGTTTGCGTTATAATATCAAAGGTTTCTATAGCAAGACGGAGAATATGATAGAGTGGCTATATACCTGGATGCCGGATACATCGGTCTGTTCCCCGGTCAATTTCACAGAGGCCACAATCTACGGCTTAAATGCCGATTTTGAGTTTAACCAGGACGAGGATTTCAGTTTCGGTGGCCGTTACACTTATACACATAGCGAAAGCAAAACGGAACAATCGGATACGATTAAACCTCTGCCTAAAATGCCCGAACATCGAGCCGATATATTTGCTCAGGAGACCAGATATTTCCTCGATGACGAGTTGTCCGCGTTTTTGCGGCTCGAAACAACCGCTGTTTTCGGTATTCCCAACAGCACAAGAAATAGTGAACTCGACCCCGTAATACTGATGCGAGCGCGACTACGCCTGAAATTCTTGACATTTAGTATATTCGGTATGTATGAATACGCTTTAACCAAAACTGACGAAGGGTGGAAAAACGAACCGTATTCCCTCGACCCGGGCTTCGGGCCGAAAGACCCGGGGTATTTATTGCCAGAATATCAGTGGCGTCTCGGCGCAGAATGGGAATTCTATGATTGATTTGAGATATTGAACAGATAGAAGGCCGCTGGCGCGAGAGTGGAGTGGTTTTTAGGGATGGGAGTCCGTGCGTCCGCAATAATATGTTTGGTAATCCTTATAAGGACGTTGCACGGAGCGTGCCAGCGGCTGAGTTCCGCGAATATGACATACAAATTTTATAATTCGATAATCGTTTTCCAAAGACAATCTTGCATATAAACTAAAAAATCCTTATAATGGCTAATGATAAATAAACAACAAAAACGAATATATGCCCACAGTAACTGAAAAAAGAACACCATTAAAACAGGAAAAGCCGAATTATGTAGCCTATTGGTTTATCGTAGCGGTAGTGGCGTTAGTCCTCGTTATTTGTATTCGGTCCTGGATAGTGAAAGGATATGTGGTCAACACCGACTGTATGTCCGAAACGCTGCAGAAAGGGGATTTCGTCTTAGTAGAGGAAATTTCGAAAAACAAACCGCCTGAAATAGGTGATGTCGTCGCGTTTCGATATCCTGCGGAACCGTCGCAATATAGATTTGGTAGAGTTGTCGCTGCGGGCGGTTCTACAGTTCAAATAATCCAGAAAAAACTGTATATAGACGGCGACCCCGTAAAGGACTATCCCGGAGTCCGGCATACCGACCCGCTTATGCGCGACGAACTTTATTCCCTACGTGACAATTTCGGACCTTATTGGATAACCAATGGTTGCTATTTTATAATGGGCGATAACCGCGACTATTCGGTGGATTCCCGTTTCTGGGGCGAGCTTCGCCAGAGCGACATTTTAGGCAGGCCTTTGTTTATCTATTTCGCGTGGGTGCCGGACCCGCACGCGCCTGAAGTTAATTCTATATTGGATGTTCCTAAAGTAGTATTTTACAATGTGGGACATTTCCTCAACCGATTCGGTTTTTCGAGAGTCGGAAAAGTTGTCCGATAGCCCGAAATATGGCTGCTATGTGCATGTTCCATTCTGCGCCGGTGAAAAGTGCCCATATTGCGGCTTTTATTCTATCAGGTATTCACCCGAATCGGCTACCGAGTATATTGAGACGGTTCTGCAACACGCCCGAAGCACCGAGGTTCCTGTAATCGACACGCTTTATTTTGGAGGTGGAACTCCAACCTCACTCTCGCCGGAGGCTATCTCTAGGCTAATAACCAAGCTTAAATCTATCCTGCCTGTCGAGGATAACTCCGAAATCACGGTCGAGGCTAACCCGGAAACGGTCGATAACGAGACAACCGAGGCGTTATTCGAGGCGGGAGTAAACAGAGTATCTCTTGGAGCGCAATCCTTCCGACCGGCGCAATTAAAAACTCTAGGCCGCCGGCACGATATCGACAAAATATACGAGGCTTACGAAATCCTACATAAATACCCTTTTTCCCTATCTTTCGACCTGATATTCGGTATCCCCCGGCAGTCGGTTCGAGACTGGGAAATCAGTCTCGATAAAGCTATCGAACTCGGCCCCGACCATATCTCGATATATTGCCTTTCGTTCGAGTCGGGAACGCCCTTCGCGGACGCTTTACGGATGGGTGCGATATATCCGGTTGGGGACGATGTGGAGCGTGAAATGTATGATTTAGCGTCGTCGCGGTTGACTGTAGCGGATTACGGAAGATATGAGATTTCCAATTTTGCGAAACCGAAATGCGAGAGTCGACACAATCTGAAATATTGGACAGGTGCCGGTTATATAGCTTTCGGCCCGGCGGCGCACGGTTATATTCCCGGCCCGCCGAACTGGACAAGATACGCTTTTCCGAGCAATCTCGAGGAATATACATTGCTAATTAATTCCGGACGGGAGCCGTTAGCAGCGGTCGAGAAACTCGACCTGCAGAAACGCTCGGCGGAGTTCCTTATGTTAAGATTGAGATTAGACCATGGATTTTCCGAAGAGGAAATTACCGCTCATTTGCCTGAACTGGAACCGGCAGAATATATCGCCGCACTCCAACCGCTAATCGATGACAATAAAATCCTCCTCGAAGCGGGACAAGTAAGGATAGCCCCGAGAGATATGTTTATTTCTGATGCGATAATATTTCGCGCGGTAGAACTAACCGACCCCTACATAAAGGAAATCGTTACAAAAAGAAAAAGCGCCGGTTCAGAGACATCGATGCTCGAATACTCAACACGGTTTCGTTTCCCGGGTGGTTCGTAATCGTCAGAATTAAACTATCGATAATATTCTCCATAGGGAATTCGACCGGAACATAGCGCTTCTATTTGGTAACGCCCAGGTATATGACTTCACCAGCAAGTATGCGATTAAGCATCTTCACGAATTTCCCGCCGTCGTCGGAGAAATTAACCGGATAATTCTGAATCTGCGACAAGCTGACAGCCTTATTACGTTTCGGTCTCGGAGCTACATAATCGTTTTTCCTGCGACGGACCCTGCGTTTCCGCGACTGTTGAGTTGCGATAGCTGCGCAACGGCTCGAGCAATATTTTGGGACATATTTTGCCCCAACCTTTATAATAAAGGTATTCTCGCAACCATCTCTTTCGCATTTTTTCAAAGCTCGCGGCAGCTTTTTGCGCGGCATAATGAACCTCCTTGGGTAGACTACCCCCGAAATTCTTAATGCCGATATTATGCCAAACGAGTGTGGTTCTTGTATCTCATTATTACGCAAGTAATTACGATTATTGGTGTTTTTTTGGTATTCTCGAAACACAGCATAATGGGGTTTATTCCCCTTATTTTACTGGGGCTATATACCCGATATTGGACAGGATAAGAAAATGTTGAAAGGGAATTATGTATTCTTCTATGAAGCGATTAATCGTATTTTGATAAAAACCGTTGCAGGCGGGCTGTCACGCTCCGTGCATTGTCCTCATAAGGTTTATTGAATATTACATATCGGACGCACGGACTCCCTGCCCATCCAGGACGCCGCCCTCGCGCCAGCCCGGGTAGCTTTATAATTTCTCCGGTTTTTGTCGATGTAGTAAATACGGTTGGCCTTAAAATATTAGCCTTTATTCTTTTTTTCCAATTCCTTCATTGCCGGGGATTCAGCTATTTGCGCGTCGAGCCACGCGTCGATAACCGACCTGCGAAAACGCCATTCTTTACCGAGTTTGGCCGCCGGTATCTTGCCTTCTTGTGCCCATTTATAGATAGTCTGCGGTTTGAGTTTCAAATAGCGTGCGACATCCGCGACCGTCATTATCTCGCTATCGGGCATCGGAACTTCGCCTCCCGACGGAATCGATATACTCGTTCACTTTTCGCTCTATATCCGTTGCGCCGTCTAAACCGCCGAATTTTGGCCGTGATGCCGGTTCACTTTTCTTCCCGAAAATAAAACCTCTTGTCGTTTTGATTATATGGGAGTAGAAATTCCCTTCCTGTTTGCGGAAAAGCTGGAATTCCATATCGCGGTTTCCGAGAAACGGGCGGAGGTTCCATGCAAGTTGAGTTCCCACGAAGGCGAAAATTATTATCCAGACCTTGAAGACACGGACTCCCTGGCGCGGGTAGGTAGAGTATTTCTCGCAGGCATAGACCAACCCGTCATTGAGTGTCTTCATCCCGGCGAGACCGGCGACCGCGAATATTGCGACATGCAACAGCCTCAGGAAGGCGTAACTCGAACCGATAAGCATAAAGAAAAGCGCGATTGGCGCAAACGACGCCAGAATGCAAGAGCTAAGTGCGAATGCGGACAACAACAACGCCAGCGACTGCCCAAGGGATAGTTTGCTGCCCAATAGGATATTGAATATAAAAAGCGCCGGGTAGCAGATTATGAGCGCAAGTAAGAACAGAACGGGGACCTTTATCGCCGAAGATATCGCTTGAAACGGCGAGTTATATGCCCCCATCACGATGCCGTATATCCCGAATAGTATTACACAACCCAGAAGGAGTCTTAGTATTATACCAGCTATTCGTTCGTTCGTGAGAACGCCGTCGTAGAATCCATCCCGGTTACGTAAAAGCTGCGGAAAAACACCTTTATTCATATTTTCTCCTTTTTATTACTAATATGACTCCTGCAGAATTGCTCGCAAACGTCATTTCGAGGAGCGAAGCGACGAGAAATCTTCTGAATGACAACGATTTAATATTTCTCGCTTGCGCTCGAAATGACGAAATAATTTGATTTCTACAGAACACAATCACTAATATAAGAATTAAATTATTGTTTGTCAATGTATTTTATTATATTTTAATGTTTGTTGATATTAGTTCCATGTCCTGCATCATTCTCCGTATTCTCCGTGTTTTCTGTGTTTACCCGGGTGGGGTAGGGCAGCTCCCCAACTCCTTAACTCTCCAACTTTATATCCTATCGCGCCAATCGAAATCCGATTTCGTTATTCCTGAGCAACGGGCATTCCGAACGCCGGAAATTCGGGAAAGCATCTGGGGGCGACTGCCAGCTGCCTCCCGCGAGCGCGCGTGCGGCGCAGGTAAATCGCAAATATTCGATAACGTCGCGCACATCGTCGAGCCATTCCCATACATTCCCGGCAATATCCGCGAAATTCTCGGTTGGATAGCACCCGCTCGGTGCTAAATTATCGAAACCATCGTTGCCGCCGGAAAAATTCCCTTTGGTCGCCAGAATTTCTGATTTTTCGGTTGCGGTCTCCGCTGCTTCTGCCCATTCCCGCTCCGTGGGCAATCTTACACCGGCCCATTTACAATACGCCCGACATTCCCACCAACTGACGCCGACAACTGGATAAAACGCACCCATCGAAATAGTATCCGATTTCCACGGTGGGTTATCGAAATTCTTCCAACCCGCTGGGCATAACCAGCCGAATTTTCCCTGATAGAACCAGCCGAGGTCCGGTTTGGATATGCTCCCGTCGTCCACTATCCAGTATTGCTCCGTCTCATAGCCGCCGCTTTCGACAAACGCCGAGAATTCGAGATTGGTAACCTCGAAACGCGCGATTAGAGCCTCGTGGCCCTCCGCCGCTTTGATGAAGATGTATTCCCCGCCGTAACCAGTTCCATCGAAAGCCAATAAAAC
>Ga0180301_10001205_pt1 | contig 20297 bp, 17 predicted proteins | sample GuaBasSediGuay16_FD_121797 | JGI IMG/M metagenome (GOLD analysis project Ga0180301, IMG submission 121797) | Subseafloor sediment microbial communities from Guaymas Basin, Gulf of California, Mexico - Guay16, Core 4569-2, 12-15 cm | ecosystem: Environmental > Aquatic > Marine > Hydrothermal...
ATGAAAAACCCGATCTTTTTCGTAAAACAATCGGAAAAATCGAAGAAATGCAGATAGAGGAAGTGCAGGAATGGTTAAACTCACTTAAAACGGCCGGTCTTCCCTATCGAGAGCCTCTTACAGAGTTTTATGCACGTTTCTCCTTTGCTTTTACTCCATTGATTGTATCTATCATTTCCAGTGCAGTGGGTGGTAGATTTAAAAAAAATATCCTTTTAATGAGTCTTCTATTGAGTCTTATTCTTGGTGTTCTTTACTATGTGCTGGAGATGATACTAGTACTTTTTGCAAAAATCGGCTATATTCCTCCTCTTGCAGGATCCTGGGGTGCCTTTGTCTTTTTTTTCTTTGCAGGAATCGTACTCTTCCGTTTTGCAAGAACCTGAACAAGGACGAGGAATTTAGATGTTTTTCTCTGTTTTAAAAGAAGATACGACTACCAGGGCAAGAACAGGAGTGCTTTTTCTTAAAAACGGAAATGTTCTTACTCCCGCTTTTATGCCGGTAGGTACTTATGGAACAGTAAAGGCCATCTCCGGTGATGCTCTTCTTCAAATGGAGATAAACCTGGTGCTGAGCAATACATATCATCTATATCTGCGACCAGGTCTTGATACTCTTGAAAAATTCGGAGGACTGCGTAGTTTTACAGGATGGAAGGGTAATATATTAACAGATTCCGGAGGATATCAGATCTTTTCCCTCTCTTCTTTAAGAAAAATAGAAAAAGAGGGGGTAGTGTTCAGATCACATATTGACGGATCACTGCATACCCTGAGTCCAGAAGATGTAGTCAAAGCACAAAAGATAATTGGAAGTGACATTTTGATGACACTTGATGTGTGTACTCCACCCGGAATATCTTACCGAGAAGCAGCAGAAGCCCTAGAAATTACTTCCCTGTGGGCTAAAAGGAGTAAATACTGTTGGCTTTCCCTGCAGGAAGATTTTAAAGGTCAGCTTTTTGGAATAGTTCAGGGAAACTTTTTTAAAGATTTAAGAAAGAGAAGTGTAGAGGAGATTTTAGAGCTTGACTTTCCTGGTATAGCCATTGGAGGGCTTTCTGTAGGTGAAGAGCAGGAAGTCTTTTATGACTATCTGAATTATACATCCTCACTCCTGCCCGGGAATAAACCTAGGTATCTAATGGGAGTAGGTACTCCGGAGTATATCCTCTCGGCAGTGGAAAATGGAATCGATCTTTTCGATTGTGTTTTCCCCACCCGAGTTGCTCGAAATGGTACTGTTTTTACTTCCACAGGATTGTTGCCCCTTAAAAGAGAATATAACAAACACGACATGGAACCTATCGATAAAGAATGCAATTGCCGAACATGCAGAAATCATTCGAGAGCCTTTCTAAGACATCTATTTAAGACAAAGGAGATAATGGGACCTGTTCTTGCAACCGAACACAATATTTTTTTTATTCAAAATTTGATAAAAAACATCCGAAAGAATATCAATCTTGGTAATTTCCGGCAATTTAAAGAACATTTTTTACAGGAATACCTGGGAGATAAATAATAATATGGAGGAAAAATCAACATCAAGTGAGACAAGTCTTCGAAAAAGTACTATTTCCACGATCATAGTCATGGGAAGTACTTTTCTATCCAGGCTTCTGGGCTTTGTTCGAATTGCGGTAATCGGAGCGATATTCGGAACAAGTGGGAGTGCAGATGTTCTTAATGCTGTGTTTACAATTCCCAACAATTTACGGAAACTGCTGGCAGAAGGAGCATTTTCTTCGGCTTTCATTCCTGTATTTTCTTCAGCTCTGGTAAAGGAGCCTTCCGGAGAAAATCCAGGAAATATTGTTAGAAATATAATTTCATTTCAACTTGTTATACTTGTTCCGTTATGTTTGCTCTCTGTCGTTTTTGCAAAACCTCTCATGAATCACGTATTTCTTGAGTTCCGCGATCCGGAACTCTTAAACCTTTCCATAAGTCTCTTTAGATGGTTCATAAGTTATATATTGCTCATTAGTATAAGCTCGGTCTTAATGGGTATTTTAAATGTTCACGGCAAGTTTTTCATACCTGCCTTTGCTCCAATTTTTTTTTCTGTAGCAGTGATCACCTCTATTCTGATTCTTCACCGGATAATGGGTGTTTTTTCAATGGCTGTCGGTGTTCTTTCCGGAGGCCTCTTGCAGATAGTTTTTCAGCTTCCTCTGTTCAGGAAACTGGGGTACGATTTCAAACCTAACTTTTCCTTTGGAAATGAATATTTTAAAAGGATTATAAGACAGTGGATACCCGTTCTTGCTACCGCTTCCGTTTTTGCCGTAAATCAACAGATAGCAGTACGTTTTGCAACAGGGCTTACTGAGGGTAGTACTTCCGCACTGCAATACGCACTGGTTTTTTTTCAACTTCCCTTTGGTATCTTCTCGGTCTCCCTTACTACCGTATTATTTCCACGAATGAGTCGTCAGGCAGCTTCCGGCGATATACTGGGATTAAGGGATACTCTTCAGTACGGATTACGATCACTTCTCGTTTTTCTTATTCCCTCTTCTCTATTTCTCATTGTTCTGGGAAAAGAAATTATTTCTGTTGCCATGTTCAGAGGAGAGTTTACCCTTGAGGATACACTGCTTACTTCCCGTGTGCTGTTTGGATATTCTTTAGGACTTTTTAGTATTGGAGGATTTAATTTTACACAGCGTTTTTTCTATTCACTCGGAGAATATCGTCCTACCTTTTATATGGCTCTTACTGTTTGTGTGGTAGATATCATCCTCTCTATCTGGCTTAAAGAGACTTCTCTCCACGTTGTGGGCCTTGCATTGGCCAATACAATTTCTTTTTCACTGGGATTTTTGCTTATGATCATTATTGCTAGAAAACGATTGGGCCATATTGAAGGAAGAAAAATATTAAACACTGCTTTCAAAATATTTGTTTCTGCAATTCCATCTATTATCTTTATATTAGGATACCTGCGAATTACCGGAGATTGGTGGAAGAGTGTAAGCAGCATCCGTTCCTTTTCTCTTTTACTGGGTTGTGGAGGTGGTGCTATACTAATACTAATAGCTATGTATTATGTTACAGGTGTAGAAATGATAGGTAAGCTCCTATCCAGGAGGAGTGATAATGTTAAATAAAAGCACAGTAATTTTCTTATTCATTTTTATTCTATCTTCGAGCGGGTTTACAGAAGAAAACCAGGAAAGTATAAAGTCGCTTAGAGAGGAGAGAACAGCGATTTTAAAATACGGTATAGACTCAGAAATTATTGAGCTTGTAGATAAGATGATCGAAGAAAGGGATGACTCCTTGGCAGAGGAGGCAGAGAAAGTTTTCAAACAAACAACCAATCCCAGAGTAAGAATAAAACTTCTTAATTTTTTTTCTCAAATAGAGTATCGTAATGCAGAGGAGATGGTACTTAAACTTATCGAAGACCACGAAAACAGGGATAGAGATCTAATTGTAGAATCGATAAGGTATATTTCTGAAAGTAAGAACAACGAGATTTTAACAAAAGCGGCAGAGATCTTGGAAGAATTGACAACTCATAGAGAAAATGAAATCGCGTCAGCAGCAATAAAGGGATTGGGAAAGACGGGAAAGAAGGAGTATGCAGAGAAGCTAATCTCTCTTTTTGAGAAAAGGGATTATCCTTCTTCACTTAAGCCTGAAATTATTCTAGCTCTGGGAGATTTAAAAGCTGAGAAAGCCCTGGAACCCCTGATTAAAATACTTGAGAATAAGGATGAGAGCGAAGTCTTACGCCGGTATGCGTGTGACTCACTGGGAAAGATAGGTAATCCTAAAGCCGTTGAGCCTCTTATCAGGGCATTTAGAACCGGAGATACTATTTTAAGATCCTATGCAATATATGCCCTGGGTAAATTCCCTGGGGAGGAAACAGAATCGATTCTTATCGATGCTCTAAGAGACTCTTACTATAAAGTTCGTATTTCAGCAGCAAAAGCGCTCGGAGAGAGAAAAGTAAAAAGCGCAGTGGATATTCTTATATATAAGGCAGAAAGAGACCCAGAACCCTCTGTAAGAGAAGAAGCGATAAAAGCCCTTGCTGATATTGGGGAAGAGAAGGGTCTTGTGGTGTTGCGTAATTTGTTTAAGAATTACAGAACGCCCACAACATTAAGAATGATCGCTCTCAAGGCTCTAACGGAGAGCGATCTTGAGAAATCAATTCCTGTTATAGAAGAAGTAATAAAAAAAGAGTGGAATAAAGAAGAATCAAAGCTTCTTATGGATATTTGTAAGATTCTTTCCATTACAGAGTCGCCGCTATTGAAAGGATTGTTCGCAAAGCTCCTGGAACATCCAGACTCCATGGTAAAGATTTATGGAATTCTGGGAATACAGAAAAATAACTTAAAGGAGTTGCGAGAACACATTTCGAAACTTCGTGATGAGAAATACGGTAGGACGGTAAATAAATATGCTGAAAATGCCTATGATGTTCTTAAATAGTGTTTAATCCGGGTTGATCGATTAGATGCATAACCCTGTTAATCCTCTCCAGAGGAGAGACATACTCCCTGAAAACGATTATTATCTCCTTACCTGTCTCTGAACGGGCGGTTATCTCCCTCTCCAGGCAACCCTCCAGAGGAGCATTTAGAGAGGGAAAGTATTCTTTTCTGATTGGAACTAAAATATATTTTCCTCGACTGTATGTAATAAAGCCGATATCTCTTGGAAAGGGAGAGATGAAAATTAGAAAATCGGAATCCTTGCCACCGATGTAAAGTTTTGATTCTTCTTTGATAAAATGAACGTTTCTAAGACCTATATTAGAAGTCTGAGAATAAACCCTCATCTCTATCGGGCGCCTTAAGTATTCTCTATAGAGTTTTTCAAAGTCCTGCCTGGTAGCCTGATAAGATTCATATTCCACCGGCATGGATCGTTCTATTGCTTTTCGTGTAAATGCAACAAGAAATATTATGCATGCAAACATAATTAAACCTACAAGAAACAGTACGGTCGAAGGAAATATCTCGGGAAAAGATAAAGATAAACCCTTTCTCTCTTTCAAGTAAAACTGTAAAACCCCTTCTCTTGGGGAAACGGGCAAGTCTCCTGAAAATACAAGTTCTATATTCATCACCTTTTCGCCCGGAGCGGTTGTATCCGGCAGAATCATGGTAGCTTTTAAAGTTTTCTCTTCAAAGGCAGTTAGCTTTACGGAGATCTCCTTTTTTAATATATTTTTATCACTCCACAAGACCTGCAGGAGTTTTATCCTTATTGGTTCATCGCTGTTATTTTTTACCCTGAACGGGGCTGTAAAAACCTGGTTAACCCTACCGAGATATCCTGGAAAGATTATAGAAGGAGTTCGAAAAGTTCGGGAGGAAACATTCTCCTTTTCTTCTTCTCTGTATTCAATTGCAGGAATATCAAGAGTCTCGGATAGAGCAGGAAAGAGATCCCGTTTTTTTAATTCCCCGCCGTTATCGTTTAAGGTAAAATCAGTTGCTTCTCTCTCCGGTGTCTCCTCCTTCTCTTCGGGCAGTTTCAATAGATGGATTTTCCATCTCATTTTATCCATTTTTTCCTCAATATTCTTTATCTCTTCCTCAATATTTGCTTTATCCTCCTGGAAGGGGCTGCCAGGAGGGGGATCGTGTATTCCATCGGTCAATATAAGGATTATTTTTTCAGTATTTGCAGGCAGATCGTAAGTATATTGGTAGAGATATTTAAGTGCCCTGATCAGATCTGTATATTCTCCAAAAGGATAGAGGAGTAGAATTTCTTTGAGTATCTCTTCCACATCCTTATTATTTTCGATTTTTCGAGATATTTCGATCTCAGGTGTCCCCGAAAAGGTAATGAGATGGAAGTTATCATCTAAACTCAACTGATATCTTAAAGCATCATTGATAAGATAATTAACTAGTCCGTCGAAAATTGAAAAGACACTTCTGGATATATCGAGTAATACTATCATATCTTTCTGCTCACCCATCAACTTGGGTGAGCAGATCAATATGAGAATTATTACAAGAAAAATATTAATTTTTGATATCATGAAAAATCATAAATTTGCAGCTTCAATTTTTTCGACTTTATAATTATACTTCCTTTCATTTATTACAAAGTACAAGTGTTCACCAACTTTGTGATTCCACAATTCACTTCCCAGGGGAGAGAGATAGGATATTATGTTTTTTGAAGGTTCCGATTCCCAGGGCCCAAGAATTGTATATTCCTCTTTATTCCCCGAATCTATGTTGGTGAGGTATACCTTTGTACCAAAAGAGATGGATGAAGTGTCGATATCTCTTTTGTCGAACACCTGAGCTCTTTCAATCTCCTCTTTTAATTTCGCAGCAGAACTGTTCAACATATCTTGCCGTTCCTTTGCTGCTTTATATTCCGCATTCTCTCGAAGATCACCATGCTGAAGAGCTATATTCAGTTCCTGAGAGTTTTTCGGTACCTCCACTTCAAGGATGTGTTTTAATTCTTTTCTCTTTTTTTCGTAACTCTTCCGAGTAACCAACAGGGCTCCTTTCGCCAGTGTATTTTTTTCTTCCTTTCCATAGAACTTGAATGTAGGAAATCTTTCTTTTACCTTGTGCTTAAGTTCGATCTTCTTGGAAGGATCAAGATCTCTTATATCTTCTACCAGTGTGTATATTCTACTTACAGAATCCTCCCCGGAACTTATAATGTAATTTTCCAGGTTTTTATCTTTAAACAGAAAGGACTGGATCTGCTTATTGATTTTTCTGTTCGCACTCACATCCCTTTTATTACTTATTTCTCTGAATGTTATCTCAAGTAGATGAATCAATCCTATTAGAACTTTTTCGTAGTTTATTCCCAATTTTTCAAACCATAACTTAGAATAATTCCTACCAAGCCACAATAGTGCCTCTCTCGAATCCTTATAATTATCCAGTATTTTTTGGGTCAAGTCTTTAAGCTTATTCCGATCTATTTCGTTTAATTCATCTACGATATAACGACAGGAATATAGAGGAAATAGTTGTACAAATATCTCCTCCCAATTATTTATATTTTTCTTTACTTCTTCTAAAAAACTCCTCTTTAAATCGGGGCTTTCAATTCGGTTAAATACTTCTTCAATATCGTCGATTTGACGAAAAAGTTCCAAGAAAGAGTATTGATAGTCGGGGTTTAGATAGGGATAATCTTTTATCAACCGCCGTATAATGAGATAACTCGATATAATAAACTCATTTACATTACTGAAAGCCTTGAGAAAACTGCTAAAATAATCGAACATCTCACCGAAAAACTCTGAATCGGGATCGGAGTGCTTTAGAAAATCTTCCATTATGTGATATTTATTAAAAAAGTTTTTTTCTGCTTTAAACTTATTGAAAGTTTTTTCTTCAAAAGAGATGGGCGTCTCTCTTACAACAAAGTGGTCCTGTTTATCAGGTAGATTTCCGAAAGTAGGATCTGTTTTCAATATCTTTCGCGCTTCTGCGCTCCATGAAGACCACTCTGAAGGTGAAATTATACTTGGAACAAGCTCAGATTTTATTTTTTTCATATCTGCCGTATTATCAAAACTCTTAATAACTGTCTTAAGAGTCCAGGGAATATCCTTTTTTACTTTTTCCCTTAACTCCTCCCTGGTGAGCACTACTTTTAAAACCCAGATATGATCTTTCGGGAGAACGTTAAGGGCATTAACTGCCATTTTCAAAGACATTTTATGCCCTCTTTTTCTAGCAAAATCTATTACTATTTCATCATTCTCTATTTTCGATATTCTTCCTATTCCCCAGGAGCGATGACAGACAAAATTCCCCTGATCAAAGGATATATGTTTCTCGAAATCTGAAATTGCATCGTGAACATTTCTCCAGCTTTGATTTAAGTTGGAAATTTTAAGATACTCTTCCAGTTGGCTGTGACTTTTATACTTACCACGATATACACTTATGATTTCATTTCGAGCCCACAAATTTTTTGAATCATAATCAAGAATCCTCTTTAGAATGGTGATACATTTATTCCAGTCTTCTTTCTCTTTGTAATATTCGAAAAGATCCTGTAATAGTTGCGAAGCACGTTCCGTACTAATTGATTTTGCCACTTTACCTTCCACGTGGAAGAAAAAGTCGGTATCTTCCGGACAATATTCTATAAGTTTGTGCCAGATATCTTTTACATTGGAGAAAAGTCTTTTATTGACATATCGATGAATCGCTTTTTTGTAGAAATCTATTGCTCCTTCCAGATCATCTTCTCTTTCTTTTTTCTCGGCAATATGTTTAACTATATCCGCTTCTTCGTAGTCAATTTTGATGAGCCTTTCCCAAACTTCATACATTTTATCTTCTTCGTTCTCATTACGACAACAATCTGCCAGAGTTCTTAGAGCAAATTTGTTTTCTCCGAAACTTAAAATGCGATTGCATAGATATTCTACAATTTTCCACTTATGATTATCCGAGAAAATATTTATTAAAATACGCAGGTTCGTATCGTCTACGAGTTGACGACTCAAAGAGATAATCCCGGATATATAGAGGGCAATGATACTGTTTTTAGTATGTTGCAGATATTCATCACAGAGTCTTTTAGCTTCGGTCCTGACTTCATCGTCGTCGAGTTTCTCTATAATTTTGTCCAGTTCTTTAAAATTATTTATAGTATAACTATTTATAGTAGCCCGGGTCCACTTCTCCTCGTTTAAGAGATCTTTTATTGTTTTTAATTTATCTTTGCTTTTTGCTGTATTTACCTCACCCATTTTCTACTCCCATTAATTAACATATTTTTCGTATATTTCCGGTTTTAATCTTTTTATCTTTTTAAGCACTTCATCTATGCGCTCATGAGTTTCTCCGGTGCTCATATAATAATCTATCAACCAGAAATAATGGTTTATCAATCTTGGCAAAAAGATCTTTCTATCTTCTTCCTCCTCCTCGAGCTTGGTTTCAAGAGCATAAATCGACTGTTTAAGCTTTCCATATTCCAGGGGCTTAAGCTCTCTCTTTATGTTGAACACACCGTAAAGTACACCGTAAACAGGAATCCATTCTTCCAGCTCCGGTGAACCGAAACCTTGCTCCTTGAGCCTGTTTATTAGTCTTCTTATGAGCCATGATTCCAGCGAAGATAGATCTATCTTCTGTGGATCAAGAAAAAAAGCTTCTCTGAAGAACACCTTTGAAGCTTTAAGCTCGTTTATTAGAGCGTAACAATCTGCAAGTTCTGACAGAATTTCTGCATCTTCTGAACGCTGTCTATTAGCGGCTTCAAGAAACTCAAGGGCATGCTCGAAATCTCCCTTCCCCTTCCAGCATTTACCAATTTTAAAGAGAAGTTCTGTGTCATGAGTCCCTGTTTCAGCAAGTATTGATAAATAGTGTTCTAATGCTTCTCCAAATACATATTGTTTTAAGGAATAAATACAGTTATCGTAAGCTCCTGTTAGATCTTCCATAAATTTTATAAAACTTTTCCACTGAGAAAACAGAAACTCACCCTTTTCATAAACTTCAGAGAGATTATCCAGCTTACTCTTTCGTTCATTCCAGTAAGTTGCACACTTTAAAGCAGTCATTACTTCCTCATTTTCAAAATCCAGTGAAAGGGCTTCGTTAAGAACATCCTTCGCTCCTGCAAAATCGCCCTCTCTAAATAAACTGTACGCGATATCCATCATTGATGAAATTTTCTCTTCTTTATTTGATTCGCCGCTCATTTTAATTTTTTTCTTCTCTTATAAGAATATAATAACTCAATGCTTTCGTCAATTAAGATGCTGGAAGAGCTGCTTTAGGGAAAGGCATTTTATCACTTAGCCTCTCCGAAACAACGCCAGCTCTTATAATCTGCCTTATCAATAAGGCGACTTTACAATTGCGTTTCTTGTCTTTTTCTGATACTAATAAGTTGATATGAAGAACGATACAGAGAAAATTATTGTTGCTCCTTCTCTTCTCTCTGCAGATTTTACACGTATTGGTGAGGCCGTTTCACTTATAGAAAGAGCGGGCGGAGATTGGATACACTTGGATGTTATGGATGGTGTTTTTGTGCCAAATCTTACTTTTGGTCAAAAAATGGTAAAAGATATTCGTGCAATTACAGATCTTCCTTTGGATGTACATCTAATGATAGGTGATCCGGAAAAATATATTCGGAGTTTTGCAGAAGCAGGTTCTGACCACATTACATTACATTACGAAGCTGTAATTCATGTACACCGTATACTCGGCAGTATAAGAGAACTTGGGAAAAAAGCAGGAATCTCGATCGTGCCTTCAACTCCTGCCGAACAGCTCTCAGAGGTTCTTGGTATGGTTGACCTGATACTGATTATGACGGTAAATCCCGGATTCGGTGGCCAACGGCTAATCAAATCATGCCTGAAAAAGGTAAGATATTTTAACAGAGTACGTTCTGAAAGGGGATTCAATTATCTAATTGAAGTTGACGGTGGAGTAGATTCAACAACGGCTGATTTAGTTCGAGATGCAGGAGCCGATGTTCTTGTAAGTGGTTCCGCCTTTTTTTCTTCTTCTAATCCCGGGAGGGAGATTCTTACATTAAAGGGTAAGAAAGTAATTTAGTTTGGGCTTTAAGAAGTCGAGAATAAAACAGGGGTTTTTATTTTGAAGAATGGTCCTTTAAAATCGATAATTCTAATCTTCTTTCTCCTTCTATCTGGTTTTTCACTTTTTTCTCAATCAGAAAGAGGAAAGACTCTTCTGCTGAGGGGAATCGAAAACTTCAGAGTTTCCCTTTACAACGAAGCTCTAAAGGATTTTAGAGATATCATTCTGGATCCGGGGCTTGAGAGATTCCACGGTGATGCCTATTTCTGGATTGCAAAATCTTATATGGCTCTTGAACAATTTGTAGATGCAGAAAAAAATCTTGAGTACTTCCTGGTAAACTATAAAGATAACCCCAACTTCCCGGAAGCTTTCTATCAGAAGGGGAGGCTGTTCTACATTCAGGGAGAATATGAAAACTCTATTCAGGTTTTTTACAGCTTTATAGAAAAATACGAGAATTCTCCCTACATTGCAAACAGTTATTACTGGATCGGAGAAAGCCTGTATTCAATGGGACACTTTGATGAAGCTCTAAAAATATTTAAAAAGGTAATTCAGGATTATCCAAAAAGTTTCAAGGTCGAAGCTGCTAAATACCGGATATCACTCATAGAACTTGAACGTAGGGAAAGGGAACTTCTTAAGTTTTTGAAGTGGAGTCACGAAGAAACTTTAAAAACAATTGAAGAGTTTCAATTAAGAGAGAAAACATACGAACAAGCACTTGCAGCTTATCAGAAAAAATTGGCTCAGCTGGCAGAAGAGGGGGCTTCCAGGCAAATACAGGAGCTAAACGCAAAGATAGAAGAAAAGGAGACAGAGCTTAAAACTCTAAAGGAGCGTATTGAAACTCTAAAAACCAGAAATGAAGAACTGGAAGAGAAACTGGCTCAGGCACTTGCTGCTGTACCTGCAGAAAAAAAAGTGGAAGATTTTGAATTGTTAGCTCCAGAAGAAGAAGAGCTTGCTTTAAGCGAAAAGTTAAACAAAAAGCAACAACTCCTTGAAATAAAGGAGAAGGCGCTCCGTCTGATGGAGTTTTATGTAGATTGGCTTTATAAAAATCTTGAGAGCATGAAATGAAAAGAGTACCCCCATTTCTGTTTTTAATATTAATGGTGATATATTTTTTTATAATAGATCCGCTCTTTGCACTGGAGTTAAAGCAGGGCAGAGTAAAACTTATTCTCCACGAAAATCTTGGTAGATTTTCACTATTTTATATGAGTGATGTTTCAAGAGAAAGATATACCCCTCTTCTTCTGGATCAGGATCCTCGGACTTCGGTGTTCAGCGTTTTGATGGGAAACAAGGTTTTTAGAATGGGAGAAACTTCGGGTTTCTCTCAAACGGTGGAAAAAGTTGATGATGGTGCCAGGTTTATATGGACATCCAGTATGCTGGAAATAACAAAAACATTTACTTTTATCACTTCCAGGGGGTCTGCTCTCTCAAACGGAGTCCGTATTGATATTCAGATTAAAAACATCTCAGAACAGGATCAATCTATAGGAATACGCTATCTTCTGGACACATATCTTGGGGAGAAGAGCGGTGTACATTTTAAAACAAAAACAACTGAGAAGTTTTCCAATGAAGCAGAGTTTCTATCTTCAAATATGCCCGAGTATTGCTTCTCACCTTCCTCCGAAATTGAGAATGTGGGCTTTCAACTGATAACAAAAGGGAAGGGGATCACCATACCGGATAAAATCGTACTGGCTAATTGGAAAAGGCTGAACGACACCTCCTGGTCATATCAGGCAAGAACCAATCGTAACTTCAATCATCTTCCCTATTCCATAAACGATTCTGCAATTTGTGTATATTACAATCCGGTTAACATTTCTCCAGGGGGAACCCGGAAAGTTGTAATGGTCATGGGAAACTTCGACCCCGAAGGTTATGCCTCTGTAACTACAAAACCGGAAGATAAGAAAGAAATTACAGATATATTCGATCAAGCAGTAAAAACCGGTGAGACTCCTGACTCTGACAAAGAGATATCAGTAAGAACGGATCTGATAACGATAAGGGACCTGCTCGTTAAGCTTAACAGTAAGCTCAATTCCCCGGAGACAGTCGAAAATGAAGAGATATCGGTAATGCGTCAGGTACTGGAGACTCTTGAAAAGAGAAAAAATCAATACGAAAAATAGAACAGGAGAGCGGCTTTGTGGGGGGGGAAAGAGCTCAAAAAGGCTTCACGACTTTTTAAATCAAAAAGATTTACCGATGTAATCAGATTACTCGAACCACAGGTATTTAGGTTTAGAGAAAATTGGCTCTTTTACTATCTTTTAGGCGTATCATGTCTATATACCGGTGATTTCGGGGGCGCCTTCTCTTATCTACAGAGAGCCCATCAGTTGAATAAAGATGAGTCCAATATATTACTGGGACTGGCTGCCGTCCATCTAAAGAGAAGAGAGTTAAGTGAAGCCATAATGAAATGGTTGAATGTTCTCGATATTGATAACAAGAACCTCAAGGCTAAGCGCGCCCTTAAAATGGTTAGAAAGAATCCTACAGAGGCATTCGTAACAGAGTTTACAAATTCAAAAAAGTTTCAAGCTCTTTTCCCTGGGGTAGGATTCAGGATCCCCTATCAGATCCCTTTAATTATTGCGCTTCTGGTAGTAGTCACAGGTTTTTATCTGGAGTTCCCGAAAATAAAGGAGTTTTTAAAGGCAAGTGAAGAAAAGAGAAGTCCAAAGGTAGCAGAAGTTAACCTTGAAAAAGAAGAAAGGTTAACAGAGGCATCGGGTGAATATCGATACTATTATTCCGATTCGGAGATTCGAGAAATTTTTACCCGGATAAAGAATTATTTTCAAAATTATAGAGATAATTTAGCACAGAGAGAAATTAACAGAATACTCGAGTCAAACGCATCTCAACTTGTAAAAGATAAGGCGAACATTATCGCAGGTTATATAAATGCACCGGATTTTGCAACGTTTAAAGACTCCTTTTCTTTTAAAGAGGTGGGAGAGCAACCACATCTATATAGAAATTGTTATGTAAAGTGGAAGGGAAGAATAAGCAATTTAAAAATAACCAAGGAAGAGATAAGTTTTGATTTTCTGGTAGGATACCATGAGGGTAAGGTACTGGAGGGGATTATTCCTGCTACTTTGAACTTTGCAGTGTCTCTCGAACAGGGTGCTCCTGTAGAGATTCTTGGGAAAATAGTTCTTGATGGAAAATTAAAACTTGAGGGTATTACAATATATAAACTCAAACCATAATTTTAAAATATAATGGAGAATAACCTTGAGAACAGTGGTTCAACGTGTTCTTAACTGTAATGTTACGGTTGGGGGGGAAATTACCGGCAAAATAGATAAGGGACTTTTAGTCTACCTGGGAGTAGAAAAGAACGATTCGATTGAGGATCTTGAGTACATGGTGGATAAGATAGTTAACTTGAGAATCTTCAATGATGAGGAAGGGAAGATGAATCTCTCCCTTGAGCATTTACCCAACCATGGGATACTAGTGGTATCTCAATTTACTCTATGTGCAGATACCAGAAAGGGAAGGAGACCATCCTATGCGGATGCAGCACCTCCTGAAATTGCACAGGAAATGTATGATGAGTTTATGGAATTATTGGAGAAGAGAGGATATACACCGGAGCGGGGTAAGTTCGGAGAAATCATGAAAGTGAAATATATAAACGATGGTCCCGTTACCATTATTCTGGATTCAAAAAAGAAAATCTGATACACTACCAGAGGCTTTTTCTACTTAAATATCCTGATAGCTTTAACATGCTTTTTCCTTCTTGACCGCTTGAATAAGTAAATATTAATATGCAAATAGCTGAATCAGCAGGAGAGTTTGGGTTGTTAATGCATATTATGGAGGAAAGAATGGCAAAAAAATCGGATGAGTTTTCAGAAAATAACGAAACTTTGAAGGAAAAGTACAGAGCTATAGAGGCTGCAAAGCTTCAGATCGAGAAACAGTTCGGCAAAGGTTCTATCATGAAGCTAGGATCGGGGGCACAACTGGCCGGTGTGGAGGTAATTCCGTCTGGCTCGATTCTTCTGGATGCAGCACTGGGTGTTGGCGGTTACCCCAGGGGAAGAGTGGTAGAGATTTATGGCCCGGAATCTTCCGGTAAAACCACCTTGGCTCTACATGCAATAGCAGAAGCACAGAAAAGAAAGGGAATTGCAGCTTTTATCGATGCAGAACATGCTTTGGATCCTGTTTATGCCAGGAATCTCGGTGTAAACATAGATGAGCTCTGGGTCTCTCAACCGGATACGGGAGAACAGGCTCTAGAGATAACAGAGTCACTTATACGATCCGGAGCAGTGGACATAGTAGTTGTTGATAGTGTAGCTGCACTTACTCCACAAGCGGAGATAGCAGGAGAAATGGGAGACTCTCACATGGGTTTGCAGGCACGCCTGATGAGTCAGGCGCTTCGAAAATTGACCGCAACCATCTCTAAATCACACACCTGCCTTATCTTTATCAATCAAATTCGAATGAAAATAGGGGTCATGTTCGGGAACCCGGAAACCACAACCGGAGGAAAGGCGCTTAAGTTTTACTCTTCCATTCGTCTTGAGGTAAGACGAATTGAAACAATAGCTAAAGGAACAGAAGAAGCAATAGGCAATAAGGTAAGGGTAAAGGTGGTAAAAAACAAAGTGGCACCTCCCTTTAAGAAGGTCGAACTGGAAATAATGTTCGGTAAGGGAATCTCTGCAAGCGGCAGCCTTCTGGATGCTGCACTTAAGCACAATCTTATCCAGAAAAGCGGAAGCTGGTATTCCTATGGTGAGGAGAGAATAGGGCAGGGGAGAGAAAATGCCAAACTATTTCTGGAAAATAATCCGGAATTAGCGGAGAAACTCGAAAAAAATCTAAGAGCTCTTCTCTTTCCCGATTTTAAATCGGTGCAGGAAGAGAAAAAAGAAAACGACGAAAAACTGAAAAAACCGGCAAAGGAGCTCTTCTAAAAGCTTTTATCTTTACTATGTCCGCTCTGCGTGATAAAGTAGACTAAGTTAATAAAAGCTAATGTTGGCCAACAGAGGAGAGAGGTGCAGGAAGATATTGATGTCCGGAATATTGAGAACCGACAGTTCTTTCGTATAGGCGATTTTGAAGGGCCTCTAGACATTCTTCTTTTTTTAATAAAAAAATCGGAAATAAATATTTACGATATTCCGATAGCAAAAATAACAGAGCAGTATCTTAAATATCTCGAATACAGAATAGGTGTCGATCTGGAAAACATAACCGATTTCTACCTGATGGCTTCTCAGCTTCTCTACATTAAATCGCAAATGCTTCTTCCCGTTGAAGTTGATCTTTCCGAAGAATACGAAGACCCCAGGAAAGAACTCGTTGAAAAATTGATTGAATATCAGAAATATAAAAAACTCTCCGATTTACTCGCCGAGAAGGAAAGAGAGACGGAATGGATCATAGAGAGGAAACACATCCAGAGAGTACTTCCTTTTCAGGAGGAAGACGGTTTTTGGGATAAAATCGAAGTGTGGGATCTTCTGAAGACCTTCTCTTCTATTGTTGCTTCCCTCTCCTATGAAAAAATCATCGATCTTTACGAAGAGGTTACCATAAACGAAAAAATAACCCTGATTAATGAGCTCCTGGAGACAAGGAAAGAGTTTTTGTTTACGGAGTTAATTTTTAAGAAAGAATCCGCCATGGAAATAGTATGTGCTTTTTTTGCAGTGCTTGAACTCGTAAAAGAAAAAATTATCGATATTTACCAGAATTTTTTGTTTGGTGATATTTTAATTAGAGAGAAAACCGAACATTAAGCTATGGATCTTAATAATGAAACTGCTCTGATAGATGCTATTCTTTTTCTGGAAGCAGAACCTGTAGAATCTAAGACTCTTTCCAGGATAAGCGGATTATCTGTCGATGTTGTGCTTGCCTGTCTCGATCGTATTAAAGAAAAGTACGATCAGGAAGATCATGGAGTAGAGTTAATTGAGATAAGCGAGGGATTTCTTCTCTCACCAAAGAAAGAGTTATGGGAAAAGTTAAAGTGGCGATATGGAAAGAGAAAAGAAGCCAGGCTCTCTCGGGCTGCTTTAGAAACTCTTTCAATTATCGCCTATTCACAGCCTATTACAAAGAGTGAAATCGAAAATATAAGAGGAGTTTCTGCCGACGGGATGATAAGACTCCTTCTTGAGAAAAATTTTATTAAAGAAGTCGGCAGGAAGGATGTACCCGGTAAACCTGTACAATACGGAACAACAAAAGATTTTCTAAAAATATTTCGATTGAGAAGCATCGCAGATCTACCAAAATTGGAAGATATTGAAAAGGAAAGATTCGAACTCAATGGGTGAAAAACAGAATAAACCAATTAGACTCCAGGTTTTCATGGCTAGGAGCGGAATAGCTTCGAGGAGAAAGTGCGAAGAGTTTATAAAAGATGGTAGGGTAAGGGTCAACGGAAGAACTGTATGCAAGCCAGGTACAAAGGTCAGAAGTGAAGATAATGTAACTTTTAACGGGAAAAAAATTGCTCCGGTAAAAGAAAAGATATATATCGTTCTTAACAAACCGACTGGTTATCTCTGTTCTAACTATGATCCGGAGGGAAGACCACTGGCTCTGGATCTATTAAGAGGGAGATTTCCTTATCAGAGACTTTTCCATGTGGGGAGACTCGATTTTTTTTCTTCAGGGCTGATTTTTTATACAAATGACGGAGAGTTTGCCCGGGTTGTATCTCACCCTTCCTCCGAAATAGAGAAAGAGTACCTTGTAGTAACAGACCGAGAAATTGAAGAAAGAGGATTAAAGGCTTTTTTAAGCGGAGTTGTAATAGAAGGAGAACTTTACTGTATAAAACGATTTAGTTTTAAAAATCCAAATTCCGTACTCATAGTTCTTCATGAAGGAAAGCATCGGGAGATAAGAAAAATATTCGATTACATGGCACTTAGAATCAAGAAGCTGCATCGCATACGTATAGATGGGGTAACACTTAAAGGGTTGTCTTCGGGGAGTTTCCGTACCCTTACTTCTGAAGAGATAGGCAAACTATTAGAAAACAGGATAAAGAAGAGATGATAGTGGCAATAGACGGGCCTGCAGGAGTAGGGAAAAGTACTGTAGCCAGAGAGATTGCCAGAAAAATGGGAATGTTTTACCTTAACTCCGGTAACTTTTACAGGGCTATTACCTGGGGGGTACTTAATGCAGGTATAGATCCTGAGGATAGAAATAAAATTATAGATTATGCCCAAAACTGTACACTATCCGTTGAAAAGAATCGAGTACATCTTAACGGAATAGATATAGAAGAGTATTTGCACTCCGATGCTGTTGATGAGTGGGTTGCTGAAGTATCCTCCATTAGGGAAATCAGAGAAATCGTAAACAGCAATCTTAAGGAGATTGGTAAAACCACAGAGGTGGTGGCAGAAGGCAGAGATGTGACTACAGTTGTCTTCCCCGATGCAGATGTAAAAGTCTATCTCGATGCCTCTCTGGAGAAAAGAGCAGAGCGAAGGTTTAAGCAGGGGACCAGCTTTCTTTCGGTGGATGAGCTTATTTCGAGAATAAAAAAGAGAGATGCTCTGGATAAAAACAAACCCTTTGGAAAACTTAAAATAGCAGATGATGCTCTATATTTGGATACGTCGGACTTGACCATAGACGAAGTTTGTGAGAAAGTAATTACAAGAATAAAAGAAACCAGAAAAAATTGCTAGGAGTTTAATGGAAATTATGGCTGAGTTCATCCCTGAAGCTGGCGATGAATTTGATCAGGAAAGGTTACAGGAAGAATACTTAAAAAATCTCGAACAGATAGAAGAGGGCCAGCTAATAGAAGGAGAAGTAGTAGAAATAAATTCGGAACACGTATTTGTGGATGTAGGTTACAAATCGGAAGGCAAGATTCCACTTTCCGAGTTTGAAAAAATTCCTGAGATAGGCGATCCGGTTAATGTGGTTCTTATAAGCAAGGAAGGTAAAGAAGGAGAGATTGTTGTATCCAAAAGAAAAGCCGACATAAAGCTGTTCTGGAAAAACCTAAGAGAGGCTTATCACGAAAAAAGAGCGGTTGAAGGGACTTTTATACGCAATATCAAAGGGGGATTCGAAGTAGATATTGGCTACGGTGTAAAGGGGTTCAATCCTCTGTCAAGGGCCGATACAGAAAAGTTAACAAACCCAAAGAGACTCCTAGGTGTTACATCAAAGTTCTTGATAGAGAGACTGTACAGCAACAATAAGATTAAAATTATTCTCTCCAGGCGCGATTGGCTGGAAAGAGAGATAGAGCGAAAACGAGAAGAGTTTTTCAAGAATGTAAAGATAGGTGATGATGTAGAGGGTACTGTAAAAAGCTTCACATCCTTCGGCGCTTTCATCGATCTGGGCGGTTTCGACGGTCTTCTTCATATTAACGATATGAGCTGGGGGCATGTAACAAGACCTAAAGATTATGTAAAAAAGGGTCAAACCATAAAGCTTAAAGTTATTCGTCAGGATCCTTACGAGAAGAAAATCAATCTATCTCTCAAACACTTTACACCCGATCCCTGGACTAGTTTTGAAGATAAATACAGCATAGATGATATTGTTAAGGGCAGGGTTACCAAACTAACAGATTTTGGTGCATTTATAGAACTTGAAGAAGGGATCGAGGGGCTTGCCCATATTTCGGAATTCTCCTGGGTGAAGAGGATTAAGCATCCTAAAGAAGTGCTGAAAGTAGGCGACGAAGTAGAAGTAAAAATCCTCTCTTACGATATTCAGAAGGGGAGGGTTTCTCTCGGTCTGAAACAGGTTTATCCGAATCCCTGGGAAACCATGGACGAGCGCTATCCCAAAGGGATGAGGTTAAAGAGAAGGGTAAGAAAGATAACCAACTCCGGTGCATTTGTAGAACTGGAGGAAGGCATAGACGGCTTTGTATATATTGATGACCTTTCATGGACCAAGAAGTATAAACATCCTTCGGCGGTTCTTAAAGAAAATGAAGAGAGGGAGTTTGTAATTCTCAATATCGACAAGGAGAATCGCAAGATACGTTTGGGGGTAAAACAGCTTTCTGAAGACCCCTGGATCTCTCTTTCAAAGGCATACCGTAAAGGTAGCATAATAGAGGGAGAGGTTACTTCTATTACAGACTTCGGAATATTTATAAGGGTACAGGGGGAGATCGAAGGCCTTGTGCATAAGAATAATATAACAACACAACCCAACCTGGACCTTGAAGAAATAAAAAATGACTACAATGTTGGAGATAAAGTTAAAGCGGTGATTGTAGAGCTAAATCCATCAAAGCACAAGCTTCTACTCTCTATAAAAGATTACCAGAAAAGAACGCAGGAAGAAGAGCTTTTGAAATATATACACGATGAAACCGAAGAGACAACAGTTAAACTGGGTGATCTTATAGGCGATAAAGGGAACTCTTAACCGGATTCCAGAAATCCCAGTGTATCTGAGCTTTAAATTAATTTTTATTATGTTGACAGAGAAGAACGGTAAGAGCAGGTTTGAAACCCTAATTGAGATTAATACCCTTATAAACTCGGATTATTCGGATCCTAAAACCCTTGTAACCCGAATATTGGAATCGGCAACACGATTAACCGACGGAGAGGCCTCTTCGCTTTTACTGGTTAATCCGGAAAATCAGAAGCTATACTTTGAAATTGCCCTGGGTGCAAAGGGACAGGATGTAAAAAGATTTTCTCTTAATATAGGGGAGGGG
>Ga0180301_10001206_pt1 | contig 20285 bp, 25 predicted proteins | sample GuaBasSediGuay16_FD_121797 | JGI IMG/M metagenome (GOLD analysis project Ga0180301, IMG submission 121797) | Subseafloor sediment microbial communities from Guaymas Basin, Gulf of California, Mexico - Guay16, Core 4569-2, 12-15 cm | ecosystem: Environmental > Aquatic > Marine > Hydrothermal...
ACTAAAGGATCGAGACCTAACCTCTTTAAGTAGAGAGCTGCTGTGAGGCCTGCTGGCCCTCCACCAATGATAACTACATCACGAATAGTTGAGTTACCTGACATGGCTACACACCGATCTTGCTCAAGCAGTTGATAACCCACTTCTTAAACACTTCCTTAGGCATAGCACCTTCAACCCTACACACGACATTACCTCGGTACACAATCATTAGCGTTGGGACAGCGAATATATTGAATTCCTCAGCAGCATCTTGAACCTCATCAACATTGACCTTAGCGAAGATGGCTCTATCAGATAGCTCCTTTGCAATAGCTTCGAAGATAGGCTTCATTAGTAGGCAAGGTGGGCACCAAGGAGCCCAAAAATCTATCACAACAGGTTTATCACCATTAATTAACCTCTTCAACTCACTAACACTCTTAACCTCAATGATCCCACCAACCATGGTCTCACGTCTCCTAGTCTCAACAAGAAGTTTCATTAATTTCTTTCGAAGAATCTCCTCAGCTTCTCGATCAAACTCACTACTCATAGCTAAACCCCCAAAGAAAACCCTTATGTAGGTATAGCTACTAAATCGTTAACTAATTTTCTTTACGAATATTTTCTCAATGCAGATACCTCTACCGGATAAATCACGCTCGATACGCTCCTTAACAACATCAGGTATGTATGGAAGACCAACTACCTCAAGAGTAAATTTAGCTACCTCCTTAGCGGCGACGTTATATAGCTCACAGATCTCTCTCAATTCCGTTACCTCGACCATACCTAACCTCTTCAGTATACCATAGACCATAGCGACGTCACAAGTACCCTTCCACAGAACTCTACACTCACAATCATTTACTCTCTCGATCTCATGCTCATAAGCCTCCTTCGTATAAGCTCTCGAGAATACGTAACCAACGATAGAGGATACTGCTAATGCCTCTGCTCTACACATGTGGTACTCATTAGCGAGTTTCTGAACTATGTCATGAAACCACTTTTCCTCAAGATTCCTCCTCATCTTCTCCTTCCAGAAGTACGAGATAACTGATGCTAGAACGCTACTTACTTGCTCTAGAAGTCCTCTCCTCTTAGCCTCCTCATAGCATAGAATTATGTGAGCAATCTTAACGAGTTTCTCTCTGTGCTCTGGGCTGAATCTCATTAGGTAATCGTAAAAGCCAGCCATTGTGTTTCCTCTCGCTATTGTGTATTTAAACTTAACTCTTGATAGGTACCACGTACTACCTCCTTGTCTTTAGTCCACGCTCACTGCACTACTCTCTAATTCTCCTCCTTGCTCTCTTAATGGTTAGTGAGATGAGGTACACTACTGCAGCAAGTACTCCAGCGAGAGCACCTGGAGCTATATTCACTAGCGTGAGCGATATCAGTAAGCTAGTACAGAGGTAGAGAAGGCTTAGTGCTGTTGCTAGTATGATAGCTCTCTCTATGGACTTTGCGTGCAGCAGTGCTGTGGCTGCTGGAGCAGTCATCATGGCGTACACCACGATAGCACCTATAGCCTTGGTAGCAATAACAGTTGAGGTAGCTATTAGCGATAGTAGCAGGTAGTTGTATAGGTGAACTCTCATTCCAAATGCCGCAGCTCCCTCCATATCGAAACATATGTACGTGAACTCCTTGAAGAAAATAGAGATCAGGCTAATGACGACTAAAGTAGCTACTGTGAGTATTAGTACATCTTGTTCAGTAAGCAGAAGTATGTCACCTAGCAAGAAACCCCATACTTGACTCATGAGTTCTGATGGTACGAGCGATATAGCGGCAACAGCTAAGCACAGCGAAAGAGCGAAGAACACGCTAATAGCTGTCTCCATTCTAGCTGTTATACCCCTACCACCTGCATACCCTGTAGCTAATGCCATTGCTAAAGCCATGAGTAAGGCACCAACTATCGGTGGGAGAAATGGTATACCAGTTTGAGTAGCTAAGATCAACGCTATTGTTGCTCCACCTAGAGCAGCATGTGCAGCACCAGCAATCAGGAATGAAACTCCACGTAGTACAGCAAAGACACCTGCTGTTCCAGCAACAAATGATACAAGAACTGAAGCTATGAGTGCGTAAAGTACGAAGCTAGGTAGCACCTCTCCTTCTCCTCCACTCTCTTGACCTACAGTACTCACAGAAGTCACAGATATGTTGATCAGCTATGAACATTACCCTACCCTCCTTAGTTAAGAACATCCTAAGACCTTCACCATATGCCTTCACTAAGTTACTTGGCGTAAGAACATCACCTGGCTTACCAAATGCCAGCAATCTCCTATTGAGTAATGCAACGTAATCGCTGTACTCAACAGCTACACTAACATCGTGAGTAACCATGATAACCGATACATTCCTCTCATCAACTAACTCACGTAGTAGCTCGAGAATAGATACCTGAGTCTTGACATCTGTTGCTGATAACGGTTCATCAAGGAGAAGTAGTTTCGGATCAGATACAAGCGCTCTAGCAATGAGTACCCTCTGTTGCTGACCTCCAGATAGTTCATCAAATCTCTTATCAGCAAGTTCCTCTAAACCAACAATTTTGAGTACTTCACGTACCTTCTCAAGATCACGAACAGTAGCTACTCTAGGTGGAGGTCTCCTAGCAAGTAAACCGAAGAGAATTACGTCACGTACCTTAATCGGGATGTCTCTCTCAATGAATTCCCTTTGAGGTAAGTACCCAACTAACTTCCTAACTCTATAAGGCTCCTTAGTAGGGTCAATACCTAGAACACGAACAATACCTCTTACAGGTCTTATGAATCCAATTAAGGTCTTTAGCAGCGTTGACTTACCAGCACCATTAGGCCCCAAAACTACAGTAAACGAAGGTTCACTAACCTCCAAAGATACATCTTCAAGAGCAATAACACCTTCGTACTCAACAGTTAAGTCCTTAACCACTACTATACCCATATCACCTAACCCTCCTCAACCTAATGATCAGCATAGTCTCAATAACTATAACAATAGATAGGCAGGCAAGTAGGACAATGTATAGCAGAGGTACTTGAGCCCCAACTCTCCCAGTTCCACTCACCTTCATCTCCGTAACTAGCTTGACCACATTGTACATTACATACTGCACATATGTCCTAGCGTACTTAACCTCCACCACATTTAGGTAGATTAGTGGTACTCCAGTTTCACGGCTTAGTGATGTAGCATAGTCACCTAACTTCGTATATCTACAGATTTCAGGAGCGATAAGAGCACAGTAGGCTCCACTCTTCAAACCACTAACGATATCACTCAACGTCTTACCACCAGCAGTAACGGTACCGATAGACAATACAGCATCAACCCTCATACCTAGACACTCAAGAAGGTACTGAGTACTAGGAGCAACAACAACTACACTTCTTCCAATTAACTCCTCACCTGTAGAAACTTCACTTAGAAACTCCTTAAGCTCCTTAATTTCCTCAAGAAACATCTCAAACCTAGTACGGTAGTACCTAGAGTGCTCTGGATCGATTTCAGATAGTGTATCTACAAGTGCTCGAGCAACGGCAATAGCATTATCTGGATCTAACCACCAACCATGGACATTGTAGCCCATAGCACTTAGCTCTAGAGCGCTCTTTCCCTTAGGTACTACGGTTGGTACCTCCCTTCCAGGTAGTGGCTTGAGCTTAAGTCCATACCTAATGAAGTCACGTAAACCAAGGTCTCTAATACCCGTTACCTCAACTAGCTTAAGCTCGAAACCGCAGTGACCTGTGTGGACAATTAAATCACATCCCTTCACCTTATCAATTACCTCCCTTGTCAGCTGAAACTCATGAGGTTCAACACCAGGAGGCAGTAGAACTACAACATCACCGTACTCACCAACAATCTCCTTAACTATGAGAGCTAGTGGTTCAATGGATACAGCTATCTTGAGCTTCCTACCTACACACATTACAGTAGCTGAAGAGAGAAGTATGAGGATGAGTAACGTAATTGCTATGATAGCAGCTGTACTACGTGTGTTCTTCTTCATGAAATTCCACCTCAGGATGAGGAATAGGTACACCACATGGGCAGCATGCAGGTCTCCCAAGCATTTCACACAACTTATTCACTAGCTCGTCAGGAACATAGAGGTCAAACCTCTTAACCCACTCACACGCTACTCTCGGCTCAACACCAAGACATTTAACCAAGTACGTCTCTAGAACTAGGTGACGATGTAAAAAATACTTAACAAGTGCTGCGCCCTTCCTTGTTAATGAAACTCCTCTTCTAGTAACGTAATTGACGTATCCTCTACTCGCTAACTTCCTTAAGATAGCTACAGTGGTAGGTGCTGTTACACCCATCTGCTGAGCAATCGTTGACACAGAGATAAGTTCTTCTTCACCTCGTAGAAGGTAGAGAGTAAACAGATATTCGAGTTCCTTTTCTGTAAGCTCCTTCCTTACATATCTTCTACACATACAGAGATTAAAGGACGTCACACATCTCCCTCTTAGACTCAGTCTAATTCTCTCTAGTAAACAAACTACAAAGTTAATAATATGTGTTTCGCCTCTAAAGAAGGAGGTTACCAACATGGTTAAGCAGAGACCGCGAGAGCAGCTAAAGACCTATACAAAGAAAGAGAGGGAGAAGATATCTGATCTAGTGTTTCTAGCCCAAGCATTTGATGGGTATAGAGTTGGTGTCTACACAGCACCAGCATTAGTGGAGAGGGTACTTGAGAGAACAGGTTTAAAGGACCTACCTAAACCGTGGAAGACATTGAAGAAGATATTGTTCGATGTCTATGGTGAACTCTTCGATACGACTGAAGGTAGAAGGTACCTCAAAATGATCAGGATAAGTGATGGAATAACGAGATCGTGTTTCTGGGCGATGCTAGTACCTCTCTTCTCTCTAGTTCTCGGTGGTAAGAATCCAGCAATAGTGGCCATAGCCTACGTCATGATTATGGTGATACTAGTCCTCCTCTACATAGCGCTCATACTGAAGTCATACGGAGCATCTAGAGCAAATAAGATACTGAAGAAATGCGCAATGCAGCACTCAAACAAGCTTCAGACATTTAAGGAGGTAACACAAGCAATCCTCAATAAGCTCAGGGAGGAATTGAAGAGGTGCAAAACTATAGATTACAGAAATGTCAAGATAAGGTTGAGGAATGTAGACTACAAGGGGATAATAGTAATCAAGCAACCAACGAGGTTTAGACCCTACTACGAGGTGATACTCGAAGTATATCGTTAACAAATTGCCTCAATACCTCTCGAGAGAACTTACTCAACCTCAAGTTAAGACAATCGACTAGAGGAACCCAACGAACATCAGTAACCTCCTTACCTGGTCTAGTAATCTCGTCCTTAGCTCTAGCTAAGTACACGATAATTACGTAGTGGTACTTCACCCTACCCTCACTATCCCTCTCTACGTACGAAGTCACTGTATAGAGATTGAGAATTTCAATACCTAGACCAGTTTCCTCAAGTACTTCACGCTTTAGAGCCTCCTCAACACTCTCACCAAGCTCAATAACACCACCAGGAAGTGAGTAGAAGCCCTTACTCGGCTCACTCCCCCTCTTAACAAGAAGTACCTTATCCTCCTTCACTACGAGAGCTGCAACAGCAGGTATTGGATAGGGAGGGTACTCACGAGTCATAAGAACTCAACCACCAACCTAGCGATACCACATCCAGGTCCCGGGATAGTGTATGCAGCGTACTCAACCCTACCATCAGACCAAACACCAACAATTAACCAGACCTCACCAGGGCACTGAATCATCGTATGAACATCCTCAGTAGAGGGTAATGGTTCAGCATCAGGATGGCTATGGTACATACCTATGTAGCACAGACCTTGCTTTACACCTGCTAGAACCCTCTCTAACCACTCACGATAATCGATACTGAAAGAGAACTCACTAGAGTAACCCTTCTCGAGAGCAATAGCTCTCTTAACGATATATGCATCACCACTGAAGTAACCAAGCAATACACCAAAGGCTTCCCGTGGATATGTAGATCTGACATGATTAAATATAAAATCCATAGCGTGAACATCAACCACTAATCGATTACACAACATCAGAAGACTATGTGTTAACACCCTATTTATCAAGTAGCACAATGACACACTATGCGAGGTATCTAAGGCATCTCTCAATTAACTCCTCAAGAAGACCCCTGTACAACCTCCCATGACCTGGAAGAACAAGGTACTCACCGTGTAACCTACTCCTAAGCTTCAACAAGCTAGATACCAAGTCTCGAGGAGATGAGGTCGGTACATCCACACGACCTGGAACACCATCACTAAACACAGTATCTCCAGTAAATACAACTCTCAACTTAGGTACAACCAGGCAAATACTACCAATAGTGTGACCGGGTGTGTGAATTACCTCAACCGTGTACTCACCTATAGAAACTTTATAGCCATCAGTAACAACTAGATCGATCTGAGTAGGTTCAAGAACGGAATCAAAGAACGGTACTGCAAGCGTTACATAGTTATCACCTCGCTCTAAGTACTCAGCCTCACTACGGTGGTGAAGAACCAACACTCTAAAGCCACGACTACTTAGGTACCTCCTAAGTACAGCAGTAGAAGCAACGTGATCAAAGTGCATATGAGTGTGAATCACATACACATCACGTACACCAGATACCTCAAGAAACCTCCTCACTTCACATACCTCATCAGTAGTAGAGATACCAGGATCAACAACTAGAGCATGAGTACCTGAGACGACAATGTAGGTATTCGATGAATATGGGTTCTCATGCACCTGTACAACAGCACCCTCTCCAATTTCCCTCAACATGAAGAGGTATAGCCTAGGAAACCTAATATACTTGACCTTAGGTTACAGTAAGTAGGTGCTGAAGCGGTAAGCACTGACTCGTGATGACTAAGCCTACAGCTGAGAAAAACAATATATTCGCTTCAATGCAGGTAAATGTGGTGAGAAGTTCATGCAGATGAGGCTCGTTGGTATTATCCTAGTTGGTTGTGGTGCAATACTACTGGTAGCAGTATTCCTACTAGCGTACACATACCTCGTATCGACACCCTACGTAGAGGTTAAGGGAGGTACTCTGGTCGATGCTATAACGAGCTTAGTCAATACATTAGCAGCCATACTACCGAAGTTGATGTACCTCATAGTAATGGTTGTCGTTGGCTTCATACTGATTAGTAAAGGTATTGAGTTCCTAACGAGGGTTAGGTGAGTTCACCCATGAGTATTTCGGTGGTGTTGAAGCTACTTATCGTTGTACTAGCAGTGGTTGTAGCGGTATCCCTCTCAGTAGCTTTAGTGGAATTACTTCACCTATCTCGTGACCTTAAATTCGAGATCACACCAGTTGGGTACACAGTTAGAGGTAATGTAACTCTGGTCAGGTACCTGGTGAGGCTTGAGTATAGAGGTGATGTGCCTCTAAGTAACTTTAAGCTCGATGCTGAGATGGGTGGTAGGTACATTGAGTTAATTGATGTACCGCTCCTCACTAAGGGAACTGTAGTGAGTAGGTACATCACTATCGAGATCACCAGAGGTATGGGGTTTAGACCCTCGAGACTAAGGATTACTATGTCAATTCTCGAACTAATCAATGTAGTAGCTGAGGTGAAGCTCAGTGCATGAAGGGAGTACTAGAGAAGTTGAGAGAAAAGCACTGATTTCAGCTGCTGTATTGGGCTCTCTTCACGGTATTCTCGACTACGCAATATACTATCTAGCACCACACATCCTTCAGATAGTCCTCACCAATCCAATCGCACTCTCTAGAGCAATCTTCGACGTATTGACATCACCCATTAGCATCTACGTACTTCTAGCACTTATAGCCATAAGAGCTATGACTAGCGTACTTGAACTGTTGAATAGAGTTGCTGGCTTTAGCCTCAACCTAGTGGTATCTATCGTGTTGTTTAGCTACATGCTACAGGTACTAAACTTCGGCTCGCTAGAGATCAAGTACCTGAGGGTAAACTCAGCTGTGGTTTCTGGCACTATCGACATAACACCACTGATAGCTATCATGTTAGTGCTCTTCATACTGCACGTACTATCTGAAGTAATTTCACTTCTCACTGAAATATAATCAGCGTATAGCCTTCTCTTCACCAGGATCTGTATGCGGACCCTCTCATCACAGTGGAGTGAACTGAACTAAAAGAGATGTTTAGAGGAGAATCACTAGCTAGTTACTGTGCTAACTCTTCTTCTCTCTCTTAAATCTCTCAATTGCATCTGTAATCCTCTTCTTAGCTTCCTCAGCACTACCCCAACCAGTTACCTTAACCCATTTACCTGGTTCCAATTCCTTGTAGTGTTCGAAGAAGTGCTTGATTTGGTCGAGGATTGCCTGTGGTAGGTCCTTGATGTCGTTCACATTAGCAAACCTCGGGTCTATCTTCGGGTGTGGTACTGCTATGATCTTAGCATCAGGCCCCTCCTCATCCTCCATGTAGAGTATGCCAACTGGTTTCACTCTAATGACTGTACCTGGTGCTAATGCTTCGTGTGATACAACCAGTACGTCTAGTGGATCACCATCTTCCTCAAGTGTCTGAGGTATTATTCCGTAGTTGAATGGGTAGAACATTGCTGTGTAGAGGATCCTATCAACTACGATAGCTCCTACCTCTTCATCAATTTCATACTTGACGTTTGAGCCCTTGGGGATCTCAATTACCACGTATATATCATCAGGTGGACTCTTGCCTGGTGGTAGCTTCTCAAGGATCATGGTCTCACCGAGGTAGTGTGGTTGTGGAGTAATTCAAGACTTTCTACATGGAGTATAGACTCAGTGATCGAGGGCTTCCTCATTGATCAGTTGCGAACTGCTTCAGCATCTACGTGAGAAGACTCTAACTCACCTAAATTAACCTTGTGATCAATACCTCAGGTGAATACTTTTAACCAAGTAATGATTGAACCACGTGGTGAATACGTCTTGAGCCTAAGGTGCTTAGTGCTCTACTACGACATCCTCGGTGTAGCTAAGGACGTAGCTAAGTCACTAGCCACCGGTATAAAGAGCTATGGATTTAGTGTTGAAATAGAGAAGCTAGGTAAGCAAGCACTGAGAAAGCTCAGTACCGGGCAACACGACCTTGTAGTAATCGGTACAGCACACTTCATACTCACACCACCAAACATCTTCAGTTTCATCAGGAAGATGCCTAGAGGACCTGAAGACAAAGTAAACCCCGTACTAGCATTCCTAGTAGGGACGAGAATAGGTATGAGTAGGTACTTCAAGAAACTCCGCACACTTCTCCAGAAGAAGAACTACACGGTAATTCGTGAGTTCTTCGCTGAAGTACAGGGATTCCCACCTAGAGTACCGAGTGAGTACCTAGCAATGGCTGAGAGATACGGTTGGAAGGTAGCTAGCTACGTAGATGCACATAGGTACAAGTTCACGAGACGTAGTAGAGTACTCCTCAGTACAGATTTGAGTCCGAGACTGAACTCCACATAAAGCTACATGAAGTCAGTTAGCCTAGTACCCAAACACTTACTCAAAACCTTTCTAGCAGTACTCCAACTCTTCCTCACACAAGGAGGTAACTCACCGAACTTCCTAACGTAATCTTCAAGGAAACTAATAGTCTTGGGATCAGTAACGTAACCACTACCAAAATCACCGTAAATCCTCTTCAACTCATCAATCTCCCTATCCCTCAACACCTTAGCGACAATTGACGCAGCAGCAACCACCACATACTTCGACTCAGCATGATTATCCGCAACAATACTGACACCACTCCCCACTCCTCTCTCAAGTAAGTACCTCTTAACCATGGATGAGTACCTGTGAGGTACAGGATCAGGTGAATCAACGTAGATACAGAGCACTTCAGAGGAACTAAACCTAGAGAGACAATCAGCAATTAACTCAGAGCATATCCTCGCCTCTAAATCATTTAGATTCCTAGCACACCTACCCTCAACAGCAGAATCAATAACATCTGGAGGTACAACCCTATACGTAATGTAGTCAGCAACCTCCCGCAACACCGAGAAAATAGCTTCACGCCTACTCCTCGTAAGTTGCTTTGAATCCCTAACCCCGAGCCCAACTAGGTTGCTCACCCTATCCTCACGAACAACAACACAAGCCATAACCATAGGACCAATAACAGGACCTCTACCAGCCTCATCAATACCAATGACGTACAGCCTCACCACCCCCATACATACCTAGGTAATACAACTCAAGACAAACATCTCCCTTATTACACATATCACTTACTCAAGCACCGAGGTGGTAGTAGGTATGTCCTCTCCTCAAGTAATGCTGAGAGAACTAGCACAGAGATTCGGAGTGAGCGAAGATATCATACTTGAGCAAGCACTCAAGCTATGGCTCAAGGCCAAGACAGGGAAGGTCAAGGTCATTGAATTAGTGGAGGTGACTACACTATGAAGCTCCACCACCTAACCCTAATCCTACTCACATTAGCAGTGATAACACTAACACCACTCACAGTCTACAGCGCCGAAGTAGATCAAGTACAGTACTACCTCAAGGTAGAGTACACACTACAGGTAGAATCAAGCATAACGTACCTAATCAAACCAGGCAAATCAATACAGGTAGCACCACTACCCTCACCACCAGGATTCAACCTAAAGTGTATAGAGCTAGAGTTCACGGAACCACTACCACCATCAGTAAAGGTAGAGGGTAAGGACGTAAAGTTCGTCAAGGTACCACCAAATCTGGTAAAGAAGGTAATTGTCTACGGTGAGAGAGCTGTACTAATCAACAAGGGGAATGAAGTGATTAGAGTTAGAGCAAATAGAGTATTCAAGTACACACAGACAACATACATACCGATTAGAGAGCTTAGGATCAAGGTAGAGACACCGGAGGTACCAAAGACCTTCGGAACAAGTAGCCTAGTGATGAAGATAGAGCTAGATAACTACGCACCATACAGGATAAAAGACGTAATAACACCACACGGAACATCACTACTTAGACCAGACATACAGGAACAGTACCCACCAGACACAACATCGATAGACTACAAGCACGTAGTGATTAAGCTAGGTAGAGAACTACCAACAGGAACCTACACCATAGTGCTAGAGAAGGGTAAGGAGTACGTACTACCATCAGCAATGCTAGTAGCAGGAGAAAGCTTCTACAACCTAACCATACCACCAATGACAACAGAACAAATCTCAACACCACTACCCGAGAAGGGGTGGAAACACCTAGGATACGTCGTACTGATATCAACCGTGTACCCAGTAACGGAAGTAGAGAAAGGTGATGTCAAGATCACAGCAGACCTTGTAGATAAGGTAATGATTGAGAAGAGGACTATCTCGGTAGCAGGAATAAGCTACCTAATACCACCAATCAAGTTCAAGACCTGGATAAAAGCATACATAGTCTACGGAACAACACTACAGATAGAGAACACCTTCAGCTACCCAGTAATAGTCATCTACATACCACTCAAGTACAGAGAAGTAGGTAAGTGGACAGAGAAAGGACTAGAGATAAAGGTAAGTGAGAACGACATAGCAACCTCAGTCTACGCATACCTAGTAGTACAGGTACCAGAGCACGCAGAGATAAAGTCAGTAGTGACACCAAGTGGAGCAATCTACGAGAACTACGTAGATAGCGAAGTACCGTGGGCAGGAATCAACAGGACAGTATCCATAACCGAGAAACAAGCATACATCGCAGTGAAGATAGGTGAAGTCTACGAAGTAGGAACCTACAGATTCTTCATCAAGTGGAAACCAATGACAGTAAAGGTAATAGATACAGCTGGTAACCCACTACCAAACGCAACAATAACCATAGAAGGACCCATAACCACAACACTGACAACAGATGCAACAGGAAAAGTAACAACAGTACTCTACAGACCAGGACCATACACCATATCGATCAAGTACATGGGAGTTGAAGTAGGTAAGTACGCCCTAGGAACAGTACTGAAGACAGACATCTCAGTAATGGCACAAGTATACAACCTCAAGCTAAAGGTAGTTGGAGTTAGAGAGCAACCAATAGAGAACGCAATTATCAAGGTAATGACAGAGACAGGTAAAGTCATCACAGTAGCGAGAACAGATACGAACGGAACAGCAGTAATAAAGCAACTACCAAGAGGAAAGTACAGGATTGAGGTCAAGTACGTCAAGACATCAGCAATCAAGACAGTAGAGCTAGATAACAACAAGGAGGAGGAGATCAAGCTAGACATATTCATGGAACTACCAGTAATAGGACCAGTAACAACACTAGAAGCACTACTACTAACAGGAGGAATAGGTGGAGGAACAATAGCACTAGCACTAATAGGGAAGCTAGGTAGGAGAAAGGAGGAAGACGTAGAAGAGGAAGAACCAGAGATAGAGACAGAATTCATAGAGGAATAGCTACGAGAGTGGCCACTCGACAATTACATAAGGTATTTCGTAGGTACCTTCAGCGATGATAGAGTTATAGATGTAGACACGATACCTCAAAACGAATGAACCATAATCAGGAGGCCCAACAGCGCCCCAAACCCATGTAGGTACGCCATACGTACGATAATCAATAAACCAAGTTACGCAAACAGAGGCTCCAGGAGCTAAGTAGTCTATACTTTTTGTAGACAGTATCACCGGTGGTGTTAATGCTTCTGTTCCTGTTGTCTCTAAAGTACCATTGACCTTTATCTTATAGAGAGGTATTGTTGAGTTATTATGTATGAAGATCTTTACTTCACACGTTGGTGTAACTAGCTCGTACCCAATCGTTATGTAGTACCACCATACACTATACTCCCCAACATATTCCACGTACGGCGGTGCTATGGAGGCAGAAGCATTTACTCTAAGCACCTTGAAAATAGTGCTTCGCTCAGTACCCTGACTCGACACTACCTTAACTACGTAGTACCCCCCATCAACTGAGGGAGGTGGATAATTCGTGGCATCTGGTATGGTAAATATGTACGAACTACTTCCACCAACAGGTATCGTTAATGTAGTTAAATTCACAAGACTCCTCGTGATGTCTGTTGCTGGATCTACGTACGTCAGGAATGCTACCCTCGTAACTATTGCCCTTGATCCCCTATTCACTATGTGCACTATGAATTTTGCCCCCGCTACCCACTCCTCTGGCGGCTCTAAGTATATCTCGAAATTCTCTTCAGTTTTCTCAGCTTCCTCAGCTACTGCTGCCTGTACTGTCCTCACGTAATCACTAAACCTAATCATCATGAGTGTCATAGATACAATGAAGAGTGTCAGTACAATGAGTAGAAATACTGTCGCTATAGGAACCGATATACCTAATCCACCTCGACCCCTCATGAAGTAACCCCTACACCTAAGGTACCTTAACCAAGTACTCATTTGACACCGCATACCTCGATGCTACTTTAACTAAGAATGCTCTTGCTGTTGTAACGTACTTTATCGCTACTACCTTACCTAACTGTCCCGGTGCTAGTCTAAGCTTAGTTGGTGTATAGGTGTCAGGTACCGTGTTGTTTACGTATACAACGTCTATCGTTTCTACAGTCTTCCCCGTATTGAGTACATAGATCGTTAAGTTGTATCCTCCTGTCACTGGTGATATATCTACGTGAACTACCTGTATCCTCGCTACTACCTCTCTTTCACCTCTCTCAATAACACCTGTCACTGCTGATGTTAGTGAGCTTAAATACCCACTAGCCCACAGGTAGACACCTACCGATACCGATATCGTTACCGCTGCTAGGAGTACCGTAGCTGTTACCTCACTAATTCCCAGCTTTTTCCTCCTCATACCACCTAATCACTTACTCACTTTCTGAACTTTATAAATCCTGTAAGGTTAGTAGCCATCTTGTGTATGTTAGTTAAGTAGATTAGTGAGGTAGTCGCTAAGAGCCTTGATTTGGGGTTACTGAATGAGTTACAGCAGTTCTTCAGTGAGTAGGAGGAATGTAGTTCATCCAGTAGCTAGCATCAGAGATGAACTTCGTGAGAAAGGGTATGCAGTTGTTGATTTCTATGCTGTTAATCCTCCTCATGCTTACACGGTTATTGCTCGTGAGATCACTACTGGTAGGTTGATGTACTTCGTAATTGAGCCTCCTCTAAGTGAGGAAGATCATAGGGTTTTGAAGGAGCTTAAGGAGTTGCTGTATGAAGAGTGTCGTGATCTCGACTCATTCCCCAATAAGGGTAGTGAGGAAGTGTTGAGGAAGTACATTGAGAGTAAGGTCAGAGATATCATCAATAAGTACAGTATTGAACTTCCAAGACCTGAAGCACTGAGTAAGTACATGTACTACCTGATTAGGGACTTCATTGGTTATGGTAAGATTGATTCACTCATGAGAGATCCATACCTAGAGGATATCCTCTGTGATGGTGTTGGATCACCTATCTATGTTTGGCACAGATTCTACGAATCAATGCCAACAAACATCGTATTCGATAGTCTTGAAGAGCTTGAGTCCTTCGTAACTAAACTTGCGTATAGAGCTGGTAAGCAAATCAGCATAGCAGATCCGATTGTTGAGGGTTCTCTACCTGATGGCTCGAGAGTACACATAACATTGACCGAGGTATCGAGGAGAGGCCCAACCTTTAGCATCCGTAGATTCAGTATTGAGGTCTTAACAATTATCGACCTACTAATCCAAAATACGATATCTGTTGAGGAAGCTGCGTACCTCTGGTACCTCGTCGATAACATGAGGACCATCATCATAACAGGTGCTACAGGTGCAGGTAAGACCACACTCCTAAACGCTATAGCTATGTTCATCAGACCTGAGTGTAGAGTCATTACGATAGAGGAGGTTCCAGAGCTTAGACTACCACACGAGCACTGGGTACCACTCGTAGCCAGACCATCTAGAGAAGCATACGTTAGAGACGTTACACTATTCGACCTACTGAAGTCTAGCCTCAGAATGAGACCTGACTACATTATCGTAGGTGAGATTCGTGGTGAAGAAGCATTCGTACTATTTCAGGCACTAGCTACAGGTCACGCAGGTCTCTGCACCATGCACGCTGAGTCCATCGAGTACGCTATAAGGAGGTTACTCACGAAGCCAATGAACATACCGCCAATACTCATACCACTAGCTAACGTCTTCATCCACATATCCAGAGTTAAGCTAGGTGATAGAATTGTGAGGAGAGTTGTCAGAATATGTGAAGTTGAGGATGTTGATGAGAAAGGTAACGTCAAGATTAGAGATATCTTCAGATGGACACCTCTCAATGATAAACACGAGAAAATCGGTGATAGTGTAGTGCTTAGGAGGATTGCAGAGGTTAAGTTCATACACCCAACACACATAGAGCAGGAACTCAAGAGAAGAGCCACAATCCTGAAGACACTCATGGAGTTGAAGTTAAGGGACTTCGCTACTGTTAGCAAGGTAATCAGAGAGTACTACTACAGACCTGAACTAGTTTACCTAAGGGCAACCGCAAAAGCACTACCATAGTGGAGGTGGTACATTGCTCAAGAACTTGAGAGATAGGTTAGTGAACTCCGATGCAAACTCATTCATAGGTAGGTTCATGAACTCACTACACAGGTACTACTTGAAGAGTGGTGTTGAGGAACCATTTATAGCGTATGTGGATAAGTCGATAAGGTATGTAGTGACTACAGCAATCTCAACACTAACAATCTCCACAGTACTACACACACTACTCCTTAGGTACAGCATATTCACGGGATTAGCATCATCACTATCACTGACAGTAGCAGCTACCTCACTAGCAATCTTGATCAGGGTACTGTACCCACTCTACAGAGTACGTAAGAGGAGGAGAGAAATAGAGCAAAACCTCGTATACACCGTAGCGTGTATAGTTACCTTAGCAGCAGCTAACTTGAGACCTGATGTAATTATTGAGAGGGTATCTGAAATAGAGGTGTCTAGTGCTATCAGGTACGAGCTTAGGAGAATAACGAGGAATGTAAGAGCTTTTGGATTAAGCATCGTGAGAGCACTTGAGGTAGCTATAGAGCACACACCATCACCATCACTTGCAGAGTTCCTAAAAGGTCTAGTAGATACCATCAGGACTACAGGAAACATAGCAAGCTACGCAAACTTCGTACTAGAGAGCTTGCTTAGGAAGAAGATCGAGAACATGAGAAGCGCACTCAACTCACTATCGCTAATAGTCGAGATCTACGTAGTGATCATCGTCGTACTACCACTACTACTCATAGTAATGCTAGTTGTCATAGGTACCATAACACCAACACTAGGATTCGCAGGACTAGCAGTACCAGTACCAGCACTACTCACACTACTCATCTTCATACTAACACCCATCCTCGGAATAGCTATGTACCTCATAATAGACACAATAGTTTCGAGCCTGTGACCATGGTTAAGTACATAGAGTTAAGAGGTAAAAACCTCGTAATACTACTCACGACATCAGCACTAGCCCTCCTACTCCTAGTCATAGTAATACCACTCATGATCGTACTACCACACCTGAGAAGACAAGGTATTGAAGTAGTATCAAGACACCTACCAATACCACTAATCGTAAACCCCCTACTAAACACACTAATGACAGTAGGGTTTAGCCTATCAATCCTACCACTAGCTATCGTCATGTACATAAACGACATGTACGTAAGCAACATAGAGGATAACATACCAATAGCACTGAGAGCACTAGCAGATACAGTAGCATCAGGCATCCCCCTACCAAGAGCTATAGAGGTAATTGCTAGAGGTAGGTACGGTGCATTGAGCTTAGAGATGAGAAACGTCGTATCCCAAATACTACTAGGTAAGACATTTGAAGAAGCAATACAGTACCTCTCAAGGAAATTCCCAACACCAATAATCAAGAGATTCGTAACCATCCTCATAGAGGCATATAGAAGCGGAGGTAGAGTAGCACAGGTACTACACGCAGCAGCTAACGTAATGTCATCAATAAGAGCATTCGAAACAGAGAAGAGAACTAGATTAAAACCCTACGTCTCACTCCTCTACATGATAACCTACATCTACGTCCTCGTTGGAGCACTTATAGTGTATGGATTTGTAGAGTCAATAGAGACCATGGCAGCGAAAGCGAGTGGCTTCCTACAGGTCGCCATAACAACTGAAGAAGCAGCATCACTACTACACTTCGGACTACTAGTTCAATGCATTATCTCAGGTGCTATAATCGGTAAGATATTGAGAGGTAGAGCTGTACTCGGAATACCACACATGCTGATAATGCTATCAACCGCAACAGTACTCTACTACATGATCCTACCACCACTAGTTAAGTTACTGATACCAATAGGAGCGAGATAGGTTAAGTACCTTAGAGTATCCCCAGTAAGCTAACTGCTCTCCTCCACTTAGCAATAGTCTCACAGAGCTCCCTAACCATCGTAGACACCCTCTCAACATCACCACCAGGATCAACACGAGCAATAACACAGCACTCAGGAGATAGACAAACACAGTAGTACGACCCATCAACATACTCAATAGAGAAGCTCAAACCCCTCGCAGTAACCTCACGAACAACCTTCTCACAGACCCTGTAGTCAACATCACCAAACACATCCCTAGTACCACCGTACTCAATCACTAGACCCCTAACGTACTTAAGCACAGAATTCACCAACTCACTAATAGCTGGTACCTGAGGAACTTCAGAACCCCTAACCTCCCTCTTCTCCTCAACCTCACTAACCTTCTCCTCAACAGCTACAGGAGCCCCCTCAGTAAACTTAGGTAGAACCTCCTCAAGCTTAGGTACAGGAGCAACCTCCTCAACCTCAGCCTTAGCCTCAGGCTTCACCTCAACCCTGACCTCCGACTTAACCTCAACAACACCCTCCCTCCTCCTAGCACCCTTCTCCTCTAGAAGAGACTCAATGAAGAGAGTAAACTTCTCACCAATCTCACCAATCCTCAAAAAGTCAATAGCGTAGAGATTCTGAGTAGCACTAGTATCCAGAGCACGACCAATACTCGGGTGAATAAGTATGAAGGCATCACCCCTAACATCGAGTGACTTACCGAAGAGAGAAGACAGCGCAGTACTAGCCGCATCAGCACTAGGGCAGATATCTACGTACAGCCTCAGCTCACGATCATCAAACCTACCAACAGCAACAACATCGAACACATGCTCAACACCAGAAGCACCCTGAATCCTACCCTGAACCTGAGTAGAGAAACCATACCTAGACAAGACATCAGTCACTACCTTAACTATGAGCACCTTAATGACATCACTAACAACATCACGACGAATCCTATACGTGTAGAGAGGCTCAAGAACAGCCTCAAACTTAGAAAACTCACGACCACAAGAGAGACAACGATGCTTAACCTCAGGAGACTCAAACCTAGCACCACAGCGATCACAGGAAAAACACGAACCAAAAACCTTAAGCTCCTCAGCAGGAACCTCCCTACCACAACCAGGACAGAAGAACCTACCACCCCTCACAAAGTTCTTAGAAGTATCAATGTAACCACAGACAGTATGAATCAAGAGCTGAACAGAAGAAACACTCAAACTACCACACCTAGGACACACATAGAAAGTAGCTAGAGAACAAGAACCACACCCAGGACAAGTAACCACAGAACCATGCTCAACACGCTCAAAAACACCCAACTCAACAAGCCTCTCAAGAAGATCAGAAACCTCACCCCTACGAACATACTGATCACCAACAACAAAGCAAACACCCTCACCAGTAAGAGATGAAGAAACCTCAAAAGAACCAGAATCAAGCATAGTCACTAACAGATTAAACGCCCTATCCTCCCTCTCAATGAATTCACTTAGAGAAATCATAGAGGAACCATCCATTAAACATATCGCCCCAGAGTAAAAAGAAAATTTAGCGATCACCGAAAACTATTTTTAAGCACATCAAATACCTTGAAAAACTCCCCTGTTCCCTTGCTGTGATTGTTGCCGCTATGCCTGTTGTTGTGGAACTGTGTAGCTAAATGAGTACAGTGCTTCAACACCTTTTGCTGTAACAACCTTAACGTATATCGTGTACGTCGTACCAGACTCTAGAGAAATATTTGTAACAGTACCGACCACTCCACCTACCGTATTTGGATTAATAGATGTCTGTGATTGATCTTGGATTTGAGCCTTCGTATAGCCATTAGTTAAGGAACCTTCTGGTCCTACAATATCGATATACATAGCATCAATAGTAACAGTTTCTTCACCAACATTCCTGACATAAGCAGTTACTGTTAGTTCCTTAGTGTTGCTATCGTATGATGCTGTTGCTGCTTCTATCTTTATTTCTTCCTTAAGTTCTGTTGGTGTTTCTGATGGTGTTGTTGCTCCTATGAATCCTGTTACCCATAGGTACACTAGTACTGATGCGATGACGGCGATTGTCACTAGGAGTAGGACAGCAACAACGGGCTCTATACCCTTCTTCCTAAATCCCATTTACTTCACCTGCCAGTACCTGTACCTCTAGTGCACTTATATACTTTACTGCAATTACGCACAAAACCTACCTACCTAACGTAAACACGAATTGTACCTACGTACATATTTCACGTACGGGAAGACACTACCCACACTTCACCACTTTGATCAACTTCTCAAGAATTTCTTCTCAATGCACTAAACATCTCAACCACATTTTCCCAATAAACCAACTCTACCTCTCAAATTGTTGAACTCTCTTTAGCGCTCTCCGAAATTTAGTGACATTTCTTCAACTCATAATCTCTAGTTCTCTTCTCCTTCACCTTGAGCACACTATAGAGCTTAGGATGATCTGATGATGTTCTTGTACCTAGTTCTGGACTATTAGGGTCGTGTACTCACGTTACTCTCAGTGGGTTGAGTTTCTGTTCTAGTCTCCTTCACTAACGTACTGTTTTTATAAGCTACCTTAGGTAGTTACTTAGTGAAGTTGCTACGTCTTTCGAGTTGAGGGATGAGTTTCTTAGGTTGCTTAGGGAGGATGTTGAATTTAGGTATGCTGTACTTGGTCTACTGGGGATAGAGGAAGTTCTGAAGAGTATTAGCAAGAATACTGAGGCTATTAAGGATTTACAGCAACAAGTAAGAGATCTGCAGCATGCTGAGGAGGTGTTTAGGGAGGGTATGAGGGGTGTTGTTGAGAGGATTCTTGGTGTTGCTAGGGTTGAGAGGTGGTGTTATGTTGATGAGGAGGGTTTTGTCTATGGTTATCCTGTTGTTATCGATGTTGATTTAGTTGTTAAGGATGGTGAGCATATACTGATTGAGGTTAAGTCTAGTGTTGATC
>Ga0180301_10001207_pt1 | contig 20279 bp, 17 predicted proteins | sample GuaBasSediGuay16_FD_121797 | JGI IMG/M metagenome (GOLD analysis project Ga0180301, IMG submission 121797) | Subseafloor sediment microbial communities from Guaymas Basin, Gulf of California, Mexico - Guay16, Core 4569-2, 12-15 cm | ecosystem: Environmental > Aquatic > Marine > Hydrothermal...
TATCGAAACGTACCTTGGCTCGTTTATGCCGCTCTGGACGGTGAGGAGGCATGGGAGTGGAAGAACGACCTCCTCATAGTATCCCCCCTCCAGCTCCCTGACAGCTCTAACCAGTGAATCCTCGATTCTAACCGAGGTGACAGCCGTTGCGAATGGGAGACCCAGCATGGCAGCCAGCAAAACACCTACCAAAGCGTTGTTCAAGTCTTGGCTCATGAAGCCCGCAAGCACGAGGTCGAAATCCACATCCTTTAACGCTTCCCTTATGGCGTCAGCAGTCCGGTAGGCGTCCATCCCCGTCTCCAGGGGGACCTTCAACGCCCTGTCCACCCCCGTGGCAAGGCAACGCCTCAGCGTGGAATCGCAATCGACACCTACACTGACGGCGACGACTTCTCCCCCATAAGCCTCCTTCAGCCTCACAGCCTCCTCCACCGCGTACTTATCCCACTCGTTCACCTCATACGTCAAGCAGCGCTGGTCAATGCTTCTCCCATCAGCTCCTACACGCACCTCGGAGTCCGATGACGGAGCATGCTTAACCAGCACGACAACCCTCACCTCAACCACCTCTCACCTTAACGGGTGCCTCCTGACCACTCCGATCCTTGACGGTAGGCCGCCGAGAAGCGCCCTCGCAACAACCTCAACCTCGATCTCCCTTGTCCCCTCGTATATCTCCAGAACCCTCACGTCCCTGTACATCCTCGACACCGCCTGGTCGCCCATGAACCCGTATCCGCCATGAATCTGAAGGGACTCGTTCACAACCTCCTGAGCCACCCTTGCGGCAAAGTACTTGGCCATAGCGGTCAGGCCGGGGTCAGCTCTATCCTTCTCTGCGGCTAAGCCTGCCTGGAGGGCGAGCAGCCTAGCCGCCTCGATTTTGGTACGCATAACCGCAAACTTCTCCCGGATCGCTTGGAAGTCCACGAGCCTCCTCTCAAACGCCTCCCTGTTCTTCGCGTAATCTAGTGCTAGCTCAAACGCCCCCTGAGCTATCCCAACAGCCTGGAACGCCGTGTGGATCCGGGTTAAGTTGAAGAACTCCATGGCCTGACGGAAGCCTTCCCCCTCCCTTCCCACAAGCCTGTCTTGCGGAACCTCCACGTCCCTGAAGGAGACCTCAGCTGTGTCGCTGGCTCTTATGCCGAGCTTGTTGGCGAGCTTCCTAGCCTCCAGCCCAGGTGACCCCCTCTCGACGATGAAAACGCTCAGTCCCTCATGCCTCTTAGAGGGGTTCTGGCTTGTTCTAGCGAGGACAACGTAGTAGTCTGCTATGGAGCCGTTCGTTATGAACGTCTTCACCCCGTTCAGGAGGTAGTAACCTTCCTTCTTCTCAGCCCTCGTCATGACTCCGGCTACGTCGCTGCCCACCTGCGGCTCGGTGAAGCAGGAGCAGCAGATCTTCTCACCCTTCGCAAGGGGGGGCAAGTACTTCTCCTTCTGCTCCTCGCTTCCGAACATCATGATCATTTCAGAGCCGAAAGTAGTTGAAAGGATCATTCCAAGCCCCCCGTCGACACGCCAGAACTCCTCGACGATGAGGCAGTGCCCGAGGATCCCCATCCCCTGTCCGCCATACTCCTCGGGGATGTGCGCTCCCACGAATCCCAGCTTAGCAGCCTTCCTCCAGAGTTCGAAGGGGAACTTCTCCTCCCTGTCGCACTCCTCAGCATACCTTGGAAACTCCTTCTCAGCGAACTCCCGGGCAGCCTCCCTTACTGCCTTCTGTTCCTCGGTTAGAATCATGTCGAGAAGCATGCTCCCACCAAGACGTGAATGACGTCTCCCTCCACCACCCTCCTCCAAGTTAAGAGGAGGATCCTCCAGCTTGCATTCCTTTAAGCTGAGGACTCATACCTTTTGGTTATGAGGGTTGCATCGTAATACGTCTTCTCGTAGCTTGAAATCACGTCCTCTGCTGCTTCGATGCTGAGAACCTCCACGGTTCCATCTTCTATTTGAAGGGCTCTAGCATCCCTAAAGAGCTTCTCTACTATAACTTCCTTGCTCAGCCCGTAAGCCCCGAAGATCTGAAGTGCCTCATTGGCGACCTCGTAGGCTATCCTCTTCGCGTACACCTGCGCCATCCTAGCATGCCTTGGCGAAGCGTCAAACGTCCTTAACTCGAACACCCTTCTGTGAGTGTACTCCATCGCCTTCCTGACGTAGTAGCGTGCTGTTTCAACCTTCTCGAACATCCTGTAAATGCTTAACTTTATGTTTTTATGTTTAACTATGGGGACTCCTCCCTGAACTCTCTGCCTGGCATAGTTAAGGGCTTCCTCGAAGGCTGCCCTGGCAAGTCCAACGGAGTAGGCCCCCATGGCGCAGCTAGTTAAGCAGAGGAGCTGATCGGCGAATACGCCGTAAAGCGGGCCTGAAGCCACGGCAACGTAGCTTTCAGGGATCCTCACGTCGTTAAAGAAGAGTTCGCCTTGAGGGCAGTCCCTCATGCCCAGCATGTCGACGGGCTTCCCTCTCTCGACCCCATCAGCGTCAAGCGGAACCACGCAGAGCATGCCATCCACGAGGCCCCTTCCTCCTTCCACCTGCACGTGGAGGGCGCAGTGGGTTGCCACGGGAGCGGATGAAACCCAAGCAGACTTTTGCCCATTTATAACCCACTCGCTCCCGTCCTTCCTAGCCGTAACGTTTCCCTTCCCAAACTTAAGGGCGTCTTCGTCTCGGATGGCCAGGAGGTGGTCGCTTCCATGGTCTGGCTCGGTCACACCCCAGCACCCATGGTACTTGCACTCGGTGTCCTCCAGCCACTCAGATACCAAGGACTGCAGCTCCTGAGATCCTGATAGAGCGGCTACCGCGAAGGGTATGGAGTCAACCCCTATAGCCGTCGCCAGCCCTAGGCTACCCCACCCGAGCTCCTCCATAATGATATACCTTTGTATTGGAGTCAGGTTTGGGCCCCCAACGTCAGGGGATATGTGAAGCTTATGGTATCCAAGTTTCTTCATCTCTTTAATCGCTTTAAAGTATGGGGAGCTTGGATTCACCCTCTCCTCCGGGGGCATCCTGTCAAGTTTAACAGATGCAGGTCTTATAACCTCCTCCACGAACCTATGAACCTCTTCCTTGAGAAGCTCATCTTCCTCGCTTAGCTCGTCAAGGTCAAGATACTTCATTGCGCCTCCCCTCCAATCCGGGCTCTTAAATCTAAATGAAGTGGATCCGTCATTTAATAAGGGTTTCGTCTCGCGTTTGCGCCGTTTAGGCGGCTTCCTGCCTTAGAAGTCCATGGCATCTCCGAGTGGAGGGGGATCCCTCCCGAGAAGAATTCTAAAGCTAGGCTAGAGGGGTTTAGCGAGCGGGATACCGGGTAACACCTTGAACCATCCTTTAGCGTTGCGGCTGGAATGGAAAGGGGACGTTTTAGCTTCCAGAGGGGGCTTGGTGTTCGGAGGCCATGAGGAAGGGAGGGAAGCTTCAACGTTTCCGGTGGAAAATTTGGTTGTGACTGTTCTTTCGCCATTTGCCTTTTAAGGATCAGGGTTTCCAGCGGATGATAATTAACATGTTCATGTTTAACATTTGGGGTTTTCCGGCGGGCGGACACGAAAGACTTATAAGCATTCCGTCTATTTGGTGATGGTAATGGTTTGAAGGGTGTTAGAAGTGAGGGATCACCAAATCCGGCAGGAGGGTCGAGATCTACGACGCCACGCTCCGTGAAGGGGCGCAGGCGTGTGAGGTCGGGTTCTCTCTCCAGGACAAAGTGAGAATAACGTTAAAGCTTGACGAGCTTGGTGTCCCCTTCATTGAAGGCGGATGGCCTAATTCTAACCCGAAAGACAAGGAGTACTTCAAGGCCATAAGGGACTATAGTCTAAGCTACTCTAAGGTGGTCGCCTTCGGGAGCACTAGGAAGAAGAGTGTCACGGCGTCCAAGGATGAAAACCTTCAGTCCATAGTTGAGTCCGACGTTGAGTGGGCAACGATCTTCGGCAAGGCTTGGGACATGCACGTGACACAAGTGCTGGGGGCAACCCTCAGCGAGAACCTTGAAATGGTGAGTGACTCCATAGAGTACCTCAGGGAGCATGGGTTGAACGTGATATTTGACGCGGAGCACTTCTACGATGGATTCAAGGCTAACAGGGAGTACGCGCTCCGAGTGCTCAGCGCTGCGGCCGAGGCTGGCGCCTCACGGCTGGTGCTGTGCGACACCAACGGCGGCACTCTCCCGTGGGAGTTCACCCGGATAACCCGGGAGGTCTGCAGAAGGTTTGTGACGCCGATAGGGGTGCACTGCCACAATGACTCGGGTGTGGCGGTGGCGAACAGCCTCTCAGCGGTCGCCGAGGGAGCCTTCCACGTTCAGGGGACCGTTAACGGGATAGGGGAGCGATGCGGGAACGCTGACCTTTGCCAGGTGATACCTTCCCTAGAGTTGAAGATGGGGGTTGAAGCCATCGCCGGCTCCCTGAGGAGGCTGGCTGAGGTCTCAAACTACGTGTATGAAGTAACCAACCTTAAACCCAATCCATACCAGCCGTACGTTGGAAAGTACGCCTTCGCCCATAAGGGAGGAGTGCACATAGACGCGGTGCTTAAGGTTGAGAGGAGCTACGAGCACGTGGACCCCGCGGCGGTGGGGAACGTCAGGGTAATAGCTCTCTCTGAGGTCGCTGGGAGGGCTGCGGTGGCGGCTAAGGCAAGGGAGTTTGGCTTGGAGCTTGACAGGAACAGCGAGGAAGCCTTGAAGGTTCTCGAGAGAATTAAGCAGCTTGAGAACATGGGTTACCAGCTTGAAAACGTGAACGGGACGCTCTACATGGTGATGCTGGACGTGCTTGGACGGAGAATGAAGGATTTTGAAGTCCTCTCCTGGAGGACGCTGGTGGAGGCTAAGAACGGTGAGGTTGTCTCGGAGAGCACCGTTAGGCTCGCCATTGGAGACAGGGTTTTCCACGAGATATCCGAGGGGGATGGCCCCGTCCACGCTCAAGATATGGCGATAAGGAAGGCGCTTAGAGAGTCATACCCTGAAATAGAACGTGTGAAGCTCATCAACTACAAGGTTACAACGGTCGACGTCCCGTCGGGTGTGGAGGACAGAACAGGAACGGGGGCTACCGTACGCGTGTACATAGAGTTCAGCGACGGGGTTGAAACCTGGTCCACCGTCGGCGTTTCCCCGAACATTTTGAAGGCAACTAAGGAGGCCCTCATAGACGGGTACTCCTACTACATCCACAAGGTTCGCCTTAACAGTTTAGGGAGGAATAACTAAATGAGGATGAGTGGAGCTGAAGCACTGATAGAAGCCCTTAAACGTGAGAAAGTAAACCTGATATTTGGGATTCCAGGGGGGGCAATCCTCCCAGTCTACGATGCACTCTACGATAATGGAGAGATAAGGCATGTGCTTGCGAGGCATGAGCAGGGTGCAGCCCACATGGCTGACGCCTACGCAAGGGTGAGCGGCAGGGTGGGCGTATGCATGGTTACCTCAGGGCCCGGAGCGACAAACACTGTTACAGGCATAACAGTGGCGTACATGGACAGCTCCCCGATGGTAACCATAACGGGGCAGGTTCCAACGTCCATGATTGGAAGCGACGCGTTCCAAGAAGCAGACATAGTTGGTATAGTAACCCCCATAACGAAGGAGACCTTCCAGCCTAGGCGTGCAAGGGAGATACCGGGAGTGGTGAAGGCCGCGTTCCACATAGCGTCGACTGGTAGGCCTGGACCCGTACTCATAGACCTGCCAAAGGACGTTCAGACAGGTGAGGACGACATAGAATTCCCGGAAAAGGTTAAGCTACTAGGGTATAGGGTTAGAGCCGAGCCAGACCCACTCCAGGTTAAACGTGCCGTGGAGGCGCTGCTAAACGCTGAAAGACCCATAATAATGGCTGGTGGGGGCGTGATAATAGCCAATGCAAGCCATGAGCTTCGGATGCTGGCTGAAACGTTCATGATACCCGTTGTGACCACGCTTATGGGTAAAGGGGCGATGCCTGAAAACCACCCCCTCTGCCTGGGCATGATCGGCATGCATGGACGCTACGAGGCAAACCTCGCAGTGGGGGAGGCGGACCTTATCCTAGCTGTTGGGACAAGGTTCTCGGATAGGTCCACTGGGAGGTTTGATGAGTTCGCCCAAGACGCGAAGGTAATACACGTGGACATAGACCCAGCTGAGATATCAAAGAACATTCCAGCCCACATACCCGTAGTGTGCGACGCTAAGAGGGGGCTGGCGAGCATATTCGAGGAAGCTAAGAGGAGGGCTAGGAAGAGGGCTAAGACGCTGTGGGCTAAAAGGGTCGAAGAGTTGAAGGAGGAGGCAAAGTCCGTTTACGACCTTAAAGGCGACCTTAAGCCGGGAGTCCTGATGAGAATGCTTAGGAAGGCAGTCCCAGAAGACACCATTGTAACCACGGGGGTTGGCCAGAACCAGATGTGGGCAGCACTGTTCTTCGACGTTTACCGTCCACGAACGTTCATTACTTCAGGTGGGCTAGGAGCCATGGGCTTCGGCTTTCCAGCTGCTGTCGGGGCGAAGGCGGCAGCCCCCGGAAGGCTGGTCGTAGACGTCGACGGGGATGGAAGCTTTATGATGACAAGCCAGGAGCTTGTGACGTCCATGGCTGAAGACTTGCCGGTGATGGCTGTGATACTCAACAATGGGTGGCTTGGAATGGTTAGGCAGTGGCAAACCCTCTTCTACGGTAAAAGGTACATGGCAACAGACCTCAGCGGGAACCCTGACCTGGCAAAGTTCGCTGAGATACATGGAGCTCAGGGTTTCACGGTGCAGTCCTACGGAGACTTCGAGGAGGCCGTTAAGGCGGGAGTTAAGAGCGAGGTAACCACGATAATAGACGTCAGAATATCGCCTGACGAAAAGGTGTTCCCGTTCGTTCCGCCGGGGAGAAGCTTAAGGGAGGTCATTACCCATGAGTAGAAGTGACGGGATGCACGTGATAGTTACGCTTGTCGAGGATAGGCCCGGGGTGCTATTCAGGGTTACAAGCCTGATAAGGAGGCGGAACTTCAACATTGCAACGATAACCGTTGGCTCAACCGAGTATGAGGGCATATCACGCATGACGTTCACAATCTACGGCGAGGAGAGGGAGCTGAGCCAGGTGGTCTACCAGCTTGATAAGCTGGTTGAGGTTGTAAGCATAGTGGTCTTTAAGCCGGAAGACATGATCGTGAGGGAGCTCGCCCTGATAAAGGTGAGCATGCCAAACAACGGCCTCCAGTCGGAGGTCATAGAGAAGGTTAACAGGTACAGGGGGCACATCGTGGACATGACCCCTAGGACGGTCACTGTGGAGCTTGTCGACACCCCAGACAGGATAAATAAGTTTATAGAGGAAGTAGGGAAGATAAACATAGTCGAGATAGCTAGGACGGGGATAACGGCAGTCGTAAGGGGAGCCGAGCCGACCGTGAAGGGGGTAGGTATAAATGGCTAAGATTTATAAGGACGCCGATGTTGACTCCTCGATCCTCAACGGGAAGACTGTTGCGGTGATAGGCTACGGAAGCCAAGGCAAGGCTCAAGCGTTAAACCTAAGGGACAGCGGGGTGAACGTGATCCTAGGGTTAAGACGGGGGAAGTCGTGGGATGCAGCCTCGACAGACGGGTTCCAAGTCTTCGAGGTCCCCGAAGCAGTCAGCAAGGCTGACGTGATCCTGATGCTCATCCCGGACATGGTTCAGCCAGAAGTTTACGAGGCGCAGGTGGAGCCAAACCTTAAGGATGGGGCGGCTTTAGGGTTCGCACACGCCTTCAACATCCACTATGAACTCATAAAGCCCCCTGAAACAGTGGACGTGTTCATGGTGGCCCCTAAGAGCCCGGGAGCCATGGTTAGGGAGTTATACTTGGAAGGGTTTGGGGCGCCAGCCCTGGTGGCGGTACACCAAGACTACACGGGGCAGGCCATGAAGATTGCATTAGCCATCGCTAAGGCGATAGGGGCCACTAGGGCTGGGGCGATAGAGACTACGTTCAGGGAGGAGGTTGAAACGGACTTGATAGGGGAGCAGTGCGTCCTAGTAGGCGGGTTGATGGAGCTGATAAAGAAGGGTTTCGAGGTTCTGGTGGAGGAAGGATACCAGCCTGAGGTGGCATACTTCGAGGTGCTTAACGAGGCGAAGCTAATAATGGACATGATCTATAGGAGAGGGATCACAGGCATGCTTAAGGCGGTCAGCGACACGGCGAAGTACGGGGGATTAACGGTTGGGCCAAGAGTACTAGACGAGAACGTTAAGAGGAACATGAAGGAGGCCGCTAAAAAGGTGAAGGATGGCTCCTTCACCAAGGAGTGGGTTGAAGAATACAGGGGAGGACAGAGGAAGCTTAAAGAGCTAATGGACAAAATGGCCAGCCACCAGATCGAAACAGTAGGCAGAGAACTAAGAAAGCTAGCTGGAATAGAAAGATAAACTTTTTATTTTTATTAATTTAATGTCGCCTGTTGATTTAGTGTTAATTCATTTGTTTTTTCTCTGGGGTGTTTGTTTGAGGAGTGATGAGGTTAAGAGGGGTGTTGAGAGGGCGCCCCATAGGGCGTTGCTTAAGGCAGTTGGAGTTACTAATGAAGAATTTGACAGGCCGTTCATAGCGGTGGTTAACAGCTACAGTGAGATCGTCCCGGGGCACGTCCATTTGAGGAGGCTTGCCGAGCTCGTCAAGATGGGTGTTAGCGGCGCGGGCGGGGTTCCATTCGAGGTCAACACCATAGCAATATGTGACGGGATAGCGATGGGGCACGCTGGGATGCGCTACTCCCTCCCGTCAAGGGATGTGATAGCTGACTCTGTGGAGCTCGTGGTTGAAGCCCACAGGTTTGACGGAATGGTCCTCATAACCAACTGCGACAAGATAACTCCTGGAATGCTGATGGCCGCGGCGAGGGTGAACATTCCATCGATTGTCCTGACGGGGGGGCCAATGCCCTCAGGGGTTTACAGGGGTCAGAGGGTGGGCGTGGCAAGCATGTTCGAGGCGGTCGGGCGGTGCGAGAAGGGCGAGTTAACCATAGAAGAGCTGGCGGAGATGGAGGACGTGGCTTGCCCCGGGGCTGGCTCGTGTAACGGCATGTTCACGGCTAACACCATGGCGTGCCTGACCGAGGCGCTGGGGATGTCCCTTCCCGGATGCGCTACTGCACACGCATGCTCCGCCAAGAAGGAGCGTATAGCCGTAGAAACCGGTAGAGTGGCTGTCAAGCTCGTGGAGGAGGACCTTAAGCCGCGGGAGGTGATGGGGGAGGAGGCCTTCAGGAACGCCATAACGGTGGATGTAGCCCTCGGCGGGTCAACCAACACAGTCCTCCACCTGCCGGCTATAGCTGCGGAGGCGGGGATAAGCCTGAGCCTCGACGTATTCGAGGAGGTAAGCAGGTCGACACCCCAGCTCTGCACGCTGGCTCCCGGGGGAAGCCACACCATGGAGGACTTGGAGGAGGCGGGAGGCGTCCCAGCTCTCCTCTCCGAGCTATCCGAGCGCCTCGACCTGGACGCGAGGACGGTGTATGGGAGGCTGAGGGACTCCGCTGCGAGGGCGAAGGTTCTGAGACGTGACGTAATAAGACCGGCTAGCAGCCCGGTTAGAGGGCATGGTTCAATAGCGATACTTAAGGGTAGCCTTGCACCTGAGGGAAGCGTAATAAAGCTTTCAGGGTTGAAGGATGAAGACGTGGTGATGGAGGGGACAGCCAAGGTGTTTGACAGAGAGGAGGAGTGCATGAAAGCAGTCATGGAAGGGAAGGTTGAGGAGGGGGACATACTGGTGATAAGGTATGAGGGGCCGCGTGGCGGACCTGGGATGAGGGAGATGCTGGCCGTCACCGCGGCCGTGTCTGGTATGGGGATGGGTGAAAAGGTGGCTCTCCTCACCGATGGACGCTTCTCGGGCGCAACAAGAGGGATATGCATTGGGCACATATCCCCGGAGGCGGCTGAAGGCGGACCCATAGCGCTGGCGAGGGACGGCGACACGGTGAGGATAGACCTGCCACGGAGAAGGATCGACCTCCTCGTCTCCGGGGAGGAGCTGGAGGATAGGAGGAGAAGATGGAGCTGGAATCCGCCTGAACATGCTAGGAGGGGATACCTTAAAAGGTACTTGAAGGCAGTGTCGTCGGCGAGCTCGGGTGCAATCCTAAGCTAGCGACCCCCTCCAAGGATTACACATTTCACTGCTCGGCTGGCACCGCTAAGAGGATTCATTCCTCCCCCCGGAGGCTTCGCCGAGCAGTTCCAAGACCAGTCTTCTTATTTTTAAAGCGTCGCTTAGTGCTTGTTCGGCGTCGAGCCTAGTGTATAGTTCTTCTGGTGGCAAGCCTGTTTCCTCGTCGCCGTACATTGATCTTTCCCGCTCATTTCTCAGCCTCCTCGAAGCGGACACTATGAAGTCTACTTCGTCGCGGAAGCGCTGCGGGAACCTGTCGAGCTCCCTCCTTATTATTGGTCCAACATCGTGCCACTTCGGTGGCTCTATGCCGGCGATCCTCAACGCCGCTTTTAACAGTAGCTCCACCGCCTCTTGGCACTGCCTCACTGTGTAGGGGTAGTTGCCTGAGGTGAGGGCTTCCCCTGCATGCTTCAGCCTTTCCTCGGCTTGCCTGATGTTCGACTCAGCCAGCTTCAGGTTATTCAAGCGTGATGACCTCGCCGAACCTGTAGCCTTTTTTCAGCCTCCAATACCACTTCTTCCCCACCCAGACCCTTTCGGCCCCCAGCTCATCCAGCCTCCTCCTAAGCCTGTCAAGCACACCCGTGAAAAAGCCGCATCTATCATAAACCACCACGGAGTCCTCGACCATGTCCAAGTACAGGATGGAGGGCTTGGAGGCCTCCTCAGGCTCCTTTATCACGGGGGATATGCTCACGTAGAAGCCCTTGTCCATCAGCTCGTCAAGGTAGTCTTCGAACTCTCCCCCCAAAGCCTCCATGAAAACGTCGAACCTTTTAAACCTAGACCTTGGGAGCCCATCTATGACCACGAGGAGGTCCAGGTCGCTGTCCCTCCTGGCGTCCCCCCTGGCAACCGAGCCGAAAACGACAAGGCTGACAAGCCTGTCGCCGAAGGAGCTGAGGAGGCGGTCCAGAACCCTTCTCACCACGCTCCTATAGGGCTCCGCCAGGCAGCTTAACCCTCCCACCATAATAGCTCCCCGAACTAACTTAGGGGAGGATGATAGATAAGGCTTCTGGAAACAGGGCGGCATTTGGACAATGAGAAGGAAGGTTAAAGCACGTAAGAAACCTGATGGGGTAAGGAGGGAGCTCTAGCCTTTTCGCCTGACACCTCTCGTGGCAAAGCCCGGAAAACAGGCGGGGCATTTAACCATTCATACACGATTACTCTCAAAAAGGAAATTCGGGTTTTCTTGGAAGGTCTTCGAGGGGTTACTTTGGGTAGGCGGAGGCCATCAACCCGGGCTGCCCGCTAAAAAGAAGGAGGTTAAAGAAGGAGGGTTCTCAGCAGGCTACCATGCTTCGTAGTCCAGCCCCAGATCCTGGAGCTCCTTCTTCATTTTCGAGTATAATTCCAGGTACTCCTTCTTGGGTGTTAGGGTTTTCATGTCGTAGGTTTCAAGTATCAGGTCCTCCTTTGGAAGCCCAACCTTGGCCTTATCCTCGTAGCGTTTAAGGAGCTCCTTCACTATTTCCACTCCGTCGCTCACCTTGATTCCTGCGGCAGCCCTCGCAACCTCTCCCCCCCACCTGCCCTCTATCCCGGGGACTCCTCCGGTCAGCCACATCCCCTCCATGCCTGATATCGTGTTCATTACGACGGTCGCCGCTATGGAGTAGAAGGAGACCTCTGTGGCTGATTGGCCTGTGACGCCGCTCCCATAGCTTATCCATGGAACCCTTATGTTCCTCTCAGCGGCGAGGGCTTGCGCCGAGTTAGACCAGTAGACGTCCCTCCCCTCATATCGTCCCTCAACCGTGGCCGTCATGGCCTGGGCGAAGGAGCCACCCGAGTAAGCCATCATGCCGAGGACGTGGGCGATTCCCTCAACGGCAGCCTCCTCCGGCCCCCCGATGTAGGCGTACATTGTTGGGCAGCTGCTAATCCAAGGGTTTATTCCGTTCTGCTGGGCGAAGAAGGCAAGGTTAAGCCTGTCGTAGTCGATCCTCATGTCCTGTATTATGTGGACAGGGCACATGCAGTTGTACCTCGTGTACCCTGCAGGGTGGAAGGAGCCCATCACAGCCTTAGCGCTCGACACGCTCATGGGGATGCCAAGGTACATTCCGGGCCTGCCAACACGGATAGCAGCCTCCCTCAGTATGAACCCCTCGGTTAAGCCGAGGAGGGTTTCACTAGGCGTCTCGGTGGTAGGCTTCAAGTCACCTATACCCTGCAGTGGCAATGCTATCAGCCCGTCTGCAACAGGCTCCTTCGCTGCGGACAGCACGTAAGCCTTATACAGCTCTATGTTACTGGTTAGGATCCCGGCGGGGAGGAACGTCTTAGGCGGCTCTCTATCCTCAGGCTTCCTCAGCTTCAGCACGATCTGGTCTCTTCCCTCACCTAAAACCAGCTCCCTCCTCCTAGTGGCAAGAACCTCCTTGATCTCCTCCTCCGTGAACTTAACTATGCGCTTCGTATCCTTATTGTAGAGTCCGACCTCAAGTAAGAGCTCAAGCCCTGCCTCGAAGATCTCGTCAGCCATGTTCGGGTCGGTCATAACAACCTCTTCCGGGTCATACTTTATCCCGTGCTCCTTCACTATTTCCTTTATCTTTGAAGGGAAAAACTCGGTTTCAAACTCCTCCTCCTTCATTAGAGGCCCCGTCTGAGACCTCTCTAACACTTCCCATAGAAGCGACACTACATCAACCCCTTCCAACCCTTCTAATTTCTTAAAAGGGGAGAATTCTAGCTTTTATAGATTTCCCCTTTCACCGTGAGTTAATCCACGTGCCTCAACCACCCAGCTTAGATCCTTGTGAAAGGCGATGGGGAGACACCTTAGCGATGCTGAAAGCAAAAGTGTTGAAGTAGCCGGCTGCCATCACTGTTTGCTTTGCAAGCCTGTTCGAAAAGCCTTTAAGGCCGCCTTCTACATGTAGCATCTTCACGAGGAAATTTCAGTAGCGTGAGAAACTTCAGTTAGAAATTTATACTTAAAAACTCTAAAGTATTCTCTTGCACTTCGGGTGGTGAGGTGTGAGGAGGAATGTCTACGTGGGATTTAGAGGCGGATGTGGTTGTCGTTGGCAGTGGGGCTGGGGCGCTGACTGCCGCTATAGTCGCCCATGATAGGGGTGCTAAGGTCATCGTGCTGGAGAAGACGGATAAGGCTGGGGGGGCAAGCGCCGTTTCAGGCGGAGCCGTGTGGGTTCCCAATAACAGGTTTATCAGGGAGGGGTTTCAGCCGGAGTTTTGGGATCCGGTGAAGAAGGAGTGGGTTAAGGCTCCTGACTCGAAGGAGAAAGCATTCAAGTACATGAAGGCCATATCGGCAGGAAGGTCGAGCGACGAGCTGATCAGAACGTACATAGACACCGTGAGCGAGGCATGCGACTACTTGGAGGAGAACACCCGCGTGGAGTGGTCTCATGTAACCCTGATGCCGGATTACTTCCCGGAGTGGGAGGGGGCCGCTAAGGGCGGGAGGATAATGGAGGCGAAGCTCGTAAGCTTGAACTCGCTTCCATCCGAGGTTGCTGAGAGGGTTAGGCTCTCGCCGGTCAGCGTGCCCCTACTCTTAGAGGAGCTTGTCAAGTGGGGTGGAATGGCGACCATGATGACTGGCGGCTGGGACTTTAACCTTATCCAGGAAAGGATGAAGGACAGAATTTACGGCTGGGGGACCGCTCTGATCGCCCGCCTACTGCACTCCTGCCATGATAGAGGGATAGAAATCAGGTATAGCACTCCAGCTCGAAAGCTGATAACGGAGAACGGCAAGGTGGTCGGCGTCATAGCTGAACATGAGGGGAAAGAGTTGAGGATCCGTGCTAGGAAAGGTGTGATCCTCGCGACTGGAGGGTTCGAATGGCACGATAAGATGCCTGAAGCATTCCTCAGGGGGCCGATGAAGGGGCCCATGTCTCCGCCGCATAACACAGGTGATGGGCACCGTATGGCGATGGAGGTTGGAGCACAGGTAGGCTTAATGTCTGAAGCGTGGTGGTTCCCAACGGTGCACACGGGGGACGAGTACGACGGGAAACCCTACTACAGGGGGGTCTTCTTCGAGAAGGTTCTGCCCGGCGTCATAATAGTTAACAAGTACGGCAGAAGGTTTGCTAATGAGGCAGCCAACTACTTCGATTTTACGAGGGCCATGCACACTTGGGACCCGAACAAGCACGAGTATCCGAACATTCCAGCATGGATGATTTTCGATGAGAGAGTCCACCAGACCTACACGATATTCACACTGTATCCCGGAGCAGAGCCGACCGATCCACCCTTTAAGTGGGCGGACACGCTGAGGGGCCTCGCAAAGAAGGCTGGGATAGACCCGGACGGGCTGGAGGAAACGGTGGAAAGGTTCAACAAGTATGCTAAGGAGGGGTATGACCCAGACTTCCACCGTGGAGAAAGCTACTTCGACAGGTTCTACGGGGATCCGAACTGGAAACCCAATCCAACCCTTGGACCCCTAGAGAAACCTCCATTCTACGCCATAGAAGTATACCCTGGATGCCTCGGCTCATGTGGAGGATTAAAGATAAACACGAAGGCGCAAGTTTTAGACTATAACGATAAGCCCATACCTGGACTCTACGCCGCAGGGAACGTGACGGCAGCCGTCTCGGGGGGAGGATACCCGAGCAGCGGCATCACGATAGGAGCGGGAATATGCTTCGGATACATAGCCGCAAGGGAGCTGACAAGAGAGCCGCCAGAACGGTAAAAGCTAAAACCACGTTTCTATTACGTGAATTGAGTGGAGGAGTAAATGTGAACATTGAGGATCTCAGGAAGGCTATAGCTGAAATTAAAGGCGAAGCGAAGGATATAACTAAGAGGCTCCTCGACGAGGGCGTCGACCCCGTCAGGATTTTAGAGGATGGCATAGTTAAGGGACTCTACGATTTAGGGGATAAGTTTGAAAGGCATGAAGCCTTCATCCCGGACTTGGTGAAGGGCAGCAAGCTGGCTAGGGAATGCATCGAGATGATAGAGAAGGTTTTGCCTAGGGAGAAGGCCGAGGCTAAGAAGAAGGTTGTTATAGGAACCATGCTAAGCAAACACAACATTGGGAAGAACCTTGTTAGCACCTTCCTAACGATCAACGGATTTGAAGTCCACGACCTAGGCGAGAACCTTGAACCATGGGACTTCTACGAGAAAGCGGAGGAGATAGGAGCCGACATAATAGCGGTCTCCGTAGTTTTCACCCCCGCCCTGTCGAAGTTCGAGGAGCTGATAAGGATATTAAAGGAGATGGGGGTCAGAGACAAGTATAAGGTACTGGTGGGCGGAGCCGTAACGTCTAAGGAGTGGGCTGAGAAGGCTGGAGCCGACGGATGGGCGGGAGACGTCGAGGGAGCCGTGAAAGCAGCCAAGGAACTCCTCGGAGTAAGCTAAGCCACCCACACCTCAACCCCTTTTTTCAACCATTTAAAGGGGGCTTCGAAGACGCTTCTAAAGTTTGGCAGGAAGCAGGAAGTTTACGATGTGGCAAGCGTCCGCGTCGGGGGGCAGCCAGGGGAAAACCCAACAGTCCTCATTGGAACGATCTTCTACGAGGGACACAAGATAGTGAGCGACCCCGTGAAGGGTTTGTTTGACAGGGGGAAGGCTGAAGAGCTCGTTTCATGCCAGGACGAGCTGTCCGACGAGACGGGGAACCCCTGCATGCTAGACGTCGTCGGGAGGACAGCCGAAGCATTAAAGAAATACGTGGAGTTCGCCTCGGAAGCTACGGACTCGCCGATCCTAGTCGACTCACCCCTAGCTGAGGCACGCCTCGAAGCATGCAAGCACGCCGTAGAGGTAGGATTAGGAGAGCGTATAGTGTACAACTCCATCAACCCCGAGGCGTCAAGGGAAGAAATAGAGAAGATCAGGGACATAGGGTTGAAAGCGGCGATAGTGCTGGCATTCAGCGAGTACGAGTTCGAGCCAGAGGATAAAATGAGGATCCTGCAGGGGAATGACGGACTCATCGCGAAGGCGGAGAAAGCAGGCATCGAGAAGGTGCTTGTGGACCTGTCAGTGTTAGACGTGGCAAGCATAGCCTACACGGCAGCCTCCATCCAAATGGTTAAAGAGAAGCTCGGCCTGCCATCTGGGTGCTCGCCTGCAAACGCCTTCGACACGTGGAGGAAAGCGGGGGAGTTCAAACCACAAGTTAAAAGGGCTTGCCTAGCAGCCCTAAACGTGTTCGTCAGATGCTTCGGAGCAGACTTCATCCTCTACGGGCCAGTCGAGGCGGCTGACACCGTCTTCCCAAGCTGCGCCGCAGCCGACGCAATACTCACCTATAGCCTAGTCACAGGAGGATACGAAGTCAAGGACAAGAACACCCCCCTGTACAAGATCCTGTAAATACTGCAGGCAGGGGGAGAACCAGCTCTCTTACTCCCCGAACTCAACTCCAAGTTTAATGCTAACAGGAATTCCACCAGCCATGCCTCCTGCTAAAGAATTCTTCTGGCGTACGCTTACCCTTAATAGATTGAAACTTTAGCTACCCCCTTCACCTTTAGTAGTTTCGGAATTAGTTCCCCTGGGATTTTGCGGTCTGCTATCACTGTTAGCTTTGGGTCAGGGCTCAGCTCGGGGTCATCTGTTAGAGCCTGCCTGATGCTTATCCCTTCTCGGGCTATGATCGAGGTCACCCCTGCAACTATTCCTACGGTCCTCGGGTCATCGGGCGTGATCTCGACCACCCCGAGGTTGAGTGGGCGTGCAACATCCTTAAGGGACATTCCAGCGTTCTTTATCAGTGCGAATATCGTCCTCAGCTCCTCATCCCTCTCTATCATCTTGATTGTTTCCATCACCGTCCTCCGGTCGACCCCTGCAACCCTAGCCACCCTCACCGGCGGTATCTCTATCTCGTTACAATAAATCTTCCCGTTTCTGATGCTTAGACCGTTCTCGACGAGAACTTTAGCTACAGCCAACCTTTTCGGGTGCTCCTTGAAGTAGCTTGCTATCCTACTCCACATCCCCACCACCATGTACATTTATGTACACGTAAGATTTAAATTTAACCTTTACAGATACTTGTGTTCGTAAAAGCCGTGATGAATGCACAGTGGGAAAGGTGGAAAACGTGCAGCAAAGGAAGATCTTACTTGAAGAGGAGGAAATACCCAAGCAATGGTATAACATACTCCCCGACTTGCCGAAGCCGCTCCCGCCACCCTTAGGCCCCGACGGGGAGCCTATAAACCCAAGTACGCTGGAGCAGATATTCGCAAAGGAGCTTGTGAGGCAGGAGGTCAGCCAGGAGAGATGGATAAGAATACCTGATGAAGTGAGGGAGGTGTACAGGATATGGAGGCCAACCCCCCTTTACAGGGCTGTGAACCTTGAGAGAGCCCTGAAGACGCCGGCGAAAATATACTTCAAGTATGAGGGGGTTAGCCCCCCGGGAAGCCACAAGCCAAACACAGCCGTGGCTCAGGCGTACTACAACATGAAGGAGGGTGTTGAGCGGCTCACTACGGAGACCGGAGCCGGGCAGTGGGGATCCGCCCTAGCCTTTGGCTGCGCGATGTTCGGCATGGATGCGACCGTTTACATGGTTAAGGTGAGCTATCAGCAGAAGCCGTATAGGAGGATCCTCATGGAGTGCTGGGGGGCTGAGGTGCTGCCGAGTCCAAGTGAGAGGACGGAGTTTGGCAGGCGCATCTTGAGAAGCGACCCTGATAACCCGGGAAGCCTGGGCGTTGCGATAAGTGAAGCCATCGAGGACGCTTTAAGCAGTGAGAACACTAAGTACACTCTCGGAAGCGTGCTTAACCACGTTCTAATTCACCAAACCGTGATAGGGTTGGAGGCTAAGAGGCAGTTTGAGCTCGTCGACGACTACCCAGACGTGGTCGTAGGGTGCATAGGAGGAGGCAGCAGCTTCTCGGGGACGTTCTGGCCGTTCTACTATGATAAGGTTTCAGGGAGGGCGCCTAAGGACGTCGAGTTCGTCGCTGTTGAGCCTAAGGCATGCCCGACGGTGACGAAGGGCTACTACATGTACGATCACGGGGACACAGCACGGCTAACCCCGCTCCTGAAGATGCACACGCTCGGGCACATGTTCATACCTCCACCCATCCACGCTGGAGGCTTACGCTACCATGGGATGGCTCCAACCCTGTGCTTGCTCAACGTGGAGGGACACGTGAAGGCTGTGGCTTACAATCAAGTTGAGGTCTTCGATGCTGCAACACTCTTCGTTAAGAGTGAGGGGTTGCTTACGGCTCCGGAGCCCGCACACGCGATCAAAGCCGTAGTAGACGAGGCTATCAGGTGTAGGGAGACAGGCGAGGAGAAGACGATATTCTTCCCGCTCTGCGGCCACGGGTTCTTCGACCTGCAGGCGTACGATGCATACAACAATGGCCAGCTGCAAGCCTACGAGTATCCAACGGAGAAGGTGAAGGAAGCCATAGCACAGCTTAAGGAAATGTACCCGTGGGTGGCTGCCAAGTAATTTTGCCACCTCTAAACCCATTTTTTCTCCTTCGCTCCCATGTTGAATCTTGCTTTAGTATTCTCTTAGGATCGAGCATACCATGCAGGTTGGCCCACCCTCCCTGTTAATGCATATTTCCTCCCCTTCAAACTCTATCACTTCCGCCCCTTCCCTCTCCAGCGCCCTCCTAGTTTCCGTGTTTCCAGCAACCATCACGCACTTCCTAGGCTTTAGGGTTAATACGTTGCAGCCTTGCGTCTTGAACTCGCTGGGTGGGACTGTTATCAGTTTGACGCCTCTGAGCCTGAGTTTCTCGGCGAGGGGGACCGGGATTAGCTCAGGGTAGGCTACGGCTAAGTCCTCGTCTACCATGCTTATCAGGGAGAGGAGGTGGAGGCATTTTCCCGGGCCATGCCAGTGTGGCAGGTCCACCTGCTCCACCACTTCAACGAATCCTTCAACGAGGTGTTTGAACTGGTCGAACCCTAGGCTGTTTGACCGGTATGATCGGCCTACAACCACCGTTCTCCGGTCTAACCATAGTATGTCTCCTCCTTCAAGCGTTGCATCCCCGTGGATCTCTCCAAGTATGGGGACGCCGAGCTCCACCAGCCTCCTCCTCACCTCCTCTTCCTCCCCCCTCCTTAGCTCCTTACCCATCCTGAGGATTACGGCCCCCTTATCAGTCACTGTAGCCGTGTCGCTGGTGAACACGGCGTCCAAGCGCTCCTTACAGCTGTCTTCTACAAGGAAGACTTGGACGCCTTCACACCTTAAGGTCTCCATGAACATTTCGTGTTCTTCTCTTGCACGCTCAACGTCAGGCTTCCTATAGTAGCCCCACTTCCTCCAGTCCTTCACGTGCTCATCCTCCTCGATGGGACTCCTGAGGAGGGCCTTTTTGAGAGGGGCAATCATGGACTGGCTTCCAAACCCGCGAGCCATGAAATGAAATCCCTCCAAGAAGCCATCAACCCCATATCAGCGACAAAATAATATTTCCTTTTCCCTGAGTTAGGATAGTTGTCCGATAGAAGAAGCCTTCGAAACCTTTAAATCAAGCTAAGAAGGAGTGGTGGAGGGGAGAAAAGATGCTGGACGTGTTTCCTGCACAGTTCTTCATGGCCAGCCTGCTCATGGTTGTATGGATGATAGTTGTTGGCGCTTTGATCATTGTTGATGTGATAATAGCAGTGTGGGTTTACAGGGATGCAAGGGATAGAGGGATGGAGGCTGAACTCTGGCTGATAATAGTCCTACTCACAGGAATACTAGGGTTAATAATATACCTAATAGTTAGGGAGTAACCTGAACGTTAAAAAGGGATTTAAAACCGGTTCTGTTAGCTTATTGTTGGTGGGATGTAAAAAATAAAAAAATTGAGTTTCCATCTCCGACCCATTAGAATGATACCCCTATCAAAATCTAGTTCTAGTCTATGTCCTGCCATTTCAGATTTCTAACCTCATCTAAGCGGAGGCCAGCGTAGTAAGGAAACATCAAAACAAGCTTGTGCCTAATGTTTGTAGTAACTTCCATCATTTGCTTATTGCTTATCTCTTCTCTGCTTAATACCAAAGGCAATTTCAAGCCCTTCTTAGCCAATGATAGCTTCCCATCAAATTGGAGAAGAAAATATTTAACTTTCGGAAGGGATTTAAAAAA
>Ga0180301_10001208_pt1 | contig 20278 bp, 27 predicted proteins | sample GuaBasSediGuay16_FD_121797 | JGI IMG/M metagenome (GOLD analysis project Ga0180301, IMG submission 121797) | Subseafloor sediment microbial communities from Guaymas Basin, Gulf of California, Mexico - Guay16, Core 4569-2, 12-15 cm | ecosystem: Environmental > Aquatic > Marine > Hydrothermal...
CGACCCCCGGGTTAAAAGCCTCTTTTTTTAAGCCTATTTTTTGGGGTGAGTTGCGTGATGGGTTTCTTGTTTGGTGTAGGGGGCGTTTCAGTCGTTTTTATGTTGATGATATGGTTCGTTATTTAGATCGGTTTAATCCTCGGATTTATGGCGTTGATGATGTTGACCGTTTGTTTGGTTTGTGTAATGGCGGTTGTAGGAGGCGACATTTGTGGTTTGCTGTTCGTAACTTGTTGAAGTATTGTTTGGAGCATGGCTGGGATAGGGACTGGATTAGAATGTTGATGAACGCCATGCCTAAGTGTCCTCAGAGCCGTGTTGATTTGCGTAGGCCGAGAGTCTATCAAGTTTTGAATTTGCTTAAGGCTTTACGTGAAGCCCCAATAAAATATCAAGCGTTCTACAATTTGATTTTGGATTCTGCTGTCCGGCCTTTTCATGCAGTTGAGGTTTTGCAAGGCTGGAATGAGGAGAATTTGGAGAGGGTTAGGCGTGGAATTTATATGTATTATGTTGGGATTGAACGTGAAGAGAAGCATTGCTGGATTATTTTTGTTACTCGATATACGCTTAATTTGATTGGGAGAATGGAGGAGGCTCCTACAATAGCTGGATATTGCTGTTTTCAGAAGCGTATGGGCTTGTTAAGGCCTAAGCTGGTTCAGAAATTTGCCTATAACGCTATGAGAAGTTGCGGCGTAGACCGCGACATTGCTGAATTTTTAAGTGGAAGAAAGCCGGAAGGAGTAGGGGCAAAACATTATACTGAATTAGTTTTTCTTGCGGAAAAGCAGTATCCGAAATATGCGAGGTTTCTGGAAAAATTGAGGCAGAATATTTAGTCTCGCTTGGCTGTTATTGAAAGAGGTGGTTTACCGCAAGATTTTTATATTAGTCAAGCATAGTAAATAAATGATGGTGAGTTAAAAATGGTTGTTGGAATGGAAGCATTAAAAAAGATTGCGCTTGAAGAATGGAAACGCAAATATGATAAGTTATTAGGCGAAATTCTCTCCGCGCTTGATGGGGCACTTTGGCGCACTTCTAAAGCTTTTGGCATTGCTAACGTAACTGACAAGGAAATCGCTATGGAAATCTGGCGGATTCATGATTCCCTTCTTGATTTAGTTGAGAAGATAAAAGAGAAAAGGGAGGTAGCAATTAATGGTTGATTATCCTGAATGGTCTGAAGAGGATGTTGCTAAGGCTTGGGGGAAAGTGTTAGGTAAAAAGCCGAAGAATGCCAAGTCTATTCATTCTGTTGAAGTGGAAAATGAAAAGCCTAAAGTTGTCTATGCTGGGCTTAGTGAAAAGCAAATAGTTCAAAAGTTTGGTCCAGAAATGGCTTGGGAAATCTGTAATATGATTGTGCGGGTGGTTAAATCGTTGAGGGCTGCACATGGAGTGCCAACAGGCAAAGACGCAAGGCTTATCCAATATGAAGTTGCTATTAAGCATGCGATGGGAAAAGACAAGATTCCATGGGAAGCCGGAGAATTTCTGCTTAAACATCTAAATGAGAGAACTGTTCAGGCGATACTCCACATTAAATCAACCAACAAAGACAAAGTAAAGGTGTGGCTTCTCTAATTTTATATTACTCTCGGGAGCTTAGGTTTCCCATACCACTTATCTTTGAACTTCCACAGCATTACTCTAATATTTCCTTTTTGTTTGAAGTAGAATGTTTTTCCGCCAGGGGCTGTCCACTTTTCCAGTCCCTTTGTCGGTATTGATTTTTTGGTTATAACCACAGCAGTCCTATTTCGTAGGTCACTGTTAACCGTAAACCCTGATTGTCTAAGTCGATAAATGGCTTTTGCTCTCGCCCTATTTGTTCCATCAATTTTCAATATATAAACACCGTCGTGAATTTTCTGAAGTTTTTCTATTGTTGGACTGTGACGCGCTGCTATTGTTTCTTTAACTATTTGTCTTATTTTTGAACTTACTCCTTTCATTTTTCCCTTTTCACCTCCTTTATATTTTATATTTTTATTAATTACGATTAAGCTTAGTCTCGCTTGGTTGCTATCATTGATGTTGACAATACGAAGGCGAGCATTGCAATGCAAAGCGCGATTAATCCCAAGTTGATTGGGGCTTCTTCAAGCCATAATGTAAAGCGGTAGTTTAGGCTGTGCCACATTTGCCATGGCAAAAGCGTGAATGGAAATGTTAGTGTATGCCACATTTTGGTCATTGCTTGGAATGTGTAGTTTAGGATGTTCCATTGCATTGTGTTTAGCGTGAAGGGGTAGATTGTGTGGTGCCATTGCAGAACTATAAGGTTAAAGAGGTAGGCGAGGCTGTGCCATTCTCCCCATTTCAGCAATGTAAATGGATATCCAAGCGTGTTCCATTGTCTGGTTTGCGCCGCAAAATCATATAGTAGCTTGTTCCATTGCATGGCTATAAGCTGGAATGGAAATGTTAGGCTGTGCCATTGCATGCCTGAGAGATTGAATGGGAAAGCTAATTGATGCCATGCGAAAGTTAAGAGGTTAAATGGAAAAGTTATGGAGTTCCATTTCATTATGTAAAGAGTGAAGTCATAAGCCAAACTGTGCCATTCACCTGCAGGTGGCGCTTCAACCGTGTAAGTGCAGTAAATGCCAAATTTTCTATCTCTGCTTACAGGACTCCAAGGGTCAGGCCAAGTGCCATAAGTTTCGTAATCATCTGCTCCTTTTCCTGTTTCTGTATCATAAGGAAATTCTACTGAATTATCTGTCCATAACACAAGGTAATAATCTATATTCTCTAAACTTGGTTTGGGAGACTGAAAATTAAATGTATACCAATCCTCATAGTAAAATCCGCTGTTTCTATCTTCATAATATTGTTCTTCTGTTCCACCAACAAATGAATTATCGCTCTTTTTATATATTCCACATTTAAGATGTACAGGAAAATAGGAGGCACCACCTGCACCGGCATAAACTGTTATACTGTCTGCTGTTCCGCTTTCCGGACATGTAAACCATGAACCTGCAATCTTATTCTCTATAAAGTATGAAGTTGAAGGTATTGATTCATATCCAAACGTTGGGTCAATCGTAACGGGATAAACTGCTTTATCCAAAAATTCTTGCGGAATTTCAATCTTTAATAATCTATTAGAAATGTTAAGGTTACACCAAGCTTCATTTCCTTCTGCATCTATGATTTTGGGACGGTAAATGTGGAATGCCTTTCCAGTTTTGTATTCATTATGCATTTTGTAGGCATGATAAACAGCATAGCTTCCAACAACGTTTTCTGGTCTATAAGTTGTCGTTATCCAGTCTGTCCCATTAAATTCCATAACATGAGTAGCATTAACAAAGAAAGTGCTATTGCTGAAAGGCTCACTAAAGCCATATTCTTCATAAAGCGGAGGCTGATAAAAGAATTTGAGATTTTCACTTTGAATAGGCATTGTGAAAACGTTTATTGGCGGTTTATCTGTTAATTTCATGCTCCATTCTAAATCGCCATACTCGCTAATGTTCTTAGGTTCAAGCTCAACTTCAACTTCAAGTTCCTCTTCTCCAATTTTCCATTTACCCTTCCACTTCAATTTGTTCTCCGCAAGCTCCACCTCAACCTCAATTTCAACTTCACCTTCTGAAGGAAACGAGCCAAAACTTATCCATGCTTCACCATCCCACCTATTCAAAACTGCAAAACCACTCATTTCAAGCACAACCTTCTCCCTATTCAAAGTCCAGAAATAATAATAGCCCTTCTCAGAATCATAGTAAATCTTAAGACATTCCTCTTCTTGAGCTTGTGCGGGCTTGAAAAGCGAAATGCTAACTGAGAGGAGAAGGGAAAAGGCTAAAATAAGCTCAAGTAAGCAAACGAGTAGTAGTCTTCGCTTGCCAGCCCCTTTCCAAGCCAATCTATACATCTCCTTAATGCTTTTGGAGCCGAGGTTGCAATTAGAAAGGCATCATCAGGGAGAAGGAAAGGCTGGCGTAAAAGCTAAGCATGCCAGCAACCTCGGATTCTCCAGCCTAATAGTATTGCCTATAATCTACTGCACAGTTGTAGGTTACCCCTTCCTCTGGAAGCGATGATGCCCACACGCCTTCATATTTGATGTAGTGGAAGCCTCCAGTTGTCGTGTGGCTTGTATAGTTAAGCTCCTTTAACTCCCAGATTTTAGTGCCATTCTGATGAGTAATATTCATGTAAACCCGAATATAGTCACTGCTTACTTCCGGAATCAAAGTAGAGTTAGCCTTCACACAAACCGTAAAGTTCACCTGCTCATTATGAAAGATTTTAACGCTTCCCTCATCCGTCAAATTGCCACGCAAAACCCAACTGCCATCATGAAGCTGCCAAATCTCCACATAGACAAGCGTATTGCCATAGCTATCCGCAGACCAGCCAGGCAAAGCCAACACTAATCTTGTCCCAGCAAAGCTGAAAACCAAAGCAAACACTAAAACTATGCAGAGAGCCAAAGCAATGCCAGAACCAACCGAAGCCCTAATCAACCTTTTTCTCTCCATCTTTCCATTTTCACCTCCACATTTTCAATGCTGAATCTACGGTTAATATTGCGAAGATGAGGGCGAACCCAAAGTATAGATAGCTTATCGCGTATAGTGTGGATGAGCCGAAAAGCGTGAAGTGGACTACTGCGGTTGCTATCCAGCAGATAAAGCTTAGAATTGATGGAATCAAGGTTTTGCGGTTTAGGGCTGTGGCGCTCCAGAATATGCTTAGGCATGTAAGCATCATGTAGCCGACAAGGTTCAAGTCGGATATATTCATGGTTCGCCCTCTATAAACATGATTATACAATTCAGTAAATATTTAATTTTTCGACTGTCTCTTTTAATAGATACTGAAGAAACAGACAGCCAAGCAAAAATATTATCATGCCTAAAATTATTCTGTTCTCTGCTGAAATTTTACTTTGCAAATTTAAACTTGAAAGTATCAGCCAAAACCCAAACATGCATTCGCAGTAACAGGCTAATACAACCAAGGTAATGCTCCATGCTCCATAATAAATTGCATAAATTGGACATGAAAGCAGAAGAACAGCCAATCCTACAATAATCCAACGGAAAAAATTGGGGAACTTAACGGATATCTCCTATTCCTCCTAATTTAGAGCCCGCCGCCTCTTCCGCCACCAATGTATCTAAGCAGTATAACTGCACCAATTATTAGTGGCAATATCACCAGCAACGTGAATGCTGTCCAAATGTTGCTGGTCAATGTGCTCCAAGTGTTTTGGGCTTCTGTACTCCAGCCTGAAGTGTTGACGCTGCTGATTAGGCTGCTGATTACGATGATGCCTATCAGCATTGTTATTGCAATGCCTACTATTATGCTGACAACACTTCTATTTAGAGCCATCTTGTTTATTCACCTCTAAACTTTTTATTCGAAATTTATATAAACTGGTTAAAATTTAAACATTTCAATGGGCCCATACTATGGGCCCACCCTTTCACCAGGGTGCTTTAATTGAAGCAAATTAAGTTTTGGCTAAACGAGGAGCAGTATGAAAGGTTAAAGCGTGAAGCGGAAAAGCAAGGAGTTTCCCCGTATGCTCTAATTAAACAGCGTGTGCTAAAATATCGGAAAGTTGCATTAGCCAGTTATCTGCTTCTGGTTTACGCTGCAGTTTCCACCGGAATTATTCTGTATCTAATAACTTTGATTCCAACGCTATCATAGTGATTTTCAGCCCTTTATAAGCCTGTAAAGCAGGGCTGCAATTCCCAAAACAAAGAGTACCCAGCAGAGCATCAGGCCAGAAGCCGGAACAAACACACCTATCAATCCGCCAGTGAATCCACCTATCAAAAGCAGTGCTATTAATGTGGCTACTGCGTCTTCAAGCCGATTGTAGAGGACTATTCCAAATGGAAGCAGAAAGACAAGTGCGTAGGCTGTGAAGCCTAAAAACCAAGTGTAAGGAATCATTAGAAAACCGAGAATGTCCAGATTCCACAGTTTCCAAATCATAACCTCGTAGACTTCAGGCTCTACATATTGAATTTCCACTTTGGTTTCGTAGTTTTCTCCCCAGTAAAGCTGGGCTTTTGTCCACCATTTATATGATTCATACCAGTTGTCTCGGACAGTATAATATTGGAATGTCCATGTGGCTTCTGGAAGCTTAATTAAAGTTTCATTTTCCGTTATGAATGTTGCTCTTAAATTCCATTCTCCGTCTATTCCGAATCGCAGGTAAACTTTAATCATGATTGCATCTATGACATTGTTGTATCCTGGGCAGTCCCATGTTGCTGACTGTAAGCCAGCTCCGACTTCGTTGCGACTTACTATTGCAACTGGCTCCCCATCGGTAAGCTCGTCTAAGGCTCCATTGCTATGAACAATCCAAACTCTTACTCCATAATATATAACATATGAGCCTTCCGTAGTTACTGAGTCACTGATTGAAGTGGTGCTTGGGGCCTCATTTAACCTAAAGCCTGAAATGCCATTAATTGTATGTGTGTCAGCTCTAAAATACCATGTTGCATTTTTTCCTTCTCCTTGAATCTGCCATATTGGCGTTGGATTTGTCAATCCTAAAGTTACTGTTGTGCTTGAAACTGCCTTTATGGCTGTTAATGTTTCATTTTGGAATATGCTGTCTTGGTTGCATGCTTGCCATTCGCTGTAGCTTACGAAAAAGTCATTTTTGGTAAAGTAGTTCCCTCCAATATTGACTGTTTTAACATCCAAATTCCAAATTTCCAATATTTTGTTGGTGTCTGCAAGATTCAGCTTGACAGACTCCGAATTTGCCGAAAGAATTGTTATGTCTGTGTCTGGGCTGGAGAGGCATAGGCTGGATAGGGCTGAGCCGCTTCCAACAAGCAGATTGTTAAATGTGATTTTGGAAGGTTGCCATTTATCCCATTCAAAACTGGAGAAGTAAGCCCAATCGGCAAATTTTACGATTGTATTTGTGGCTGGAAGCTTGAAGGCTACTTGTGGATTCCACTTAAAGGTTGGACCTGAAGCTGCTTTGACTTGAAGGTTGAAAGCGTAGGTGAGAGTTAGAGCTAACAAAATGTAGAATAGGCGTTTGAGGGTTTTTGGTTTTGTTTTCAAGGCTGTTTTCAGCCTCTTATTATGGCTTGTATTCAGCATACCAGTAAACTGTAACGTCACTTGACGGAGCAGTTTCACAGTGTATAGTGAAGCTTGTAGAAGTTACAGAGTCAACCCAAACATCTCCAATATCCGCTGAAGGCGTTACGGTTACTATGGTTGGTGTTCCAGCTAAGCCGTGATTTACTGTTACGCTTGTGCTTCCGGCGGGGATGGTTGCGGTTCCGCTATTGTATCGTGAGTCAAACAAAGGTGTTGGTGTATATTGTTTATTTTTGTTGCCAATGTAAATCGAAGCCGCGTCAAAATAAGCTATTATGGACGTTCCTGAATTAATGAAAAATCTTACTTTTATTTGTGTTGCGGTCGACCTAATAGTTTTAGTCGCAGTTAATAATTCCCAGTTCCCACTTCCAGAATGAAATTCGCTACTTACTTCTTCCCATGTTGAACCATCATAATCATATATCTTTATTGTCACTCTGTTTGTTGCGCTTGTCTTTACGTAAGCAGAGAAAGTAATGGTTTTCCCCCGGAGAAAGTTAACCATTCCACTATCAAATTCATAACCAATATATGCAAATTGGTCTGCTGATGATGTGAGTTTAACAGATGAATTTCCTTCATATACTGTTGTGGTTTCTTTGGTGACTGTTGTTCCACCTTGTTTTTCAGTCCAATCTACAGGCATACCTGTAGCATCGAATTTTTCCATACCACCGTTAGGTAATATGTTAACATATCCATGGTCTTGGAGAAAGTCGGCGTTTGAGAAGTAAACTTTGTTCTTGTCAACGATAACTGATGTTGAAGGTATAACCGAATAAGTATCTACTGGGCTTCGGAGAAATGTTGTAATAAATATGTTCCGCCCTGTTTCATCCTTTATGTCCAAAGAGTTAGATACGTCTGCGTTATCTATACTGCCGATAAAGATGTTATGACTGACTATACCACTTCCAAGACTATGCCAACCAACACCACAACCAGCAATAAATGTTACAAATATTTGCCAACCTTCAATGTTTTTGTTTGTATCAGCATATAACCGAATTCCCTCTGTGCAAGAACTGATTATATTACCTACAAGCTTGTTGTCATTAACATAATTGCTTTGTGCATTTATGTAAACACCATATCTACACTTGTATATACGATTAAATCGTATTTCTCCTTGAGCAAAATTCTGAATTTCAATACCATCAACCGTTTTATCCTGTCCATCAATGACATCCAACCATATTCTACAGCGATAAACAGCCGTAGTTGCAGACCCCAATCGTAAATAAGTAGCCTTCAAAATGGCTTTGCCGACATGCTGATATGTAATGCTTTTCGTAATTGTTATTGTAGAGTCAATTACAATATCGCCCTTAACAAACACGAAGCCACCCTCTGGAGTACTATCTATCGCCGACTGTATTACTTGGCTTGCGTCTGTTCCGCTAAACTCTATTTCTCCCGTAGTCCCATTCTTAGCATAGTAAGTGTCGTCTTGCCTGAAAATGATGTAGCTCGCTGTCTCCGTGAAGCTTGCAGGCTCTATAGTTATTGTCTGGCTTGAGTTTTGGCTGTAAACGTAGGCTGTTCCAAAAGCTGAAATCAGACTTGCAAATATAACGATTATTACCCATGCTTTCCAGCTTAAACTTTTAATTCTTTCCAGCTTCACTTTTGTTTTTTACCTTCCCTCCCTCAACACGGAGGGAATCCGATAACACAACATTGCCGTTTGGCAACTCGTAAATCAAACAGTAAACGCCAAACCTTTCAAAATAATGAACATCCAAAAACCTTATAAAATCTACTTTTGAGCCATGCCTCAATTTGGCTTTAGCCCCTGCAATACGCAGCAGCTCATTCAAAGGAATAGGCTTGTCACTGTAAATTATTAGGGCTCCAACATTCAGCTTGCTCATTCCACTCTTCTCCCTCCGAGATATTCAACTACGAATACCATGAAGATGAAGGCGGAAATGGCGTTTGCTGTTTGACAAATTATGGATGGAGCCCCCATCATGCTGAGCATGGTTCCAAATCCGCCTACAACAATTTTTGCCGGAGTCCAGAATGTAGTGATTGCTGCAATCATTAATAATGCGATGCCGGCGGTTCCATAGCCTATTATAGCTGCTATTGCTCCGCCAATGCCAAATACTGTGGGGGCAATTACGTTTTCAAAGCTTGAAGGGAGGCTGAATTGGCTTTGAAGTTCTAATGGTGAAACGTAGGGGACGGAAACTTGGAATGCGCCTATATAGCTGATTAGGGCTATTGCAACGTTTATGCAGATGTATGCCAGCATTAAGTCTTTAACGTTCAATCCACTTCGTCCTTCCTTTAACTATTGCATAACCAATAATTAGACTTACTATTATTGATAGAACCGCCCAGCTCATGCTATACCATCCGATAATTATTAGGATTGCAGCTGTTATTGCTCCTAAGAGTAGGGCGAATGCGGAGTCCTTGAAGCTTCCAAGAACTATCATTCCGAAAATGATGAAGGAGCAAATCAGATTGCTTGGAGTTATCGGCCAGTCTGCTATCCAACCGAAAATTGTGTTCCAGTCTATGGTTTGGCTGCTTGGCGGATTCGGGCTGGTGCAAGGAATTTGCCATTTTATTGTTCCATAATCTGCATGTTCAACTTGGATTTCAACAAGATAATCTTTGTCTGGTAATGCATTATTCCATGTTATTGAGATTTGTTGAGCTGTAAAGGTTTGGCTGTATTCTTCCATTAGGCTACTGAATTGTTCGATTAAGTAGATTTTTACATTTACGCTTTGTGTCCTTGAGCGATTGTCTTTATAGCATATTTGAATGCATGTTTCGTTTAGTCTGTCGGCTCTTACGCTTATACCTTCATAATTTGAAGGTGGAGCTTCAAGCATTGCTGACGTAACTATAAATGTGATTTTGGCTGGCTCCCAGATTGGACGTTGAGGCGTTTCAACTGTTCCAAGTGAAATTATGGCTTCATCAGAGATTAGCCTGTAACTGTAGCTTTTAAATTCAGTTAGGCAAAAGCTTGTTTTACCACCAGTTGGAATTCTGCGTCTTTCAGCAATGTATTGGCTTCCATTTGCAGAGACAAGAACTTCAATGTAAACGTTATGTATACCAATGAAGTCGATGATTTCAACTGTGTAGAAGAAGTATGGGTCGGTTGGCTTGAAAACGTATATTTCCTCATGGCTATATATTGGAATGTAAACCCGAGAATAGTTGAATTCGACTATCCATTTGAACATGGATGGTTTTTCTTCAAGTTCGAGCGTGTAGTCTCCGTCAAGCGTAAAATTGAATGGACTACCATAAGCTGGATAAACAATAACTGTAACATTCCCATCTTTTAGACCAGTTTCTTCACTAAATGGGCCGTGAAAAGTATACTTGTAGCCTTCATAGCTATATTTTACTATTAGTTTGGGGGCATAAGTTGAGCCTTTCTTTGATGAGTAGATTAAGATATATTCATTGTCTGATGGTTCATTTTTGTTTATGTCTCGGCCGGTTCTTAGGCAGAGTTTTGTTACTCCTTCCTTGTTTATCCATTGCAGTCCATCGCTTGTCAAAGTTATGTTGTAAGCATTATATTCGGTACTTGAAATTTCAGACGATGATATTGAGCCTCCATTGCCAATATAGTGATTATAGTAGTAGTCTCCGCTTTGCATAGGCATATGCGGATAGGTCGGCTGTCCATTCTGAATTATTAGGTCGAAGGTTTGTGTTGGGCTTTCAAGTTTCATATAAAGAGTCAGATTAGCCGATAGAATTGTTGCTCCATCTGGAATAAGAGATGTGTCAAAGTAAAGGAAGCCTCGATAAATGTAGTAGTAACTGTCATATGCTTGACCTACCCATATTGTTTCTGAATCCCAAGTCTTGAAGTTTGCTTGCTCTGCGCCCCAAGCCTCATCATAATCAGAATACCATGTGGTGTCCGCACTTAAGAATCCATCATACTCAAGGCAAGTGAAAACTTTAGTCTTCGTAATTGTTATCGCCTGTGATTTTGGCATATTAAGTATGAAAATGCTGAGGAAAAGTAGACTGGTTATTACCAGCACTTTAGTATTCGTAGGTTACCACCTCTCTTTTTCTGCTGTTGATGTAAAGCCAGCCTATAACTGCGACTAAGGCGATTAAGCCGCTAAGCATAACCGTAAACTTGAAAGCCTCGAAAAGCGTGTTCAAGTATGGATTTGAACTATAGCTGGCTTGTAACGCTTCTATCACTTGCATGATGGCTGGAGTAACCGTGAGATAGTAAAGTGCAATAAAGAACAGGCTAACAAAGAAAACTCCAATCGAGTACAAGACGCTTCTAACCGGAAAATACTCCACTTTCATTTCTTTCTCCCTCCTATTATTGTTTTTAAAATTTGCTTTGCAGATGGAACCGGAACTTCAAGCCCTATCCAGCCGTAAATTCCAATCGGCTTCTTTCTTTTTCTTCCTCTCGGCTTGGGAAGCTTAAACTCAAATTTGGGTATGGAAGGCTTTGGAATTTGTAATGTCTTTTCCGCTTTGATGGTCTTCAAACTTAGAGTAGGAGCTTTTAATGACAGGCTTAAAGTTTTGGTTGAAATTTTGGTTGAAATTTTAGGTGTGGTTATCTTTGATACTTTTGACTCTTGTTTTATAATTGGCTTAGATTTTATTTTAGCCCCAAATATGTGAAATGCTGAGAGGATAGTGGAAGATGCCACTATATTTTCTGTTGTAATTTGAGAAGCCTTTAACTCTAAGGATGGAATGTAAGGTATTTTTCTTTCTTTTACTGGAATATAAGTTTCAAGTTGAGGTTTGATAATAGCGTAGGAGATTCCCCCAGTAGCTTTTTTGAGCCAATGCTCAGAAACCCATGCTGAAACATGTTTGGAGGTTGGGCGGTAATATTTTGTTAATAGTAAAGCGGAAGTTTTAGGTGATTCTGCAATTTGCCATGCTGCCTCCTGCTTCCATAAATTCATGGCTGTAGGCTTGACAAACTCTGGAATGTCGACAACTTGAGGGGCTAACCCTTTAGGTGTTCTTCTCAAAATATGCTTATAAACAAGCTTTTCGGCTGGAAGCTTTATTCTGGTTTGATAGAATGCTTTGATTGAAACTTTGAATTTTTCATAGTAGAACTTGTAGGCTTCGCTGAATTTAAATTTCCGAACTAACTGTTTGTAGATTTCTGTTTCTTTAAGCCAAGGCAATACCTTTTGTTCCAATGGAGTAAATATTGGTTTCAATGCTGCCGCGGATACTGCGCCAACCCTAATTGAGGTTAATATTTCTTCAGCAGTTAAATGGCTACCTGTAGATACATATTTCGAGATTTCAGCTACTACAGTTCCAGTTGCTCCACCCAGAACTATATCGGAAACTGTTATTGTGGTTTTGGATAATGGAGCGAAACTTGCTCCCAAACCTAAGGTTGCAATATCTATGACTCCTAAAACTTCTTCCGGAGTCCTTTGGCCCTTTGGAACAAGCATTATTTCTTCAGGTTTTTCCAGCCAAAGTTCAATGGCTTTTTCAATTGGCATTTGCTTTACCATTCGAACTCCCCATGCTAAGCTACCTCCAGAAGGAATGATTTGCACGGTTTCGCCTGGACTATAACCCAATTTTTCCCGAATTTCAGAAATTACTTGTTCTTTTGGCTTCTGGTAGATTATTTTCCACCCTTTCTCTGTCCATTCAATTTCCTTTATTTTCATTCCTTCTGGAACAGAAGCCAAAGCCCTCTCTATTGAAGTTTTAAGTTCTCTTTCTATTTCGGTCCATTTTTGCTCTTCCCATTTCTGGATGTTCAATTGGAATTGTTGGCGTTGAATTTTCTCCCATTCTGCAAGTTCCAATTCAAGCTGTAACTTAAACTGTTCCTCCGCCTTTTCTGCTTGAATGCTGAATAGCTCTAAAGCCTTGATGCGTTTCTGGCGATATTTCTTAAGTATTAGTCTGCGAATATTGAATGGTGCAGCCCTGAGAGCTTGCCTTTCTTCAATTTCAAGTTTAGCAAGTAATTCTGACTTCTGCTTTTGAATTTGACTGTAAAACTGTTTGAAAGCCTGCTGCCTCGCCCTTTCCCTTTCAGCCCTCAACTGCTTCTCAAATTCCTCTTTGGCTCTACGCTTTTCAAGCTCAATCTGAGACGCATAGTATCTCCTCTCCTCTTCAAGTTCAGACTCCGGAATAGAAGGAGGCTGCACAATCTTTAAGGCTGGAGGCGGAGGAGGCGGAGGTGATGGACCCCCTCCAGAAGCGGAAGGTTGCCCAGGCACAAGCATTTTCTGAGTCAACTTGGCTTTTCACCTTCTGGAGCTTTTACGCTTTTTATTCAGAACGCTTTTTCCTTGGAAGTATTCTCTGAAGAAACGCATGGCTTCCGCTTGCAAACGCCGATACTCACGCATATACTCACGCATGTAATCGCGTCTACGCTGCTTATCCTTGAACGGCAAAGATTAACCCAACCTATCTCCTTTTTCTTGCCATTCAAGCTTCAACTCCTAAACTTTAATGGACAAGGTATCTGCTTGGATTCTTTATGTTCTTGAATGGATACTCTGTTTTCGGAAGCAGAAGCCGGCTTCCGCGGCTCCACCTTTTAACCTTGCATGGAACCTCCTTTCTTCCAACCTTCACTGTAACAGTTGAGCCCACCTTTACGCCTACCTTTTTGACGTCTTTCTTGTATAGAATTAATGCTCTTGCTTGTCTCAGGTCGGCTGCTGGAGTTTTAGCCTCTCTCTTGCCTCGGTATCCAATGGTTTGCAAGACAACCGATTTCCTTTTTATTTTTGCTTTTACCTTGCACATGCCCCTTTCACTTTTAGGGTTTTACTAAAACCCATATTGTAGAAACAAGTATAAATATCTAACGACTTATACATACAATAGACTCAAAATTTAAATAAACAAGCCAAGATTATACAAGATTGAGAGCGTGATTACTTGAGTGAAGGCCGCAAGCAACCTTTTATTCATCCATTCAACTTTTATATCGTAACATACGGAGTTGAAGCCTTTCATAAGGCGTTTGTAGAGGACAGATATATTGATGCAGTTCAGAACCTGTATGTATTTGTTGGATGGCTTGAGCCAGAAATCCAAGAGAGATTGAAGAATGAAATTGTTGAGCTTGAAATGATGATGATGAATCCGAGGCTGGTAAACGTTGCAAAGTTGAGGCGCATCCAACTCAAAGTAAGCAAGCTACTGCATGAAGCCGGATATTTCACGCAAGCCAAGGCTGGACCGCCGACACGAATTGTAGGATTAGAGGATATGGCTAAAAAGCTGGAGAGGGTGAAAACATGACTGGAGTTGAAAGGGACCTTGCAGACTATTTCCTTGATGCCATAAATAATGATTATTTGATTACCGTTTTGATTACGAGTCATACGCAAGGCAAAATTAAAAGCCAAAACTTGCCTTTCGGAGTTGGCAAAACAACGCTTGCATGGTGGCTAAACTACTACATGAACGGCAGAGACTGGGAACTTGTCTTTCAAAGAAGCGTCTATAATCCCTATGATTTGGTTAGGCTTTTGAAGCCTGGAACCGAGCGGAAGAATGCTGCCACTTGGGATGATGTGCAGGCTACGGCTCCAGCCGAAAGCGGAGTTCCAAGAGCGCTTAGACGCTTAGCCAACTTCCTAACTACGCAACGTCCAGAAGTCGCATGTCTAATCATGACGGCCCCCAACATTAACAGCATAAGCAGCCCCTTAAGAAAGCTTGTATTGTTTGAAGTTATAGTCGCGGAACGCGGAAAATACGAGGTTCAAAAAATAGTTTATCACAAGAACTTTAAGCGTCCATTAGAGGATATCGGCCGACTTGAATACTTGCATGAGGGAGAATTCAGCCCACTACCAGAATATGTTTTGAAACGCTATCAGGAATGGAGAGTGAAAGAGAAGCTTAAGCTGTATCCAGCATTAGAAACCGAAATGTATAGCTACGTAAAAATGAGAGAATGGGAAAAAGCAGAAAACATAGAAGAAGGCCCAATAACTCTGCAAGCTCCAGTAATCAAGGCTGGTGGAGGAAGATATTGGGTTCAAATCCCACAAGAAATTGGTGAAAAACTCCACCGAAAGAAAGTTCAATTAGCAATAGCAAGGGCGTGACTATAGATGATGTTTTCTACTATATTAATAGCAAACATAAAAGAAACCCAATTTAAGGAGATTTCTTGGGTGGGATGTTCGATTCAATTTTGTTGCATTAATATAAAATCGAGAAGTGAATTTGATGGTTAGAATCTGGAAGCCTAACGAATCCAAGTATAAGTATAAGCTCAAGGTTATTCCTTTAGAGGAAGCCATCAATATTGTTGAGCAAGTTCCAGAAAGGTTTACCAGAGAGCGAGACCAAGCACTTATAGCTTTCACTATGATTTTTGGCAAACGTGCAGTTGAAAACTTGATGATAAGGAAAGAGGATGTTTGGATTGATAATGACATGCTCTATGTCCGATTCAAGGTGTTGAAAAAGAGACGTAAAAGAAAAGTTTGCGAGGCATGTGGCAAGAGAGTTCCTTTGAAGGCAAAACTTTGTCCATACTGTGGAGGAGACAAGTTTAGAGTTGAAGAGATTGGTGAAAAGTTTACTGAGCGAGTCAAGCACAAAAGCTTGAATCATCCACTTATGAAGTATTTCATGAATTGGTGGCGTAAAGTTCCAGAAGAATCCTATGTTTTTCCAGCATTAAACAAGAGCTTAGTCTTGATGGGAGTCTACGAGTATAACTGGGAAAAGCCCATGACATACAGTCGAATGTGGCAGATTTTCCATGAAGTTTCAGGAATGAGCCCGCATGTTGCAAGGCACAGCCTATTCACAAAGCTTGCTGAATCTGGAGAATATGACATTTTCCATTTAATATATTGGTTTGATGTTACGGTAAAAACGGCTGAAAGATACATCAGAATTGGAGGGGGAAAGAAAGTTCGGGAAGTAGCAAAATTCATAGGGTGATAAATTATGAGGATTACTTTAGATTTAGATTTTCTTTCGCTTTTTTCCAGTCCCATCAGTATATGGGATGCACATAAGAAAAAGGGATGCGTTTATTCACATGTTCACAGTTTGGTCAAAAAATATGTCGAATTAGGTATTTTGACTGTTCATAGTGAACGTCCCTCGACAAAGAACCCTCATCTTATTTGTAAGTTGTATGTTCTGACAGAGAAAGGAAAGAAAGTTCTGAGTTTGTTTAATGGAGAAGGTAGGAGGGATAGTTGATGGTGTTTGGTAGGAAGGATAAGGAGTTGGAGATGTTGGAGGCACAACTTGACTATCAGATTGTAAATCAGACTTTGGCTAATGATGCTGTTCTGCAGCAGATGCGCCGAGAGTTTGGGCCTGAAACCTACATTGTTAAGGATGAGTGGTTGGACCAGATATTGTTGGATTTGGCTTTTGAGCTTGAGCATAATGAGGATGGTTCGGTTAGGGTTAAGCGTGTTAAAAATCACTTTTTTGCTGGCTTGTATTTTCTGCATAGTAGTATTAGTCAGACAAGCTGGATTGATAAGTGGACGGCTGAGTATTTGAAGGCGCTTGTTCGGAGGGAGCTTTACAAGGAGTTTATGCGTATTAAATTGAATGAAGGGATAGGGGCTGAGGAGAAGAGTAGAATCTACAGCATGATTGAGCTTTTGGAGGCATATTTCAATTTGACTATTGAAAGTGCAGTTGAGGGCCGTAGAGTCCAAGCCTTGAAGGTTAGGCCAAGCAAAATAATAACTGAGTTGAGGCGTAGAAAAGAGAAGGGAAAGAGCGGAGGGTTACTATAGAATGATATTGGGAATTCCAGACTTCATTTTTATATTGTTAGCCATGCTTGGCGTTTCTGTAACATTCTCTGTCATCATGCTTGTGCTCTACATTTTGACTCCAAGCAACGCCAAAAAACTGCTAAGTGCAAGACTCAAAAAGACTGGTTTGCTCGCCATTTTCGGGAAGGCAAGCCTACGATTCGTGAAGGTTAAAAGCTTGGCGCCTGGATGGGTTGAAACGGAGGAGGGTAAAAAGTATATTTGGCCTATTCCGCCAAAAGAGAAGGGGAGCCACACTTGGAATCCGGTTAGGGATGTTATGAGTAAGGTTGAGCGGATAGATAACATTCCGGTTTTGGCTGTTTATGAAGCTGAATGCCTGGCGAGTAATGCGGATGCCTTAGTTAGCCTTGAAGCCTACACTAAAGGATACGACACTGAACAGTTACCTTTTGCAGTTAATCCAACCTCAAATCCCAACCAGTCAAAGTTTAAGGTGTATATTCCGGTTAATCCGAAGCTTCTGGCTGAAACTCTACGCGGAATGATAACTTCCGAGCATATTGACGTTTTCGAGAAGTTCGTTATAGATGTTGAAAGGAAAAGAAGCATGAAGGGTGAATGGAGCGGAATCATCAAAGTAGGATTAATTATCGGAGCCATAGCGGTAGTTGCAATTTTTGCGATGTTGCTGGCTAAAGGAGCAATATTTGGAGCCTAACAAAAGAGTTATGGCGCCTCAACTTTCCATTTTGTTAATTATATTTAATTATGTGTGTGAGTGTGTGTGCGTGCACTCTCTCTTTTATTATGCTTCTTTTCTCTCTACAGTCTCTAAGCAAGCTTAAATTAATAAAATACAATATAATATACCCCCCACTAAATAAAATAGAACGAACCACCATTATTAGATGCCTCTTTTCCATTTAAGCTTTATTCCTCTCTTCAGCCTCTACACACGCACACACACTCACACTCACATCAACCTTTTCTGCTTCTCACCTCCCTTCACCAACCTTTCCAATGCTGAAGGAACCTTCATAAAGTTTAGCTTGTAAATTCCAGGGCTAACTTCTTCAATGTAATCAAGAAGCTTCAATGTCTCAGTCCAGTTCCGCAGTGTTCGCGGGTCTGCACCTATGAGGATTGCTATGGCTTTGTGAAGCTCCTTCTTTGTAACTTGGTAAGTGTACCCCTGCTCAGCAAGATAAGTCAAAATTCGATTACATTTCCTAACAGCCTTACTCACCATGGCTTTCTTCCTCTCCAATTTCTTTCTCAGCCTTAACGCATGCAGGAGTATAATGCAGAAGCTCAGCAAGTCTTCTTAAAGAACAATTTCTGCGAGATGATAAACAACCTTCCCGCTTCATAATATCTGGGCTACAATAGTTTGCACAGCATGCTTCAATACAAAATTCTCTCAGAATGGCCCATAATAACTCCTTATCCACATTCATTTTTCTTTGCCTCCTTGATTTCTTTCCATATGATTAACAGCATGAATATGATGCACCAGCCGAAAACACAAACAAACCGTTCCGTCTGCCTGAATAATTCTCCAGTTTGAAGCAGCCAGATAAGTTCATGGATGATAGCCGTGAAAATGCCAGCTATCCAGCAGACAAGAAAGAACTTAATCAAATCTAAAATTCGGCCCTTACTCATTTTATACGTCCTCCCGTGTGAATTTGATTCCTTTCTTTTCAAGCCAAGCCATATACTCCAGCCTTTCAAGCATTCGATTCCATTTCTCTCCGAAAGGAACCTTATGCGGAAAATGCCTGAAATACCACAAGTCATACTTCTCCTTGATTGCCTGATAGATTATTTGGGCGAGTGGCGGTCGAGAGGCGAAAAGCATGATAATAATAGCAAACGGAACAAAAGTGTAGAGTATAAGCATTCCGATAAGTTCTCTCAACTGTTCAGCCAAGATTTTTGCTTCTGTCTCATTTCCAACCTCGATAATGTTTGCTGGAGTCAATCCTAACAAAGACAGAATAGTAACTAAAGCTAAAAGAAGAATGATTATTACGAGGAATGGCGGATCAGATTTTGGCTCACTCAATTTTTTCCGCTCCATGCTTTCCAGTTTCTATGATATGTCCTATCCAGCAGAACCCGTCATCCATCCAAGCGTAACATCTGCTTTCCATGCTGCACGCTTCAACTTTTCCTTTGAAGGTGAGTTCGGTTTCCGTTACGTCTTTAAGCGTTAACTCTACAACATCATGAATTTTCGGGCAATATTTCGGAACTCTAACCTTCAATTTCCCCTTCTCCTTTTCGGTTTTTCCGGAGTTATGGGGTATTTTTCTCCGTGAGGCGGAATCCGGAAGTGTTTTCTTATTTTGCATTCTATGGCGCGTCCTTCCTGAAAGTGAGGGCAAAAGTTTAAGCAGTAATAGAGGGCTTGCTGTGGATTTTCAAGAATGAAGCCTCCAACCTGAAGAGGTTGAAACTCCTTCAAAACCTTAACCTTCATTTTTTTAGTTTTCTCCTTTTTATTTTCTTGAATGGGTTTATTCCTAATTTTTTGAATTGTTCAGTTTGCCATTTCAAGGTGCAACTTAAATAGTGCCTGAAATCAACTTGTTTCTTGCATTTTCCGCACCAATAACGCTTATTACCCTTCATTTTTCCGCAACCTCTCGAAAACATTTCTATGTTTATGGATAACGTAACGAACTGCAAGTTTTGGGTTGATTAGCCAAAGCAACAAAACTTTAAGTTCACTCAGCATTTTTCTGCAACAACTCCTCTTCCATTAATTTTGCAACAAGCATAGCTGAAAGAGAACAAGCATCCATGCAATTATGAAGTTGTTGAGTTTTTGTTTTGCTTCGCTTTATTTCTTCTATTTCATGTCGTAAATGAGCATAAATTTCGCCAAAACTCTTTTCTCTCCAATCATCTTTTTTCTTTGCTTCCTGCTCAATATAAGAACCGAGAGAAATAAGCATGGCTTTTAGGAGCATATCTCTTGACTCATTTAGCCGTTTATCCTCTTCTTTAGTTATTTTCATAGAACTCATTCCTTCAACAACTCCTTTTCTATAAAATCTGCAAGATAGCGTGGAGAATATTCTGGCTTGTCCGAAAGTTGCCCGTTAATTTTAGTTCCATAAAGCTTAATTTCAGCCAATTTTTTCATAAGCTTCTTTTTAGGAATCAAAGCATAGTTTTGTCTTAGTTGTTGTATGGCTTCCTTTACATCCTCAAGCCTAACCCATTTACTTCTGTATAGCACCCATTGAGGAAGTTCGAATGGTTCCCAAGCTTTTTGTTTGAGCCTCTCTATTACTTCACCAAAAATATCACTCAAGTTCAATCAACCTCCTCTGCGTAATATTGGGCTAACGTCCATGCCAGTCCAAGCGTTATTATCATAGTTCCGAAAA
>Ga0180301_10001209_pt1 | contig 20267 bp, 17 predicted proteins | sample GuaBasSediGuay16_FD_121797 | JGI IMG/M metagenome (GOLD analysis project Ga0180301, IMG submission 121797) | Subseafloor sediment microbial communities from Guaymas Basin, Gulf of California, Mexico - Guay16, Core 4569-2, 12-15 cm | ecosystem: Environmental > Aquatic > Marine > Hydrothermal...
ACTGTTCTTACCAATATAGACGTTATATTGGTTAAACATTTTTTCTCACCACTTTCCGCAGGTTATTATTCCATTGCCCAGATGGTAGGTAAGATTTTTCTATTTTTGCCTTCTGCTTTAGCAATAGTTATTTTTCCCAAAAGCACAGCTTCATATGTTACAAACTCTAACTCCCATAAAATAGTATATAAATCTTTATTAATTGCAGGTATTATTTGTGGGTTGGGCGTAGTTTTTTGTTTTCTTTTTCCGCAATTGGTGCTTAGAATCTTAACTTCCCATTCAAACTCTGTCAGTAGCTCTCTGGTAGGATTATTTTCCCTTGTTATGAGCTTTTACGCACTTGTGTGGATTGTAATAAATTATTTGCTCGCTATACATAATCTTAAGTTTGTATTTCCTCTTATTCTATTAGCTTTATTAGAAACTATTTTGATATGGTTTTATCACCCTGATTTATTAGCGATATTGCGGATTCTTTTATTGATAGGGGTTTTTACTTTTATTTCGGGGATTACTATAATCATAGGAGAGGATAGGAGTAGTTGAGTAGATGGAATAAGTATTGTGTGAGGTATGCCGGAGTCAACAGTTGATGTATTAGTCTCAGCAATTATTACTACTAGAAATGAAGGGAGAAACATTGAGGATTGCCTCCAGTCTATAAAACACCAGACTTACCATCAAGATAAAATAGAGATAATTGTGGTAGATAACAACTCTACTGATAGAACCAAAGAGGTAGCCAGAAAATATACAGATAAGGTTTATAATTTTGGTCCAGAGCGTTCTGCTCAGAGGAATTTTGGAGTCAAACAGGCAAAAGGTAAGTATATTCTCTATCTTGACGCAGATATGGTGCTATTCAAAGATGTTATTGAAAAATGTGTCGAAAGATGTGAAGTCAATGATAGTATAGTTGCTTTGTATATTCCTGAAAGGATTATCGGTGAAGGTTTCTGGATAAAGGTGAGGGATTTTGAAAGAAGTTTCTATACCGGAACCTGTATTGATTGCGTGAGGTTTGTCAGGAGAGATAAATTCTTGGAAATCGGTGGTTTTGATGAGAGTCTAACCGGCCCTGAAGATTGGGATTTCGATAGAAGGATTAGAAAAGTCGGGAAAGTAGATATAATAAAATCACCAATTTATCATAATGAAGGAGAGTTTAATTTAAGAAGATACTTAGAGAAGAAAAGTTATTACTGTAAGAGTTTTGATAAATATATTCAGAAGTGGGGGAAAAATGATAAAATCATAAAAAAGCAACTAGGTTTTTGGTGCAGATATTTTGGGGTGTTTATGGAAAATGGGAAGTGGAAAAGATTAGTGAAACATCCGAGATTAACAATAGGGATGTATTCTTTAAGGTTTATGGTGGGAATTGAATATTTTACATATAAAAACAGGAGAAAACAATGAAGAAGACGTTGATTACAGGAATTACGGGACAGGATGGTTCTTATCTGGTAGAGTTTTTATTAAGTAAGGGATATGAAGTCCATGGGATAATTAGGCGAGCAAGTACATTTAATACAAAGAGAATAGACCATATTTATGTTGATCCACATACCACTGGAGCAAGACTTTTTCTTCATTACGGAGATTTATCTGATTCTGAACAAATTTCAAATATAATTTACAATGTTAAGCCTGATGAAGTTTATCATTTAGGAGCTCAAAGTCATGTAAGAGTAAGTTTTGATATGCCTGAATATACTGGGGATATTACTGCTTTAGGAACAACTCGAATCTTAGAAGCCATTCGAAGAAGCGGAAATAATATAAAATTTTATCAGGCTTCAAGTAGTGAAATGTTTGGATCTTCCCCTCCGCCTCAAAATGAACAGACGCCGTTTCGTCCGAGGAGTCCTTATGCATGTGCAAAGGTATATGCTTATTGGATGACGAAAGATTACCGAGAAGGATATGGAATTTTTGCTTCTAATGGGATTTTATTTAATCATGAGAGTCCTCGAAGAGGAGAGACATTTGTAACAAGAAAGGTCACAAGGGCAATTGCTAATATTATCGCGGGAAAACAAAAGGAGCTTTATCTTGGAAGCTTGAATACCCAAAGAGATTGGGGTTTTGCTCCTGAATATGTAGAGACAATGTGGAAAATTTTACAGAAAGATAGACCTGATGATTATGTTATAGGTGTGGGAGAATCCCACTCAGTAGAAGAGTTCGTTAAAGAAGCTTTTACATATGCAGGTCTTAAATGGAAAAAATATGTAAAAATCGATCCCCGATATTTTAGACCAATAGAGGTTGAGAAATTAATAGCAGAACCTACTAAAGCAAAAAAGGAACTGGGTTGGCATCCCCGTATAACCTTTAGAGATTTGATTAAAATAATGATAGATGCGGATATGCGAAAAGTAGGTTTAAAAGCTATTGGTGAGGGAGATAGGATTTTAAGAGAAAAGTTTCCTGATAAATGGTGGCAGTTAGATTAGAGGAAGAGATAAATGAATAGAAAGATCTCCGTAGGATACTTAGAAATAGGAGAGAAAGAAAAAGAAGCTATAATTGAAGTATTAAACTCAGGAAGAATTTCCGAAGATGTAAAGACTTATAACTTTGAGAAAGAATGGGCACAATTTATAGGAACAAAGTATTGTGTTGTTACAAGTTCAGGAACAGCCGCTTTAATTACTGCATTTACTGCTTTAAAGTATCTTTATAAGTTAGAGGATCGGCCTTATGTAATAACTTCTCCTTTAACTTATATTTCTGACGCTAACGCTATTATTCTTTCGGGATTTAAGCCAGTATTCGTAGATATAGACCCCCAGAGTTTTAGTATTCTTCCTGAAGCAATTGAGAAATTCTTGGAGAATACCGAAAATAGAGAAAAATGCAGTATTATTCTAGCTATAGATTTGATGGGATATTCTGTAGAGTTAGATAAAATAAAGAGAGTTGCTAAAGAATATAATTTAATTGTAATGGAGGATGCAGCAGAGGCTCATGGGACAATATATAGAGGGAGAAGATGCGGTTCAAGCGCAGATGTAGGTATCTTTTCTTTTTATATTGCTCATAACATTCAGGCAGGAGAAATGGGGGCAATTACTACTGATAATTATGAAATTTATTCTTTGTCTAAGAAGATTAAGACTAATGGGAGATTTTGTGATTGTAAGGTATGCACTCGTTATAGAGGTCATTGTCCTTATAATAAGTTAGATAAAAACGATGATTTTGACCCCCGTTTTTTCCATGAATTAATAGGATATAATTTTAAAACAATGGAGTTCTCATCCGCAATTGCATTGGTACAGTTAGAGAAAATAGAGGAGATAATTAGGATACGGCAGCGTAATGTTAAATATTTAAATGATAACCTAAGAAATATTGTTGACATTTTACAACTTCCTGTCTATTCTGAAGAGGTAAGTTATTTAGCATATCCTATAGTTATTAAGAAACCCGATATTATTTCTCGTAAAAAATTAAGATATGAATTAGAAAAAAGAGGGATAGAAACAAGACCTTTATTTGGATGTATACCTACACAGCAACCAGCATATACTTGTTTTAAAGAACAATACAAGGGAAAACTTCCTAATGCAGAATATATAGGCAAGAATGGGTTTTATATCGGATGCCATCAATATCTTACCTTGGAAGATCTCGATTATATTATTTCTGTTTTGAAGGAAGTAATCCAAAGAGCATCTAAAAATGATAGATAAGAATTCAAAAATATATATCTCAGGGCATAAAGGTATGGTGGGAAGTGTTATGTTGAGGCTTTTAGAAAGTAGAGGATATAAAAACTTGATTTTTAAAACATCAAAAGAGTTAGATTTAAGAATACAAAAAGAAGTAGATGAGTTTATAGAGAAGGAATATCCCGAATATATTTTTCACTTTGCTGCAAAGGTTGGAGGAATAAAAGCAAATATAAATTATCCTGCAGAGTTTCTTTATGATAATATAATGATTGCAACTAATGTGATAAATGCTGCTTATAAATATAAGGTGAAAAAACTTTTATATTTAGGAAGTTCGTGCATTTATCCAAGAGAGTGTCTTCAACCGATGAAAGAGGAATATTTGTTGACTGGTAAATTAGAGCCAACAAATGAGGGGTATGCCCTGGCAAAGATTATAGGTTTAAAATTATGTAAATATTATAACAAACAATATAAAACTAATTTTATTTCTTTAATGCCTCCCAATATTTATGGGCCCAATGATAATTTTGATCTTGAAACCTCTCATGTAGTAGCTGCTTTAATAAGAAAATTTATAGAGGCAAAGGAGAATAGTTTAGATTATGTTACTGTTTTAGGAACAGGAGAAGCACGAAGAGAATTCTTATACGTAGAAGATTTGGCAGACGCATGTTTATATTTTATAGAAAATTATGAAGCAAAAGATTTACCCGAATTTATAAATGTAGGGTATGGGAAAGATATAACTATTAAGGAATTAGTTAGGATTATTGGAGAAGAAGTGGGGTATAAAGGAGAGGTAATATGGGATTCGTCTTTTCCTGATGGAATGTCTCAGAAGTTGTTAGATAGTAGTATAAGTAAAAAGTTAGGGTGGAAACCGAAGATTCCCTTAAGAGAGGGTTTAAGGAAAACAATTAAATGGTATAAAAATGCATATATCTCAAAAGCTAAGAGAGTTTAACGTAGTGATAGTTACTCATGTGTTTGTGACTGGTCCTGCCCAGGAGTTAGAAGAATATCTGAAGGAGAAAGTTAATTGCTTAGTGTTTATTGGCCACCCTTTTTCTTATGCTGAGGATATAAGGTCATTTTATAGGATATACCACAAAGGGGTGCTTTTAACCGAGAGAAGAACTTTCTGTTATAGATTTCCTGATATATTAATGTATTTTAAAGATGTGTTTTATACTATTTATTGGATAGTTAGATTAAGGAAAGTTTTTAATCTGTTTGTAGGAGCGGATCCTTTGAATGCTTTGGCAGGGATTATTTTAAAAAAATTGGGTAAAATAAAGAAAGTGATATTTTACTCTATAGATTATACACCTTATAGATTTAATAATAAATTTTTGAATTGGATTTACCATAAAGTAGATAGTTTTTGTTCTTGTAAATGTGATTTTGTCTGGAATTTGTCCCAAAGAATGATTGATGCAAGACGAAGAAAAGGAATAAAAAGAGTAGATAACCAGATGGTAGTTCCTATGGGAGTGCATTTTGAAAGGATAATACAGAGAGATGTGAATCAAATTAATAGAAATCATATAGTTTATATGGGGCATTTAAGAAAAGGTCAAGGATTAGAATTAGTTATTGAATCTTTACCTCAAATCATAGAAAGGATAAAAAGTATTAGATTGATAGTTATTGGAACAGGAATATTAGAAAGCATCTTAAGAAATATGGTGAAAAAATTAAAGGTAGAAGATTATGTAGAGTTTAAAGGTTATATTAAGGATCACAAAGAGATTGAAGAAATTCTGGTGAGTTGCGCTGTAGGATTAGCCGTTTATGAGCCTATTCTGAGAGGTTTCACATGGTATACCGATTCTGGGAAACCCAAGCAGTATCTGGCGTGTGGTTTACCTGTGGTGATTACTGAGGTTCCTTCGATAGCAGAAGAGATTAGAAAAAGAGAGATGGGAGTAATAATTGAATATAATAAAAATGATTTGACTTCTGCGATTACAAAGTTACTCAGTGATGATAATTTTTACAACAAATGTAGAAAAAATGCTATAAAATTTGCATCTGATTTCTCTTGGGACAGAGTTTTTGGAGAAAGTTTGGAAAAGGTTTGTAGAGAATGATTAGTGATGAGTTATTGTCATATCTTTGGTGCCCTTTATGTAAAGGAGTCCTCAAAATAAAGGATAAATTATTAATTTGTAATAGATGCAGGAGTAGTTTTAGAGTGATAGGAGATAATACTATAGATTTTCTGAAGAGTGCCAATTCTAAAAGATGGCAGAATGATAAGGAAATATCTTTCAAGAGCTGGGATTCTATATATAAAAAGTGGTTAGTTTCTAATGGGTGGAGAGAGAAATGGGAAGAGTATAAATGTTTATATTTGGACGATACTGTTAGTCAACTATTTGCATGCAAGCTCAGAGATAAAAAGGTATTTTTAGAGATAGGATGTGGGCCTTGTTTTTTGGGATGCGAATTAGCGAAGCATTTTGAGATAGTAATTGGAGTGGATTTTTCCAGAGAAGCACTCAAAATAGCCCAGAGGGTGTTTGAAAATAGAAAAATATCAAATTTTTTGTTGCTCTGTAGTGATCTAACCCAGATGCCCATAGTAAGCGATAGAATAGATTTGATTTATGGAGGAGGAGTAATAGAACATTTTAGAAACCCTCAAACGGTTATTGAAGAGTTATACAGAGTTCTTAGGGCTGATGGAGTTGCTTTTAATACCGTTCCTTACCTTAACTTAGCCAGTTTAACTTATAGACAATATTGGGGTAATATCCCGAATTTTCCCTTAATGAAGCAAATTGCAGAATTTATACATTTGAAGTTATTGAGGGCAAGACATATGCGGTTTGGTTATGAATATAGTTTTACTAAAACATATTTAAGAAGATTGCATAGAAAAGTAGGTTTTTCTGAAGTAAAGATAGATAGATTTAATGTGGCGCTGAAGGTTGAACTGCTTCCTCGTTTTTGCAGGTATTTAGTAAGCTATTTGTCAAATAGGTTACCACTTTTTTGGCCTATGATAAAAGTTGTAGCTAAAAAGTAGAATTATTATCTCTTTTGATTTTAAAAATGACAAAGATAGTATTAAAAGGATTATTTAGTTGAGCTTAAGAGATATAGAAAGATAGTTTTGAAGGATAGAGATAATAAAAAATAGTAGAATTAGTTTTTTATAGTGTTTTTCTTTATATAAAAAGTTCTCAAAAAGTAAAAATTTTTATGAGAAAATAGCAGACAGAAAATATTGACAGGAAGATTAAGAGATAGGAGAGGCAAAAGATAAGGAGTGAATATCTAAAATTCTTAAGGATTGCTTTATTTAGAAGATAGGTTTTAGAGATGAAGAAAGTAATATACGCTACGATGGTAGGTGATTTGTTTCATCGTGGACACTTAGAGTTTATAAAGAAAGCGAAAAGATTGGGAGATATTTTGATTATTGGTGTGCACCCTGATGATGTTGCAAGAAGATACAAAAGAAAACCTATTATGTCTTTTAAGGATAGAATGGAAATAATAAAATCCATAAAGGAAGTGGATAAAGTCGTAGAAGATTGTATGGACTTTAGAGAGCCTACTATGTTTACTAATATAAAAAAGTATAAAGTAGATATAGTAGTTCATGGCGATGATTGGTTGCCTCCTTTATATCAAAGAATAAAAAAGGAGAAATTATGTAAGGTTGTGCAAGTTAAATATTTCCCAAGAGTTACAACTACAAACCTATTAAGAAATATAAGGGGTAGAGATAAGCTTACTAACCTCTTGGAGAAGAGGAGGAAGCTTGTAGTAGTATCCGCAGGTGATGCTATAACTGCAAAATTAATTGAGGAAGCAAAGTTTGATGGTATTTGGGTTTCTGGCTTCGAGGCTTCAGCACGATTAGGGTTGGTGGACAATGGAAGTATTACAATGACAGAAATGTTAAATACAACAAAACCTATAGTAGATGCTACCACTCTTCCTGTTATAGTAGATGTGGATAACGGATATGGAGGAATTCATAATTTTGTAAGAACTGTAAGAGAATTTGAAAAAATAGGATGTGTGGGGATTTGCGTAGAGGATAATATTTTTCCTAAAGTAAATTCTCTTTTTGGAGGAAAAGTCCCTTTATTGTCCATGAAAAGACATGGAGCAAAAATTAAAGCAGGAAAAAATATGCAACAAACAAAAGATTTTATAATAATAGCAAGGACAGAAGCTCTAATTAGAGGCTATGGGATGGAAGAGGCTATTAGAAGAGCAGAGTACTATGCAGAATGTGGAGCCGATATGATATTGATTCATAGTAGAGAACCCACAGGTAAGGAAGCCTTAGAGATACCTAAGTTTTGGAAAAAAGATGTACCTTTAGTGATAGTCCCTACCAAGTTTCCTCATATAGGTAACAAGCGTTTATTTAAAGCAGGTTATTCCATGGTGGTATTAGCTAATCAGACAGAGAGAGTAAAGATTAAAGCCATTAGAGAAAGTCTTAAAATTATTAAGAAGCATGGTTCAGTATATCCTATAGAAAAAACTTTATCTGCTACCTTAGAAGATTTAAGGAGTTTAACTCCCATAAATGAGGTAGAGGAGATTGAAAGGAAGTATGGAGTAAGATGAAAAAATATGATTTTATTGTGGGAGTACCTTGTTCGAGGTTAAAAAAATTTACAGATGAGATAGAAGATTATATTCCTTGTACAAGAGAAGACGAAGCAATGGCTTTAGCTGTAGGAGCTTATTTAGTAGGTAAAAGACCTCTTATTTTTACTCAAAATAGTGGTTTAGGGAATATGATTGATACAATAACTTCTTTATTAAAGCCATATGGAATTAAAGAAATACATTTATTAATTAGTGTTAGAAAAAAACCTGAGCATCATGCTTTTATGGGTAAAATTACAAAGAGATTATTAAATCTTTTAGAATATAAGAATTATACACTTATAGAAGAATGAGGCGTATAGAGGCGATAAAGAAAATTATGGATAAAGTAACAGATGAAATAGTTATTTCTTCTACAGGGATGATTTCTAGAGAAGTCTACTTAGTAAAGGATAGAGCAAGAAATTTTTATATGCTCGGAAGTATGGGGAGTGCTTTAGCCATAGGATTAGGTGTCGCTCTTAACTCAGAATATAAGGTTATAGTTATTTCGGGAGATGCTGCTGTTTTAATGTCGCTGGGAACAGTGATATTACATAAGAAATTAAATCCACCTAACTTAAAACATTATATTTTGGATAATAATTGTCATAGTTCAACAGGAGGACAGTCTACATGTTCAGATGTAATTGATTTTTCAAAGTTAGCACCTAATACAGTAGTGATAAAGGTCAGTAAAGAAAAGGGTACTGCTCCCAGAATACCACTGTCGCCAAAGCAGATTAAAAGGAGATTTATGAATGCAGTCCGCCTTAATAGTTTATAGTACACATACAGAAAGATATGCAAAAGTTTTATCAAGAAAGTATAAAGAGGTAGTGTTTTTAAAAGTTAAGAGTCCACCTACCAAAGAGGTTTTAAAGATTAAGTGTGATAAAGATATCGTTATTGCTATAGGAGGGGGGAGTGTAATAGATACTGCAAAGATTATTTCCAAAAGAAGAAGATGTATAGCAATACCGACAACTGCGGCAGGAGCAGCGATGACTCCTTATGCTACTATTTGGGGGAAGAAAAAAAAATCTATCTTTACAAAAAAGCCTATCTTAAAAATGGATTATGGGTTACCAAAGAGGTTGCCTTTTAAAGTATTGCAATCTACGGTGTTTGATGCTTTGTCCCATGCGATAGAGTCTTTTTGGTCAAAAGACGCTACCTCATGGAGCAAACATTACTCAAAAAGAGCTATTTATTTGATTAATAAATACTTAGGGAAGTTAAACAATCGTTTAAGGAGGGAGGATATAAATAGGTTAATAACTGCAGGAAATTTAGCGGGGCAAGCAATAGCTATAACTAAGACAAATGTAGTTCATGCGGCATCTTATCCCATAACAATAGAGTATGGTATTGATCATGGAACTGTCTGCGGGATGCTCCTTCCTTATTTTGTTGAATTTATGGATTTCTCTAGATTACCAAAATTATTTAATCTTAACTCAACCCCAGAATTAGTCACTTTATTAAAGAGATCTTTCATTTTACCAAAGATAAAAAAATTCAATCCTAAAGTGATAGCTAATAAAATTATGAAGTACGATAAGATTAAAAACGGTCCTAAGAGAATAAACAAGAATATCTTAATGAAGATTCTACAAAATGTAATCATAGACAGTAATAGATGAAGTCTTTAACTCAAAATTAATATTTATCAATTAAAGAATAGGTATTATTTTTTTATATAAAGAGAGGAAATCTCTTTGCCAATTGATTGGAGAATGTAATATTTATGTGTGGAATTGTAGGAATAATTACGAGAGATAAGGAAAGAAATTTAACCTCCCATTGTCATCACATGATGGATTTAATAAAACATCGGGGACCCGATGCAATAGGGTTTTATATAAATAAAAAAGAAGGAGTATATATCGGGCATAGAAGATTGAGTATAATAGATCTTTCCCCAAATGCAACTCAACCATTTTATAACGAGAAGAAAAATATTTGTTGTGTTTGTAATGGAGAAATATATAATTTTAAAGAACTTCGAAGTATCTTGGAGCAAAGAGGACATAAATTTGTATCTAATAGTGACTCAGAAGTTATTGTTCATGGTTATGAGGAGTGGGGTATAGAGTATATAGAGCGATTGAATGGTATGTTTACATTTGTAATTTGGGATGCAGAGAAGAAGAATTTGATTTTGGCAAGAGATAGAATAGGCATTAAACCTTTATACTATATTAATAAGAAAGATTATTTTGCTTTTGCTTCTGAGGCAAAAGCTTTTATGGGGCTTAAAGAAATGTGGTCACCAGAGATAGATAGAGAATCATTGAATTTACTTATAGGTTTTCAGTTTATCCCGAATGATAATACCTTATTAAAGGATGTAAAAAAGATTCTTCCTGGCTGTTTTTTAATTGTGGAAGGTGGCTCTATAAGGATGAAGAGATATTGGAAATTAAGGAAAAATGAGATCTTAAAAAAGATAGAGTTTTCAGAGGCTATTGAGAGATTGGAAGAACTGTTATTGGATAGCGTACGACTTCGTTTACAGGCAGATGTTCGTGTGGGCATCCTTCTTTCAGGAGGTTTAGATTCGAGTCTCATTAGTGCTTTAGCAAAAAAAGTTTCTTCTTCTGGAATTTATACTTATACTGTTGGATATAATCATCCGTGGGATGAAAGAAAATTCGCTCTTATCACATCTAAACATATAAATTCTATCCATCATTCTATTCAGATAGATCCCTTCGAAGTAAATAATAGGATAGAAGAATTAATTTGGCATTTTGATGATTTGTCTACTTTAGATGGGGGAATTTTTAGTACGTATCTTATATCTAAGAAAATAAAAGAATTTGGTGTTAAGGTACTTCTTGTTGGTGAAGGTGGTGATGAAGTTTTTGGAGGATATTCATGGTTCGGATTGTCTCAACTGCCTTTTAAGCTATTACCTAAATATTTGAGAAATATTTTTTATTACTATGCTACTAATAGACTTCTTTTTAATAGAAAAGCTTATGATAATTTTTTTTATTTCAATAAGATAATGGATAAAATTAGAGAAAAAGATGTTATGCGACAAGTGGGATTTTTTGAGATTGTCTATCAACTGCCAAATAGCTATTTAATGAAGGTAGATAAAGCTACAATGGCAAATTCTTTAGAAGCAAGAGTTCCTTATCTAGACCATCGTGTAGTAGAATTTTCCTATAGTTTACCTTGGCAATATAAATTACAAGGACACTGGTTTAATATGAAAAAAGTTAATGAAAAGATTATTATACGGGCGATTGCTCAAAAATATTTACCAACAGAAATCGCTATGCGTAAAAAAAGAGGATTCTCTTTACCTATTCCTCAGGTTTTAAAAAGCAACATTGATAAAATAAAAGACTATTTATTATCGAGGGGGAGTTTAGCTCTATCTTTATTTTCTCGGAAAAAAATAGAAAGATTATTCGATTTTAAAACGTGTTTATATGTGCCTATAGAAAAAGAAAAAGAGGTTTTACTTTGGAAACTTTATTTGTTAGAAGTTTGGAATAATGTTTATGTTAAGAAAAAAGTTAGAAGTTAAAAATGGAAATTTTTTAATACTAATCCATCGCATGTTTGTAAATGGGAGACCCAAAAGAGGCGGTGTAGATATAATCATAGATTTTCTCTTAGAAAAGAATAAAAAAATTTATATTTTGGAGCATTCTTTAGAATGCAATAAGGATTCGTCTTTTAAAATTGTAGAGAGAGATCGAGAAGATATAATTAAATTTGTTAAGCTTAGATTTCCTAATCCACCCCTTCGGTGGGTCGTTGAGGTATTTCAATCTGTTAAACTTATTGTTAAAAGTTTTAAATATATACCTTACTGTATTGCAGTTGATCCTCTAAATGGAATAACTGCAATAATTTTAAAAAAGTTAGGGAAAGTAGGAAAAATATATTTCCATTGTATTGATTATTCTGAAAATCGTTTTGGCAACAAGTTGCTTAATCGCATATACATTCTTCTATATTACTTTTCTCTTAGGAGATCCAATATTTGTGGAGTAGTATCTAAAAGAATGATGGATAAATTTCTTTCTGCAAAGATACCTAAAGAAAAATTATTTTATATTCCTAATTCTCCTTTATTTGTAAAGTGGAACATTGATTTCAGAAAAAGAAATAAATTTGATATTGTAATTACAGCGGTGAGGATAGATTGTAAAACTGATTTTGAGAAAATAATAAGGGTTTTATCCAGACTAAGAATGAACTTTCCTTTAGTAAAACTTAAAATAATAGGAGCAAGTGAAGATAAAAAGTTTCTTAGAGATTTGAAGGATAATATTAAAAAGTATGGAGTAGAAGATTGCGTTTTCTTTTTAGGTTTTTTCCCAGAGCCAAAAGATTTACAACAAATCTTGGTCAATAATGGAATAGGAATAACAGCTTATATTCCTTCTAAGGCAGGGCACTTTGGATTTTATGGTGATAGCCTTAAGATTAGAGAGTATGCTTTATGTGGTTTGCCTATAGTAGCAGATGATATGTGTAGTACTGCTTTCGAAGCGGAAGAATATAAATGTGGATTTGTAACAATTAACGAGGGGCAAATGTATATGTTTATTAAAAGACTATTAGAAAATACAGAACTCTATGAAGAATATAGTAAAAATGCCATTAAATGGGCGGAGAAGTTTGATAAAAGGAAGATTCTTGAGAGGCTTTTAATAAAATTAAGAGAAACATCATGAAAATATATAAGTTTTCTTTTAGGGTTAAGATAGAGCCAATTAAAGTCAATGCCTCTGTGAAATTTTTTGATTTGTTTGTTTTTTGATATTCTGAATAAATGCAGGGGAAAAACTTTCAAGAAAGGAAATCAAAAAGGAGAATTAAAATTAAAAAAGAAAATGTTTACTCTTCAGTAGATAAAGAAAAAGCTACTATTATAGATAATTTTATAGATAAAGTTACCCTTCCTATTGCTGAGTTTATAGTTAAATATACAACTCTTACTGCTAATCAGGTCAGTTTACTGAGTTTTTTACTATTTGTTTTACCTGCTATTGTATTGTTTTCTTTTGGTAGATATATTTATAATTTGTTAGCCCTTTTATTATGTTTTGGATATATGTTTTTTGATTTTGTTGATGGTAAGGTTGCTAGGTTGACCTCCTCAGAGAGTGAACTTGGTAAATGGTTAGAAGACGGCTTGGATTGGTTATGTACTAATTTAATACCTGTCGCACTGATTATTGGTATAGTACAAAATGCCAATAGTTTATTTAAGGTAATAGTGGGAATAATTTTTATAACTCTTTTAAATATTAATACTTATATCTCTTCCATTTTTGAGAAGAGGTTTAATTTTTATAGTGACAAAAAAGCTGTAAAAGAATGGTACAGTAATATAGTTAGAGAAAAAGGAGCGTCGATTTTCGAAATTTTTATTAAGAATATGTTAGATCCTCATGGTTTTCTTTTTTATTTTTTCTTCTCAATACGTTATATTTTGGGTTTGGGAATAATATTTAACCGTCCTTTTTGGGCTATATTTCTTTTAACAATAACCTTTTTAGTAAAAATTAGTCTTATGTATTATCTGCTTATAGCTTATATGCATAGTAAGAATGAAAGAATCTTGATTATAAGAGAACTCAACCAGTTAGATAAATCGAAATAAAGAAAAGATATCTTTAATACGAAGAAGAGATGAAGCGGGGGAGTAACAAGATTTGGGGTTGTTGGTCTAAAATAGTTTTGGGAATATTTGCAATAACATTTCCATTTATTTGGTTAAAACCAGGCTATTTATGGGTTCCTGAGGAGAAATTTTTCATTAATTATCAGATAGTAATATGGAAAAATTTGTATGCATGGTCAGGTTTTTTTAATGGGGGTTATCCTGCTTTACCTGTAGAATTTACCACAATAATTCCTAATGCTTTTTTTTATTATATTTTTTCATTATTTAATATTCCAAATATTTTAATTCAACGATTTTTTCTTATTTTTGTTATATTTTTTATGTTTTTTTCTGTGTGCAACTTCTTAAAACTATTTTCAGAAAGAAATATAGTTATTTTTTTAGGGTGTTTGTTTTATTTTTTAAATTTTTATACCAGATCTACCTTTTTTTATTCAGCAAAAATGTACCAAATGATATTAATGCCTTTGGGTTTTTTATTCTGTTATAAGTATCTTAAATATTGCAAACTTAAATATGCTATATATAATTTTTTGATATTTTTTCTATTTCAGGGAATATTTTGTAATTTACCCCAAATAGTTACTACTTTAACTACTTATGTTTTTGCTATTCTTTATTATCTGATAAGTGAGAGAACAAGTTCGGGAAAAGAAACTGTTAAAAGAATTTTTGTATTTTTTATATTCCTTCTACCTTTATTTTTTTATCAGTTTCTCCCTTATTATTTTTCTATGTATCAAAAGCTTACTAAGATGAAAAAAATTGCCACCTTTACTGCACTGAAGTCACCACTATATCTGCTTTTCCAGCTGAGAGGTTCTTGGTGGGAGTTTAAAAGAGGAATAGCAGGTGTTCTATATAATCCTTGGTTACATTTTTATAATTTGCCCTTGGTGATTCTTATTTCATTTTTGTTAATAATAATTTGTTTTTCTGGGTTTTTTGTGAAAAAAGCTAAAAAGAAATCAATGCTGTTCTGGTCAGGTATTTTCTTGTTAGCTATATCATTAGCAAAAGGAATTTCTTTCCCTTTTGGTTCATTATATAAGTGGATGTTTCATAATATTCCCTTTTTTTATATTTTTAGAGAACCATGGGCTAAATTTACATCGTTAGTAGTATTGAGTCTCACGGTATTATTTGTGCTCTCATTAAATACTGTTAAAAGGAAGAGTTTAATTTTTATTATTTTAATTTTATTATTAATTAGAGGTTTCCCTTTTTTCAGTTCCAACTTCTTTGACCATATAAATAAGGGGCGCTATGCAAGGTTGGATATCAAAATACCAGATTATTGGTATAAGTTTAGTAATTGGACTAAGCATAATCTCCATAAGTCAATTTTTATACTTCCTATTGTAAAAAAATCAAATGGATTATATTTATATAACTGGTACAACAAAGATAACATAGGTAATGCCCGATTACCTTTATACTATTATTTAACCTACACTCATAATTTTTGTTCTCCCTTTTCTGTAACTTATAAACTATTTTCAAATGTACCAGATCTAATTAATTTAATCGAGGGCAATAGTAGTATAAGAATACTCTCTTTATTTAATATTAATTATTTTTTAGACCAGAAAGATGTAGATACTAAGGATAAAAAGATACTCGTTAGTATAGATAATTTAAAAAAAACTAATTTACTTAGAAAAGGTTTTTATAAGTCTTTTGGTAAACTTAACCTATACAGGATTTCTAATGAACATTTCCTCCCTCATATTTATTCTTCCCTCACTCCTTTTGTTGTTGAGGGGGGAATTGATGAATTAGTATTTCTTGCTAAAACAAAATATTTAAATGATAAACCAATATTGTTTCTTAGCACACAAGAGAACAATCAAGAATTAGAAGAAAGAGAAGATATTCCAAAGTTGGTTTATAACGACGATAGATGGGAATTATTAAAAGGAACGAGCAATGTTTTTCAGGAGGTCAATAAGGACGAGCCAAACATTATTTTTAAGAAGATAAATCCAACAAAATATTTAGTAAAAGTTGAAAAAGCAAAAAGACCATTCTGGCTGGTATTTAGTGAGAGTTTTCATAAGAAATGGAAACTATATAAGGTCAACGAGTCACCAGGTCACAAGTGGCAAGATTTTGATAATATTGTGGCGGATTATCCAAAATTAAAAGTAAAAGAGGCAAAGCATTTGATGAAGTTTACTCCACAGGATATAAAGTATTTGTTTAGAAAACCTCTTTCTGTAGGTCACTATCTTGTAAATGGTTATGCCAATAGTTGGTATATTGAGCCGAAGAAGCTTGGCTTAGGCGAAAGTTTTGTGTTGATAATATATTTCTGGCCCCAATCATTTTTCTATCTGGGGGTGGGAATGCTCGCTTTGACCCTGGGAGGGTGTGTAGGTTATTTAATAATTCATGCCGCTAAAGGATATAAAAGATGAGATTTAGAGTGAATATCCTTATGGGAATTATCATTGTTTCTTTTATGGGAATGTTTTATTATCAATTGATAAATACCTATAAAGAGACTGATTTTTTTCAGTTTCATAAACTTGCTTCTCTTGCTTCTTATGTTTTCACTGCTGTTATCGAGCTACCTGTTCAGGACGAATATTTACTTAAACTGAAACACTTAATAAGACCTAAAGAGAGGAAGACAATCTTTCTAAATGGTAATTTATTAGAATTAGCAGAAAGAAAAGTAGGTTCTGAAATCCTTACCGAATATTATAGAGTACCAAAAGAGTTTGTTCATCATCATAAGAACGTTTTAAAGATACGTTTTCAATATCAGAAACCTCCTGAGATAGAACTTTGGATAAGAAATTATATTTCTTCTGAACTGAGCGGAAATATGTATCTTCTCTTAGCCAATTCTAATCTAATAAGAAATAGACCAGAACCCATCTTAAATTCCCTCGTATTTGTTTTGATTCTGTTTCTTCTCTGGGAAGGTATCTATTGCTTCTGGAGGAATCTTTTTGGAATTGAGTCTATTTTGTTTCAATTTATTTCCTTCCTTCCTTCTCTTTTAATTCTAGGATCCGCTTTTAGTCTACCAATAATAATCACTCCTTATGGTGTATCTTTTTCTTTGTTGATGAGTCAATCTTTTTTATATTCTATAGTTATCTTTGGTGTAATATTTATCCAGATTATTTTGGGGGGAACTGTTGGTTTCAAAAAGAAAGCTTTTTATTTCAGAAAAGAGAAAAGGATAAAAAAAGAAAGGCTTTTATATGGGCAATTACCTTCTTGGACGATTAAGATCATTAATAAGATTATTGAGTGGTTAAATGCAAGAGAGCTTTCTGATAAATGTATTCTTTTATTTATGGTGTTGCTTGTCTTCTGTGCTTTTTTTCTAATGGTGCGATTAACGCCACTTGCTGAACAGTTAGCAAATTTTGCTTATTTATTTTTGGCAATCAGTATAATTATAAAATTCTTCAAATTTGCAAAAGGAGGGCGGTAAAAGAAGTGAGGAAGAATCTTATAACTTCTTTCTTTTTCTTATTTTTAATAATAGTTACTACCTATCCTTTAATTTTTAAAATTTCTGCCTGTATTCCAGGATTTTTCTCGACAGATGAGCCTTTTGGATTAATGTGGCGGAGTTGGCAAATCAAATACTCCTTTAAAAATCAACTTCCTTTAAGAAATACTTTGCTTATTGCTTATCCCTATGGTAGAGATTTGTACGCTTCAGGTTATTTTTCTTACTTGGGAGATGGATGGTTTCATCTTTTAAGTATATTTACTACACCTATAATAACTTGGAACATCCAGATTTTACTTAACCTTTTTTTGTCTGCCTTCTTTAGCTATCTTTTGGTTTTTTATCTTACTAAAAATAGATTAAGTGGTATATTGGGAGGAATAATTTTTGGATTTTGTCCTTATCAATTTATGAGAATGTGGCAACATCTGGGGTTGACTTATAATGAATGGCTATCTTTAGTCTTATTAGGTATAATTCTTTTTTGGGAAAAGCAGATTATAAGATATGGAATATTTTTTTTCATTTCACTATTATTTCTTTTTTCTTTTGACCTTTCAGTTATGTATTTTGGTGGAGTTACGTTAGCAACTTTCCTGTTCTATATTTTAATTTATCAGGGGCAATTAAAATTATTAAAGAGAAGAGATTTATTTAAATTCAATATAAAGTTTATCAGTAAAACTATAGGGATTATATTACTGGCTTTAATTATTCTTTTTCCTCAATTTTTTCCTTTAATTAAAGGTCGTATTAAATTATCTCATACAACTACTGCTTCTGCCTTCAATCCTTATCATCGTCCATTTGATGATTTATTTACTCAGTCAGCAAGACCATTGAGTTATTTCCTACCTCCGGTAGTTCATCCTGTATTTGGTAAATTTACTCAAATGTTTATTGGTTCACCTTTATATGGAGTAAGTTTTACAGAACATACACTTTATTTGGGATGGGTCCCGTTAATCTTGACATTCTTGGCATTCCGAAGATGGAGAAGAGTAAAGAAATTAGGGATTAATAATGATAACTATAGAGACTATTTCTATATTGGATTCTTTATATTTCTAGCTATAGTAGCCTGGTTTTTCTCTCAACCCCCTTGGTGGAGAATAGGTTCTGTCAAGATATTTATGCCCTCATTTTTTATGTATAGAATTCTTCCTATGTATAGAGCGTATTGTAGATTCGGAATAGTAGTAATGTTAGCGGTAGCAGTTTTATCAGGATATGGGCTAAAATTTCTCTTAGAGAGATTCAAAACACAAAAAACAAAAATTCTCGTGGCTTCCTTTTTCTGTGGAGTGGTTCTATTTGAATTCTGGAACTGGCCCCCTTTTAAAGTGATAGATGTGTCTAAAGCACCTTATGTTTACTATTGGTTAAGAAATCAGCCTCAAGAGTTTATCGTTGCTGAATATCCTCTTGATATAGAAGCTCCCAATGAAATGTATAAGTTTTATCAAATTTTCCATCAAAAACCTATAATTAACTGTACTATTCCAGGTACATATGCTAATAAAGTTGGTAAGGCGATTGCTAAATTGTCTAATCCTAAGACTGCATCTGTTTTAAAATGGATAGGAGTTAAATACGTTTTAGTGCATAGAGAGAATTACTTAAAAACGGAGTTAGTAGAGCAGGTAGAAGAGTTAAAAAGAATTCCTCATAATCCTTATCTTAGATTTATCAAATCTTTTCCTTCTCAAGATTGTCCATATAAAAATATAATGTGTACACAAAAAACAGATTCTATTGATGTCTATGAGGTAATAGCTGAACCCCTTATACCTATGGTTGAAGAGTAAAATATCTATGGTATAATTTCTCTTAAGATGAATAAGAAGTTAATATTTTTTTTAGGTATATTAATTTTATTATTTTTCTTCCTCTTATTTAAATGGAGAGAGAATACTCCTTATGTGATAGTAAAAGATTTACTTCGCGAAGGGAGCTTAGAAGGAAAAACCTTAAAATTTTATCCTGAGTATCTGGGTATTATTCCTATAGGGGAAGCAATTTTAAAAGATGAGGGAGAAATTGTTTATGAGGGTAAAAAAGTCTATCTCTTGTCAGCAACAGCCCATACACATCAATTCCTTTCTAAGTTATTTAAGGTAAAAGCAGAAGTAAAGTCTTTTGTTGACCCTTTTAATCTGTATACTCTTTTATTTTTACAACATTTCGAAATGTCTAATCGTCCTAAGAGAAATAAAAAAATAATCTACGACCAAGAGAATAATATTATGGAGTTTGAGGGGGTAAAAAGAGTAATTCTGCCCCATACGCATGATCCACTTTCTGCGATATTTTACATTAGAAAACAAGAATTTGCCGTGGGAGAGGTATTTGACCTTAATCTGAATACAAATCAAAAAAATTACCGTTTATTAGCTAAGGTAATAAGAAAAGAAAAGTTCAGAGTAAGAGATAAGACAATTGGGATTTGGGTATTAGAAGCAGAAATAAAAAGGAGAAATAAATCTCTCAGACACAGTTCTTCTTTTACTATTTGGTTTTTGGATAATTCCTCTAAGACCCCTATTCTTATTAAGGCAATGACAAATATGGGTTTAATAACTTCTCGATTAGGGAAAATACAATAGATAATATTATGTTTACCTTTCAAAAGCTAAGAGTTTTCTGGAATGTTTTGAATGGTAACTTATAGAGTTTAATCTTAAAGCTCTTTAAAAAAACAATAGCCAAACATAATATTTCTGTTATAATTGAGTATATTATAAGGGTTAGTATATAAAGAGGAAGGTAATTATGAAAAAAAGAGTCTCTTTTATTATCTTCTTTATTATTACAG
>Ga0180301_10001210_pt1 | contig 20261 bp, 20 predicted proteins | sample GuaBasSediGuay16_FD_121797 | JGI IMG/M metagenome (GOLD analysis project Ga0180301, IMG submission 121797) | Subseafloor sediment microbial communities from Guaymas Basin, Gulf of California, Mexico - Guay16, Core 4569-2, 12-15 cm | ecosystem: Environmental > Aquatic > Marine > Hydrothermal...
ATTGATAAGGATCAAGACTATTTCAAGCTTCTCGAGAGACTGAGGAAAAAACATGGCGACTTAATTGATATTGTTATAGATTATATCCCTGAGAAACCTGTTGAACTAATAGTCTAGCTAGGTAGGTACATTGATTATTTATGGAATATATGATCGTGTTAGAAAATACTTCATTATACTAGCAAGGATTAACGTGGATAACAAATGGTATAATGTAAACTTTATGTTTGATACAGGTGCATCAGTTACGGCCCTTCTAGATCGTGATGCTATAAGGATTTTTGGAGGTAAATTTCATAAGTTAAAGAAGGCCAGGAAGGATCTGGTTGGCATAGGTGGGTTCGCTGATACATACGTCGCAGCAAATGTTGAGCTAGAACTTATAGACGCCTATAACCTAGAGACAAAATACAGGATAACGCTAGAGAAACTATATGTTGTTACACACCATAAGCGTTTCCGAGGAGAGGAATGGAAAAGAGTCTCCCAACTACCAAGCATAATAGGAAGAGACATATTATTCAAAGCAAAGAAAATAACAATAAACCTAGAAGAAACTCCACCGCAACTACAAATAATATTTTAAAAACAATTAAGTATGATACTGTATTTTAAAAGTGTTAAATTAAAGGATTTATCATAAGAGGTTAAAAGTTATTCGGTTTAAATATCCTAGAAACATATGGGGGAGTAAGTCCGCGGGAACGGATGATAGGCTTGGCCATGACAAGTACCACGGCATCCCCTATGTTCTTCCAAGAATTATATCACATATTCTTGGATTATACCAGAAGTATAGACAGTCGAATAGTTTATCCTTAATAATATCAATATATCTTCTATCCCTCTTAACTAAGTAGTAATTTACAGAGCCTGCAATATAGTCTGAGACCCATATAAGGGGTTCTGAATATGATGGTTTTTGCAACAACCTAAAGTCAACTTCATAGCTTATTCTCTTCTCAAAACTCCTCATATAGTCATACTTTCTTGAAACATATTGTTTTAGAATACTCAGGGCTCTAGAACCAAGTCTTTTATCTAATACAATATTTATCGTAGTATATGGTATAGGATTGTATCGTAGAATAAAATAAACTATAAGTGGATGAACCAACACGTAATTATATAGTTTATTAGGATCTCGCCTTAAATGGTTTTGAACAAGCTTTTTCTCAACAATAGATATTGCTACGTCAATAGGTAGTTCCTATATCTTATTGAGGATGATACATCTCACACGATCCAAGTTATTAACGTATCTTTCAGGTTCTATACCCGTTCTCTAAGCTTTTCTTTTGATAATGAAAACTTTAGCTCATTTAACTCCTTAGGCCATAACCTTTTCCTTACAAGCTTCTTCAATAAATGTCTCATAGTCTTTCTAATACCTTTCACATTAAGTGTAAACGTAAATGCTAATACTAAGTACCTAGAAGATTTCGGGCCGAAACCTAAATCACCAGACTCGTCAATAGCTAGAAACATAGAACACGTTGAAGAATTAATCAATTTTCTGGTTGCTAGGATATCATTAATATATTAGATATGATATTTATATTTTATGTTCATAACTTTATATGTGTTAAGGAATTAAGTATATATAAGCAAAACACTATTAAAAGTATTGAAGGATGGGATTAGTTATGAAAACTGGTTGCTATAAGTTCAGTATAATATTCATTTTAATATACATCATAGTGTTGCCAGTTATCTATTCATCTAATACAACAGCATATCAACCACCATATGATATAGGCTTCAGTATTTCATACTCATATGTATCGGGAACGGTTGGAGGCAGATTAGGCGTACACGATGTCGTTCTATATAGTGGATTGATTACTGCTTATGGGATATGGATGGGCTCGTATGGATCTGGGGCAGCAGTTATTTGGGCAGACCAAGAAATAAGAGTAATGGGTATTCAATTATCAACAAGTAATTCTGTATATCTAAATGTTGAAAGACCAGCTATAGATCAGTATAGTTTGAATAATTCACTATCGTTCCTTAAATTTGTTCTAAGGCATACTAATGACCCTAAGCTGAAGATCCAATTATTAGAGATCGAGAAAGAGCTACTGAAACTTTCACGACAAAAGGTGAAGATTAGGCTATTTCCATTAATGACTAATAAAGCTATATATGTAATCTCTTCAAATGTTAAAGTTAATGTGAAAATATATTTCAGAATTGACGGAGGAATGAGAACAGCTGCTGGTTCTGGGGTGCCGCCTCTTACAGGAGCTGCTTATTCACATGCGAAACTAGACCTATACATCTATTTATACAATATTGATACAGGTCGAACATATAGGAAACAGTAACAATTGCTGAGATAACTTCACAAAGCTATAGCTTTGTACCACCATTTGATGGTAAAGATGAAACGTTCGATAATGAATTACATACCTTAACGCTAGAATATTATGTAGAGCCAGGTCATTATAACATATATGGTTGTGCATATGCCGAGACTGATGGATGGCTCGGAGGAGTAGCATCTGCAGGAGGAGGATTTAACTTCTACAATTTTGATAGTGATTCTGGAATATGGATTGATGCCATCGAGGTGAGTATTGGTTGAAAAAGCTTATTGATTATACTATAGCTTTTTTATCTCTCGTTTCAGTTCTCTTTGTGTTATTCAACCTGTTAAGATATCCGTTAAATATTGGCAGAGCCGTAATGTACTTATTCCTATTGATCCCCCTGACCTTAATAGCATTAGATCTAGGACTTAATAAAATTCTTTCCCGCTGGATTGATAAATCTTTGACTAGGAGTAAATCTATAGTGATACAGATTATAATTATAGTTGTAGTATTCGTATCTATGATGTTCTGGGGCATGAGCTTCGCTAACTCATTACTCAAAACAGGACCACAGACCACTAATATAGGGGAAATGTATCCCAGGGACATATTATCCTTATGGGTATCAGCAGTACCAATAGCACTATACGTTGTCTACTACTATGTAACCAAAATGTATGAATATATAAAACAATAAAATAGCTCTATTCTCAAACACTTCAGAACACATTTAGACACAACTAGACTACATTTTTTGTACTGAAGAGTAGCGAATAGTATATAGGTTAATACCTTCAAGGAAGGTTTTAAAACACCGAGGAGCTCGAAGATATTATCGGGAACCGTCGGGCATCCTCCACAGACACAGTGTAAGAGTAGGCAGAAGGAGGTAGAGTCCAACTCGGTATATATTATTGCTTCGAGTATGCTTGGCGAGAAATCGTGATACTAATGTTGCTGGTGACGACATTTTATATTATGCATTAGATAGCTTTCCTATGAATATCTCTCCTAATCTCTCATCAAGTTTTCTAATGCAATTACTAGTTTCATAATATGATATATCCATTATATGCTAGAGAACTTGGTTTATTCAAATAAGCTATATAGTTTATTGAATGGAACATCCTGCAGTCTGGTTCCCCTATATATTGGATAGAATAACCAATAGTTATGGCACAATCTAAGATTTTAGGAGGCATTGCTTTACATAGAGAGAAGATATAAACAAGGAAGAGCTAGGGTTTTTGAATCAGTTAACGACATGGTAGATTAATATGGGTGAGATAATCCCGCTTAAATTAGTCATTAAACGCATAAAGAATAATCTATATGTCTATTTGGAAGGCAGAGAAAACGGTAGACATAAGACACTGTATATTGGAAGTCTAGACACTATTGTTAGATACTATATAGCGTTCTTTAAACCAGAGTTAAAAGAAAAACTGGTTGGAGAATGGTGGACCGGCCGGGATTTGAACCCGGGACCTCTCGGATGCCAACCGAGCGCTCTTCCAGGCTGAGCTACCGGCCCACCTACTATAGTCTCTATAGTAGATTATTGTTTAGGGATTATAAGGGTTTATGAGCCTCTTTCTTGAGCTTTATAGGTTGCATTGTGTCTTTATGGCTTCTATATACTTGTTTATTAGCTCCATTATCCATTCTAGCCTTGGTATATGTAATATCCATTCTTTTGGTATGTCCTTTACTCCATAGTATAGGCCTGCTAGTGAACCTGCTATTGCTGCTATCGTGTCTGTGTCATGGCCTAGACTTATCGCATTAGCTATAGTCTCTACATAGTCTTTACTGTTCAGGAATAACCATAGTACAGCTTCCAGTGTGTATACTACATAACCTGTGCTCTTGATTTCTTTTATACTAAGATATGGTAATTCTTTCTTAACTATTCTACTATAATGTCTATGTAGCTCGCCGCTAAATGGCTTCCATGAACTGTAGATCTTATTTGCTTCTTCAACCATTTTATCATAGGCTTCATGCTTATCATAGCCTCTAATAATGTAGTATACAATGATCGAATATAGTCCGCATCCAACAAGCGATCTTGGATGTGCATGTGTTATAGCTGATACTTCATGTACTTTTTCTATAATTGTCTTTAGATCCCTGCAGTGAAAGTATAGCGGTACAGGCATGATCCTCATTAATGACCCATTACCATTACTAAACTCGTCTTTTAAACCAGATGATGTCGGTGGTTTTCCCTTAAGCAAGTTATTCAAAGCTCTTCTAACTGTACGTCCAATGCCAAATATTCTTCCATGTGAGCTATACCTGCCATTTACGTACCATTGGATGAAATTATTTGCTATAGCCTCTAAACTATAACCATGGCTTGCTAATGCATCTATTGTAGCTAATGTTAATGCTGTATCATCACTCCATAAACATTTTCCATGGCGCCTCAAACATTTAAACTCCATTACAGCATTAACATCTATATTTCTCCTTCTAGAGCCTTCATAGGGTATACCAATAATATCTCCAAGTATATGGCCTAATAATGCTCCATAGACGCGCTCACCTAAATCCATCCCCATTCACCATGGAGTAACAATAATTCTCTATAGAGGGCTCTAGTTTTTATTCTATAGCTTACAACTATATCTCCAGTGGATAAACTGGTCCTACTGTGGGGCAACTGGTTTTGAGTAAAGACATACTTGATGAAATAATAGAGTCTAGGCTTAAAAAGAAACATAGGATATTCCTTGATAAGGAAAAACTTCATCCTGACTATATTCCTGAGAAGCTTCCTCATCGCGAAGATCAGATTAAGAGAATAGCATCTATACTTGTACCAGGACTTGAAGGTACTAGGCCAAGCAATATATTGATCTATGGTTTAACGGGAACTGGTAAAACAGCTGTTACATTATTTGTTCTTCGTGGATTAGAGGATCGTGCTAAGACTAGGGGAATAAGGTTTAGGTACGCCTATGTCAATACACGTAAAACTGATACTACTTATCGTGTTTTAGCTGAGATTGCTCGTAGCCTTGGACTTAGAATACCATATACTGGATTAGCTATTGCAGAGGTTTACCGTAGATATATTGAAGCACTTGATAGTTGGAGAGGCGTACATGTCATAGTTCTCGATGAAATAGATTATTACGTTCGCAGACATGGAGATGATCTTTTATATAAACTTACAAGAATAAATGAGGAACTAACCCATGGAAAAGCATCCATTATAGGGATTACAAACGATATAAATTTTGTCGAGAACCTTGATCCACGTGTCCGCAGCAGTCTTGGCGAGATCGAAATAGTTTTTCCACCCTATAATGCTACACAATTAGAGGATATACTATGGGATCGTGCAAGAGACGCATTTGTGCCTGGAGTTATAGGGCTTGATGTAATAAAATATTGTGCTGCATTAGCTGCTCGCGAACATGGTGATGCTAGGAGAGCTCTTGATCTGCTTCGTGTTGCAGGAGAAATTGCTGAGAGAGAAGATGCTGAACGTGTAACAATTGCACATGTTAAACAAGCCTCGCTAGAGATCGAGCATGGCCGTATACAACAAGTAGTATCTACATTACCTCTTCATGCAAAACTTGTCTTAAAAGCAATACTCTATGCTATAAAAGATAAAGGATATTCAACAACTGGAGAGACTTATAACAAGTATAAGAGTATTGTTACTAGCCTTGGTTATGAACCATTGACTCAGCGAAGGGTTAGTGAGATAATTAATGAACTCGATATGCTCGGCATAGTCAATGCATTAGTTGTTAATCGTGGACGCTACGGCAAGACGAAGATGATAAGAATTAGTGAATCAGTACTACCTGTTATAGAGCAGTTATTATCTATGGAGAACTGGTGATTTTTTGAGAATAAAATATGTCATAGGATTAGATGATGGATATTTTCCACCTTATTATAAAGGTAGAAAAGGTTATACCATATTATTAGGTATTAAATACTCTCTTTTAAGAAGAGTGATTGAAGGAATAGCATATACATTTATTTTGGTTGATGGATTAGATGCTACTGATAAAGCTTTAAGACTAATAGAATATTTAGATGGAGACATAGTCTTATATGACGGAATAACTTATGCAGGATTTAATGTAGTCGATCCTTTTAAGATATATTCCATTACAAATATACCGGGCATTATATTCTATAGACATCCATTATCTCTAGAGAGAATATCGGATGCATTGATAAAGCATTTTCTAGACTATAAAATAAGATTATCTATAATCAGAATGGCACTACGTAGTAGATATAAGATGAGTACTCAGTGGGGTATATATGAATATACACCAGTAGAGATCGATCCGTTGGAGGCAAAGAAATTACTAGAAAAACTTCAGTACTATTCACCTGAACCAGAACCTATAAGAATAGCTGACATATTATCTTCTAGAGTCTCAAGAAAACTTATACTAAGGTATGAGCGGGCCCGCCGGGATTTGAACCCGGGACCTACGGGTTAAAAGCCCGCCGCTCTTCCAAGCTGAGCTACGGGCCCAGTGTCTTGTATGTAACTGTGCTTCCAGATATGATTGAAGTAGTTTAGGCTTTTTATTAGTTTTCTCTCTAAAATACTATCTTCTAAGCTTCTATGTTATGAGGGAATCAGTATTTATATAATATTTATATGTACCATATATTTTTTAGACCTGAAAATGGTAAGACTTAAGAACTCGTATAGAAATACGGGAGTCTAGTTTATACATGTGCATATGATATAGGGATAAACTATAATTTGGAGGTAAGTGTATAGATTAGGGTTGAACGGCTATGCCTAGGTCTAAGAAAAAGGGAGTTAATATTCTAGACCATGAATGGATTCCAGAGCACGAGGTTTTGAGTCCAGAAGAAGCTGCTAAGGTTTTAAAGGAACTTGGCATAAAACCTATACAGCTTCCCTGGATCAGCATAAATGATCCTGTGGTTAAGGCTATTGGTGCTCATGTAGGTGATATTGTTCGTATCCGTCGTAAAAGCCCTACAGCTGGAGAGATTATTGTGTATAGATATGTAGTTATTGATTAGGTTTTGGAGGGTGATATTTTAGTTGAGTAATAATTTGTCTCAAAAGGTTTTTCCTACACCAGATGATAGATGGGTTGTTATAGAAGCTTACTTTCGCGAAAAAGGTCTTGTAAGACAGCATCTTGATAGTTATAATGATTTTATAGAGAGAGGAATACATGAGATCATTAGAGAATATAGCGAAATACCAGTGCCTCAAATACATGGTAAGATAGTAATTGATGATATAAGAATTGATAGGCCAAAGGTTAAGGAAGTAGAGGGTTATGAGGAGGAAGTAAAGCCTATAGAGTGTCGTCTTAGAAACCTAACATATGCATCTCCTGTTTATCTTAAATTCCATGTAGAGGTTGAAGGAGACTATTATGGTCCATACGAGATATTACTTATGAATCTCCCAGTAATGCTTAAGTCAAAGATTGACCCACTTAGCCAGATGACTCCGGAGGAGCTTGTTAAAGCTGGCGAAGATCCAAAGGATCCTGGCGGGTACTTTATAATTAATGGTAGTGAACGTGTACTCATAGCTCAAGAAGATCTAGCCAGTAATAATGTTCTTGTCGATAAAGCTGCTGAAGGTAGTGCTGCAACGCATATTGCCAAGGTTATTAGTGTAGCACGTGGCCGTAGAAGCCAACTCGTTATTGAGAGAAGGAAAGATGGTATACTCTATGCTAATCTACAGGGTATAAGAATACCTATAACGATCCTTATGAGGGCACTAGGGCTTAAGCGTGACGAGGACATCGTCTACGCTGTAAGCCTTGATCCAGAGATACAAAAGGAAATGCTTCCAAGTCTCATGAAGGCTCGTGAGATAGAGACTGTAGAGGACGCATTAGATTATATAGGTTCTCGTATAGCTATTGGTCAGCCTAAGGCAGCCCGTATTGAACGTGCTAAATTAATGCTTGACGAACACTTACTACCACATATAGGTAATAGGCCTGAGGATCGTAGGAAGAAAGCATACTTCATAGGGCAAATGGCATGTAAGTTGCTTGAACTTGTAAAGGGCTGGAGAAAGCCTGATGACAAAGATCATTATAGGAATAAGAGGCTTAAACTAGCTGGAGAACTACTGGCTCAATTACTAAGATATCATCTTACAAACTACTTTGTACGTGAGTTAAAGAATACTATTGAGAAAACATTTAGTAGACACCGTAAAGCTGATCTTAGAAGTGCTTTAAAGCCAGGTATATTAACCGATAGAATACTTCATGCAATGGCTACTGGTAACTGGCCTGGCGGTAAGACTGGTGTAAGCCAGTTACTAGATCGTACTAATCTTATGAGTACATTAAGTCATTTAAGACGCGTAGTATCACCATTAGCTCGTAGTCAGCCGCACTTTGAAGCTCGTGAACTTCATCCCACACAATGGGGACGTATATGTCCATTTGAATCTCCAGAAGGCCAGAATATTGGACTAGTTAAGAATCTCGCATTAATGGCTAGTGTAAGTGTTGGAGTACCAGAGTCAACAGTTGAACCCATACTCAGAAATCTCGGCGTTATATCTATTGATAAGATTATTGATGAAGCTAAGAAGAAGGGTCCTGAAGCATTTCTTTCATGGAGCCGTGTCTATCTTAATGGTAAACTTATAGGATATCATCCTGATGGAGCCAGGCTTGCCCACGATCTCCGTAGACTTAGGCGTCGTGGAGAAATCAGTCCTGAAGTTAATGTTGCTCATATAGTTACTAAACATACTAATGAAGTATTTGTAAATACTGATCCAGGACGTATTAGGAGATTATTATTTGTTGTTGAAGACGGAGAGCTTAGGCTAAAGCCTGAACATATAAAGAAGCTCAAGGAGGGTAAGTGGACATTCACAGATCTTGTTGAGAACGGCATTGTAGAGTTTCTAGATGCTGATGAGGAAGAGAATGCCTATATTGCGTTGAACCCTGGCGAGATTACTTCAGAACGTACTCATATGGAGGTATGGACACCAGCTATCCTAGGTATAACCGCGTCATTGATACCCTACCCAGAGCACAATCAGAGTCCTCGTAATACATATGAAGCAGCAATGGCTAAGCAGGCTCTAGGACTCTATGCAGCTAATTACCAGCGTCGTATGGATACACGCGGCCACTTCCTTCATTATCCACAGAAACCACTTGTTCAGACCCGTGTAATGGATATTATAGGCTTTAATGCTCGTCCAGCTGGCCAGAACATGGTTGTAGCAGTAATGAGCTTTACAGGCTATAACATAGAGGATGCTTTAATAATGAATAAGAGCAGTGTTGATCGTGGTCTTGGAAGGAGCACGTTCTTTAGATTATATAGTACAGTGGAATACAAATACCCAGGCGGACAAGAAGATCGTATAGAGATACCGCCACCGCATGTTAAAGGATATCGTGGCCCCAAAGCTTATGAGAAACTTGAAGAAGACGGCATCGTAATCCCTGAAACACCCGTTAAGGGCGGCGATGTACTTATTGGTAAGACTAGTCCACCTAGATTCCTTACTGTACAAGAATATGGTGTCGGTACAGGCTTTGTTAGACAAGATACAAGCATTGTTACAAGACATGGTGAGAAAGGTGTTGTTGACACTGTATTGATAACGACTGATTCTGAGGGTAATAAGCTCGTAAAAGTCCGTGTACGCGACTTAAGAATACCTGAGCTTGGAGACAAGTTTGCAAGTCGTCATGGACAGAAGGGTGTTATTGGATTACTTGTATCACAAGAGGATATGCCATTTACAGAGGAGGGCATTGTACCAGATCTAATTATTAATCCACATGCATTTCCAAGCCGTATGACTGTTGGACAGCTTATTGAGAGCATTGCTGGTAAGGTAGCTGCTCTTGAGGGTAGGTTGATTGATGCTACACCATTCTATAAGGAATCTATTGAGAATATCAAGCTTACATTAAGGAGACTCGGCTACTCTGACACTGGTGAAGAAGCTATGTATGATGGACGCACTGGCGAGTTATTGCAGAACCCAGTATTCATAGGTATAGTCTACTATCAGAAACTACATCATATGGTGGCTGACAAGATACATGCAAGAGCACGTGGACCAGTACAGATCCTTACAAGACAGCCTGTTGAAGGTAGGGCTCGTATGGGTGGTTTACGTTGGGGTGAGATGGAGAGAGATTGTTTGGTTGGACACGGAGCTGCACTACTTCTTAAGGAGCAGTTGCTTGATAAAAGTGATCGTACAATAATCTATGTATGTGAATTATGTGGCCATATCGGATGGTATGATAGGAATAAGGGTAAGCACGTATGTCCCGTCCATGGAGATAAAGGTAAGCTTTATCCAGTTGAAGTATCATATGCATTTAAGCTCCTCCTTCAAGAACTTATGAGTATGTGTATCATACCTAGACTTAAGTTAGAGGATATTGTTAGTAGTAAGAAGGGGTGATCATGGTGCCTAGTGCTCGTAGAATTGGAGCTATAAAGTTTGGTATCTTAAGCCCAGATGAAATCAGGAAAATAAGTGTTACAACTATATTCACTCCAGATGTCTACGATAACGATGGAATGCCTATTGATGGAGGAATAATGGATCGTAGGCTAGGAGCTATAGAGCCTCGTGAAGTATGTCCTATATGTGGTAATACAAGAGATAGTTGTCCAGGACATTTTGCCCATATAGAACTTGCGAGGCCAGTTATTCATGTAAGTTTTGTGAAACATATACTTGTTTACTTAAAATCAACATGTAGACTTTGTGGCAGAATTCTTCTCGAACCGGGTGAAGCCCAGAGATACCTAGATCTACTTACACGCCTTGAAAAAATAGGAGCCGATCCATTAAAGAAGAGACTTATAGAATATATCCGTAGAAAAGCCTCCAAGCAAATGGAATGTCCTCACTGTGGCGCTAAACAATATAAAATTAGGCTTGAAAAACCATACATTTTCTATGAAGAACGGGAAGAAGGAGTCGTAAGATTAACTCCTGCGGACATACGTAAACGTCTTGAAAAGATCATTAATGATGATGTTAGACTTCTTGGAGGAGATCCTTTAGAGGCCAGGCCTGAATGGATGATTTTAACCGTATTACCAGTGCCTCCAAAGGCAGTTCGCCCATCAATTCTCTTAGAAACAGGTATTCGTAGCGAAGATGATCTAACCCATAAGCTTGTCGATATAGTTAGAGTTAATAATAGATTACGTGAACACATTGAAAGCGGCGCTCCAAATGCCATTATTGAAGAGGAATGGGAGCTATTACAGTATCATGTAGCAACATATTTTGATAATGAAGTTCCAGGTATTAGTCCTGCAAGACACCGTAGTGGTAAAATATTGAAGGGTATTGCTCAGAGACTTAAAGGTAAGGAAGGACGTTTCCGTGGGAGTCTTAGTGGTAAACGTGTAGACTTTTCTGCCCGTACAGTTATTAGCCCTGATCCTAACTTGAGTATTGACGAAGTCGGAGTACCGATTGATGTCGCCAGAATATTGACTGTGCCAGAAAAGGTTACTCCATGGAATATTGATTTCCTTAGAAAGCTAATACTTAATGGACCTGAGAAATGGCCTGGTGCAAACTATATTATAAAACCTGATGGCAGACGTATAGATCTTAGATTTGTTGATCGTAAGGCTCAGGCCGAGGCATTAGCTCCAGGATATATTGTTGAAAGACATCTCTTGGACGGAGACATAGTATTGTTTAATCGTCAGCCAAGTCTACACCGTATATCTGTTATGGCTCATGTGGTTAAGGTTCTTCCATATAAGACCTTTAGATTGAACTTGCTTGTCTGTCCACCATATAATGCTGATTTTGATGGAGATGAAATGAATCTCCATGTACCTCAGAGTGAAGAAGCTCGTGCTGAAGCACGTATACTAATGCTTGTAGAGAAACATATTCTTAGTCCGAGATATGGTGGACCTATTATTGGTGGTTTACAGGACTATATTAGCGGTGCCTATCTATTAACAGCTAAGTCGACATTACTTACAAGAGATGATGTCATAGATTTACTTGGCGTAGCAGGATATCGTGGTTCATTACCAGAACCAGCGATATTAAAACCTGGCCCATATTGGACGGGTAAACAACTTGTCAGCCTATTCCTTCCAAATGATCTAAACTATAAGAGGAGGGCTACTATTGGTAAAGCTGCTACACTGGCATGTATTGATGAGGACTGCCCTCATGACAGTATTGTGGTTATTAAGAAGGGTATATTGTTAGAAGGTGTACTAGATAAAGCTAGTATCGGTAGAGAGGAGCCTGAGAGTTTATTGCATTGGCTTGTTAAAGAATATGGTGAAGACATCGCTAGAAGATTTATGGATAATGTCTATAAGATGTTTATCCGCTATGCTGAAAAACATGGATTAACGCTTTCGTATGATCACGTAGTGTTGCCTCCTAAGGCTATGAAAAAGGTTAAGGAGATCATTGAAGAGAAACGTAGAGAGGTATTTGAACTCATTGAAAAGTATAAGCGTGGAGAACTAGAACCTAGACCTGGCAGAACTCTTGAAGAAACTCTTGAGGAGGAAATAATTGATCTATTGTCTAAGAGATTGCTTGATGATGTAGCTGAAGCTATTACACCATATTTCAACTTACGTAATCCAGTAATAGTAATGGCTCGTACAGGTGCACGTGGTAATCCAGTAAACCTTACACAGATGGCAGCGCTCCTTGGACAACAGACAGTACGTGGGCATCGTATAACACGTGGATACTATAATCGTACACTACCACACTTTAAGCCAGGCGATCTTGGTCCTGAAGCGCGTGGTTTCGTAGCTCATGGTTTTGCAGAGGGATTAACACCTGTTGAAATGTTCTTCCATGCGGCAGCTGGTCGTGAGGGTCTTGTCGATACAGCTGTACGTACTAGTCAGAGCGGCTACATGCAGCGTAGACTTATTAATGCCCTACAAGATCTAAGGGTAGAGTATGATGGTACAGTGCGTATGCCTACTGGAGAAATAGTACAATTCCGCTATGGTGAGGACGGTGTTGATCCTATGTGGAGCGATCATGGTAAGGCTGTAAAGGTTGAACGTGTTATTGAAAAAGTTATTGGGTGGAGAACGTGAGTTCAAATGGTAAGCCCATAGAATCAAAAGATGAACTAATATCTTATCTTGAAAAGAATTTGAGAGGACGTGTTAGTGAAGCTATATATAGTGATACAATGGATCAACTAGTTAGGACTTGGGGAAAATATGGATTAACATATGATGAGCTTGATAACATTATCGAGGAGATTATTGATAGGTATGAGAGATCACTTGTTGAACCTGGAGAAGCTGTTGGAACTGTTGCTGCTCAAAGTATTGGTGAACCATCTACGCAGATGACTCTACGTACATTCCACTATGCTGGTGTACGAGAGTTTAATGTAACTCTGGGCCTTCCAAGACTTATAGAGATCGTTGATGCACGTAAGAAGCCTGGTACACCGATTATGGAGATCTATCTTGATGAAGAGCATAAATATAGTGAGGAGAAAGCTCGTGAAGTCCAGAGACGTATTGAGACAACAACTATTGAAAATATTGCTAAACGAGTAGATGTCGATCCACTGATGGGCGTTACCATAGAGCTTGATAAATCCATGATGGAGGATAAGGGCGTCTCTATAGAAGATGTATGTAAGGCTCTTGAGAAGCTGAAGCTCGGAGATATAGATGTTGATGAGTACAGCGGTATAGTGTTTATACAGTGGAAGACTACACCTGATTATACAAAGATCGAGAGGATTAGGAGGAAAATATTTAGTGCAAGGATTAAGGGTGTTAAGGGTATTAATAAGGTGATTATACAGAAGAGAGCTGTTCCACAACCAGATGGTACTGAAAAAGAAGAATATGTATTGATAGCTGAAGGAAGTAATTTACTTGAAGTTATGAAGATACCTGGTGTTGATTATAGAAAGGTATTTACTAACAATATTAAGGAAGTAGAAGAAGTACTTGGCATAGAGGCTGCACGTACAGCAATTATAAGAGAGATCATGAACGTGCTTGAGGATCAAGGTCTAGATGTTGATATTAGGCATGTAATGCTTGTAGCTGATATAATGACTTGGAGTGGTACAGTTAAACAGGTTGGCCGCCATGGAGTAGCTGGTGAGAAGCCAAGCGTACTTGCTAGAGCAGCCTTTGAAATGACTGTACAGAAACTTGCTGAGGCAGCCATTGCTGGCGAAATAGACCCTCTTGTTGGTGTAACGGAAAACGTAATAATAGGTCAACCCATACCTTTAGGTACTGGCATAGTTGAACTGTATATGAGACCTAGTGGTGAAGAGGAGAAGGGTGAAAAAGAATGAGTCTTAGTGTAACAGATTTTGCCCGTGAACTTCAAATGGTTTTAAAAACTGGTAGTATAGCTATTGGTGCAAAGAAGACTATTAAACTAGTTAAGCTAGGTAAGACAAAGCTTATAGTATTGGCTAGAAACGCCCCTCCTGAAGTGAAAAAAGATATAATGTACTATGCAAAATTAGCAAAAATACCTGTGTATGAGTTTCCTGGTACAAATATGGAGCTAGGAGCTGTATGCGGAAAACCTTTTAGTATTGCTGCATTAGCTATAATTGATCCAGGTCAATCAAATATCATTGAGTTAGTTAAGGAACGAGGTGAGGTGAAGACATAGACGTGGGTATAGGTGTTAGGCTAACACCTGAGGAACTAAGATATATGGCTTTATTACATGAGCTTACAGGTGTACATGTTAGGGACTGTATTATTGATGAAGAGTTTAATCGCATTATATTTGTTGTAAATACTCATGAAATAAGCCAAGCTATTGGACCTAGAGGTTTACATATACAGAAGCTACGTAAGATCATAGGGCGCAACATCGAAGTTGTAGGGTATAGTAATAAACTTGAGGAGATGGCTAGATACGCTTTAATACCTGCCAGAGTACGTGATGTTAGAGTTGTACAGCGTGGAGGTAAGAGAACCATATATGTTAGTGTAGAGCCTAGTGATAAGGGTATAGCTATTGGTAAGAATGGCAAGAACGTTGCACGTGCAAGGCTACTGCTTAAAAGATATTTTGGAGTAGATAATGTGATCATAGCTTAGGGACTAGACAAATATTTAAAGACCTCTATACAACACCCATATAGACTAGATGTAGTTGGGGAGAGAATAATATGACTGGGAAGAAATCACCCAATGGGCTATATGCTGCTAGGAAGCTTCGTAAAAAGAGATTAAAGTTTAGATGGAGTCAACGTGAATTCAAGATCAAGATGCTTGGCCTTAAGAAGAAAGTAGATCCACTTGAAGGAGCACCTATGGCCCGTGGTATAGTGCTAGAAAAAGTAGCTGTTGAGGCTAGACAGCCAAATTCTGCTGTACGTAAATGTGTACGTGTCCAGCTTGCCAAAAATGGTAAGGTTGTAACGGCCTTTGTTCCATGGGATGGTGGTATAAACTATATTGATGAGCATGACGAGGTTGTTATAGAGGGTATAGGCGGGCCTCGTGGCCGTTCAATGGGCGATATACCTGGTGTACGTTATAAGGTTATAAAGGTTAACGGGGTATCGTTAAAGGCTTTATGGCTTGGTAAGAAACAGAAACCTATAAGATAACATACTTAGAATATATCTAGATCTTCTTCTGACTCCTCTCTAAATTCTTCTTGTTGATCAACTAGTACTTTCCTAATATATATTGGCTTATGTGTTATAAGTGCAAGAAGTATTGCATGACTAGGGATCATTTTTCTACGTATAATCATTTTGTCTTCTCCAAATTCTGCCGTAGCAGAATATGTATAGGTTTCTGGATTTATTGTATCTATAACTACTCTTCTTAGGTGTTTGCCAAGCGCTTCGATCGCGTTAGGTGTTGTAACTATAATGTCATATAGTGTCTCGCGATCATCATTAAATTCTTCTTCCATATATGTATCATAGCCTTTGATCTTTCTTATCATTTCGACAATATCTATAGGTACCGAGTAAAGTCTAAATTCACGTCCATCTTCTAATCTACAAGTAATTAATGTTCTTTGAGGAACGGGATAAGGTATTCCATCAATTATAGCTTCAATAAATGTTATTGATGCTTCTACATCATAGACCTTTATAAGTTCTTCATCACTATATTCACTCAAGATATTCTGCCTCAGCATCTACTTAGGTGTACATATGTTGTTAGTCATAACACTCTTATATAGCTATACACTCTTTAAGAGGTAAGGTTTTTATGGGGTTTTTTCTGTGGATATGGTTAGTAATGTATCTAGTGAAATATGGGTGATAAATCGTTGGCTAGCGAGCAAAGTGTAGTTGTAAAGGTTAGAGAGATAAGGCTCTTTGGTAAATGGAGTTATGATGGTATAATAGTACGTGATCCAAGTCTTAAGAAATATATATCGTTAAAACCAGTATTCCTTCCACATACTGGAGGTAGGCATGAACATAGAAGATTCGGTAAGGCTGAAGTACCTATTGTTGAAAGACTTATGAATAAGCTTATGCGTCCAGGACGTAATATGGGTAAAAAGCATCGAGCATATAATATTGTCAAGAAAGCATTTGATCTAATATATTTGAAGACTGGTGAAAACCCGTTACAAGTTCTTGTAAGAGCAATAGAGAATGCAGCTCCACGTGAAGAAACAACAAGGATAATGTATGGTGGTATAGTCTATCACGTGGCCGTCGATGTATCTCCGCAGAGAAGAGTCGATCTATCATTAAAACATTTAACAGAAGGTGCACGTAATAAAGCATTCAATAACCCCATGCCTATAGAAGAAGCGTTAGCTGAAGAAATCATAGCTGCTGCAGAGAATGATCCTAGAAGCTATGCTATACAGAGAAAAGAAGAGATAGAGAGAATAGCCCTAAGCAGTAGATAACATTTTCACAACATAATTGATTTATCACATAAAACACTTATTAGTTTCCCTAGGATAACCTTATAAGACACTTCTCTCGTTATCTATTACAGTCTTAGAATCGGTAAATCAAGGTATATAGATTGGGTGGATCTGAGATGAGCGCTCAAAAACCACATCTAAACCTAGTAGTGATCGGACATGTAGACCACGGTAAGAGTACATTAGTAGGCCACATATTATATCGTTTAGGTCTTGTTGATGAAAAAACTATTAGGACATTAGAGGAAGAAGCTAAGAAGAAGGGCAAGGAGAGCTTTAAGTTTGCATGGCTTCTTGACAAGCTTAAGGAGGAACGTGAACGTGGAGTAACAATTGCATTAACCTACCTAAAGTTCGAGACCAGGAAATACATATTCACAATCATTGATGCACCTGGACACCGTGACTTCATTAAGAACATGATTACTGGTGCTAGTCAGGCAGATGCAGCGTTACTAGTAGTTAGTGCTCGTAAGGGTGAGTTTGAAGCTGGAATGAGTGCTGAGGGACAGACCCGTGAGCATGCTATCTTAGCTAAGACTATGGGTATTAATCAGTTAATCGTTGCAGTTAATAAGATGGATGCTACTGATCCTCCATGGAGTGAGAAGAGATTTAAGCAGATTGTCGAGATCCTCAGTAAGTTCCTTAAGTCAATTGGCTATGATCCAAGTAAAATACCATTTATACCTGTTAGTGCATGGTCCGGAGATAACCTTATTGAGCGCAGTGTCAACATGCCATGGTATGATGGGCCTACAATGGTTGAAGCATTAGATACATTAGTACCTCCTCCAAAGCCTATCGATAAGCCTCTACGTATACCTATACAAGATGTATACGCCATTAGTGGTGTTGGCACTGTACCAGTCGGCCGTGTAGAGACCGGTGTATTAAAGGTAGGTGATAGACTAGTATTTATGCCACCAGCAGTAGTCGGCGAAGTACGCAGTATCGAAACTCATCATGTAAGGATCGAAAAGGCTGAGCCTGGAGACAACATTGGATTCAATGTACGTGGCGTCAGTAAACGTGATATTAAGCGTGGCGATGTAGCTGGACACCTAGATCATCCTCCAACAGTTGCTGAAGAATTTACAGCACGTATATTCGTCATATGGCATCCAACAGCTATAGCGCCAGGATATACACCAGTACTACATATTCACACCGCTAGTGTTGCATGCCGTATAGTTGAGATACAAGCCAAGCTTGATCCAAGGACTGGTAAGGTTGTTGAGAAGAACCCAGCATTCCTAAAGCGTGGTGATGCGGCTGTAGTAAGGTTTAAGCCTATTAAGCCGCTAGTTGTTGAGAAGTACAGTGATTTCCCGCCATTAGGAAGATTCGCTATGAGAGACATGGGTAAGACCATAGGTATTGGCGTAGTTACTGATGTAAAGCCTATGAAGATAGAGATTAGGAAGAAGTAAAATACATAGTTTTTAATCATAGTATAATACATAAAATATATAATTAGCCTATACCAAAGAGTTTTTCTACCCTTTAAACAACTAGTGATATCTAAGGTGGATAAGGGGGATTAGAGGTAGGATAAGGAAATGTCAATGGTAAGGATAAAGATTTGGAGTACAGATGTAGAAAAGCTCAATGAATTTGTATCGAAGATAGTTGATATAGCTAAAAGAACAGGTGTCCGTATAAAAGGGCCTATACCATTACCTACTAAAAGACTTGTTGTCCCTACACTTAAACTTCCTCATGGTGAAGGTAGGAAGAAGTGGGAGCATTGGGAAATGAGAATACATAAGAGAATAATATATATTGCAGCTGACGAACGTGCTATGAGACAGTTAATAAGGATACGTGTACCTCCAGAGATTTGGATGGAAGCTGAGATAATAAGGTAAGTAATAACATTTATTTAGATAATGATATTCTATTCTAGAAGTGTCTATCCAATTATTCTTATTTACTAGTTTGTCTCTATGGATTTTATGTGGTATATATGGGAAACAATTATTTAGAGAAAATAAGTGTTAATGATAAAACTATCATAATACGTGAACCGTGTTCCATAGATGATTATGTAAAGCTTATGAACGTACAAATAGATATATGGGGTATGCCGGATTATAGTGAAGCTGTGACATATCATATGATCATTGCCGCTCACCGTAACGGCGGAGTAGTTCTAGGTGCTTTCGAAGAAGATACTGGTCAAGCAATAGGCCTAGTCTATAGTATACCAGGATATACTGGGGGCACTATATACCTCTATAGCCATCTTACAGGAGTTATTCCAGAATACAGATATAGGGGCATAGGCTATCTCCTAAAGCTTTGGCAGAGGAGATTTGCTCTTGAAAAAGGATACTATCTCATTAAATGGACTTTTGACCCTATGCAGAGCTCTAATGCATTCTTCAATATAGTTAAGCTTGGGGTTATTGTCCGTAGATTTTATCCAAATTATTATGGAGAGTTAATGGATGAAATTAATCGAGGAATTCCATCTGATAGATTTATTGCAGAATGGTGGATAAGATCCCCCAGGGTTAAGAATATCATTGAGAAAAAATATAGACAACCAGACCTGGATAAAATACTGTCTTTAAATCCATTAATCGCCAACGAAGTATCCATAGAGAACGGTATACCTATTATTGTAAGTTATAAACTTGAATCCAGCAATGACCTAGTATTAATTGAAATACCTAGTGAACTAAATAGACTAAGAAAATATTCTATGGATCTTGTTTTGAAATGGAGAACCATACTGAGAGAGATCTTTACATACTATCTAAATAAAATGGGATACATAGTTATTGGATTTACTAGCTTTATAGACAAGGGTCTTAGGAGGAGTTATTATATTCTATGGCGTAGATGCCTCGAAGATATATTGCCTGGTGTATATCCATGGAGTTAAAGAGTATAAGGCTATATCATGTGGTTATGGAGCTTAGAGAGTATTTTGAAACAAGTTTTGGTGGCATGAAGAAAAGGCATTGCGTATTAGTAGCTATTGAAGATTCTACTGGTATTATTGG